>ERZ1292645.354-Hain-H14-02um-R2-354-length-17320-cov-8_pt1 | contig 17320 bp, 15 predicted proteins | sample MGYA00564401_ERZ1292645 | MGnify/ENA primary metagenome ERZ1292645 (study PRJEB36523, sample SAMEA6512644) | groundwater metagenome | collected 2019-01-09 | study: AquaDiva: Metagenomics assemblies of 32 groundwater samples | reverse complement strand
ATACGACATTTCTAATTTGGTAACAATACGACATTTCTATTTTGGCTTGACAAAAAAAATAATAAACATTGACAAGCAGTATTATTGTGGTAAACTTTATTCAGTAAAAGTCTAGAAGTCTTAGCCGTAAGGACAGGATATCTGACCTTGCGGTTTTTTTATTTGTCATTGTTTGTCCCGCTAGGAATCCTAAAATTCTGGGCAAGCATCCCGCCAAAGGATAGGCGGGTGCGCCCCTTCTGGGCAGGTGAAAATAATGCGGATTTCTAGCAGTTTACTAAATTTCGAGAAAAGGAGGTAACAAGCAATGGCAAAAGGGACAGTTAAGTGGTTTAGCGATCAGAAAGGTTATGGATTTGTCACTCCGGAAAACGGAAAGGATGTTTTTGTGCATCATTCCGCGATTCAGGGTGAAGGTTACAAGTCTTTAGCTGAAGGCGCCCAGGTTGAGTTCGATATCGAACAAGGCCCTAAAGGCGAACAGGCTACTAATGTAGTCAAACTTTAATCTAGAGCTAAAAAATAGGGCCCGGTATCTTTTTTAGAGCCGGGCCCTTACTTTCGCAGCAAAGGGCAAATTTATGGCATTAATCAGTATACAGAAAGCTACTCTTAAATTTAGCGGCCCGCTTATCTTTGACCGGTTAAGCCTGCAGCTTGAGCCCGGTGAGCGGGTTGCTCTGCTTGGCCGAAACGGGGCAGGCAAAACCACTCTGATGAAAGTAATGGTTGGCCAGCTTGCGCTTGACGAAGGAGAAATCATCTGCCAGAAGGGTATCCAGGTCATGCATCTGCCGCAGGAAGTACCGCTTGATACGCAGGGAAGTGTTTTTGATATTGTCCTTTCAGGCCTGGGGGAGCGCGCCAATCTTTTAAGCCAGTATCACCAGGTTGCTCATCGGCTTCATATAGGACACACTCCGGAATTATTAAAACAGCTGGACGATTTACAAGCTGAATTAGACCGTACCAATAGCTGGGATGTTAATAATCAGGTTGAATATGTTATTGATCAGATGAAGCTTGACGGAGAGATGGATTTTAAAAGCCTCTCCGGCGGACAGAAACGCCGGGTGTTTTTAGCCCGGGCCCTTGTTTTAAGGCCTGAGGTTTTGCTCCTTGATGAGCCCACCAATCATTTGGATATTGATTCAATTAACTGGCTGGAGGGATTTCTTTCTAACTATCCGGGAACAGTTTTCTTTGTTACCCATGACCGGATGTTCATGACGCATTTAGCGACAAGGATCATTGAGCTTGACCGCGGAAAGGTTTACAGTTGGGCATGCGATTACAATACTTTTATTGAGCGCAAACAAGCGGCATTGGATATTGAAGAATCAGCGTGGAATCATTTCGATAAAAAATTAGCCGAGGAAGAAATATGGATCCGTCAGGGAGTCAAGGCCAGGAGGGTGCGTAATGAAGGAAGGGTTAATGCCCTGGAACGATTAAGGGAAGAGAAGAAAACCCAGCGCAAGCAGGAAGGCCAGGTGCGTATGCGCGCGCAAAAATCCATTCTTTCCGGGCACCGGGTAATCAAGGCAGTTCAGCTTAAGTTTGGCTACGGCGATAAGTGTTTGATCCGGGATTTTTCCACTCAGATTATGCGCCAGGATAAAATCGGGGTGATTGGCCCCAATGGCAGCGGTAAGACTACGCTGCTGCGTATTTTACTGGGGAAGTTAGAGCCCCAAAGAGGGAAAGTCATCCTGGGAACAAACTTAGAGATCGCCTATTACGACCAGCTGCGCGAGCAGTTGGATGAAGATAAAACAGTTGCCGAGAATATAAACGGCGCAAGCGAGACTATAATCATTAACGGTAAACCCAGGCATATCCTGGGATATCTGCAGGATTTTCTTTTTGCGCCCGAGCGGGCCCGGACCCAGGTAAAAGTCCTCTCCGGCGGAGAACGCAACCGCCTGTTTCTGGCGCGGCTGTTTTCCAAGCCTTCTAATGTGCTGGTGATGGATGAGCCTACCAATGACCTGGATATTGAGACTCTGGAACTTCTGGAGGAATTGCTTCTTGATTATTCCGGCACACTGCTTTTAGTCAGCCACGACCGGGCATTTTTAAATAACGTGGTTACTTCTACTATTGTTTTGGAAGGCGACGGTATAATTAATGAATATCCCGGAGGCTATGATGACTGGTTAAGCCAGCGCCCGTCGATATCAAAACCTGAGCCGCCAAAGATCAAAGTCAAAAAAGATCCTCTAAAGAAAGCAAAACCTATTGTCCCGCGCAAGCTCGCCTATAAAGAACAGCAGGAGTTAGACAAGCTTCCCTTAAAAATTGAGCAATTAGAAGAGGAGCAGAAAACGCTCTATAATCTGTTCGCGGATTTTTCTTTTTACCAGCGGGATCCCGCGGAAATCAGCCAAACCAAATCCAGATCCGCATTCTTGTCCGAGGAGCTCCAAAAGGCATATAAACGTTGGGATTATTTGGCAGAATTAGCAGAATGATGAGAAAAATGCTTAGAATAGCTTTTCTTCAGTGTCAGATCGTCAAGGAATTACCGCATATGAATATGCCTCTTTTTGTTAATGATATAAAGGATCTTGGCTGTAGTTTTGAGTGTATATGCGCAGCCCGCAGTAAATTAGGAGATTTAATCAAATACCTGAAGAAAAAGAAATTTGATTTGATCGCGGTAGATTACACTTTTCCCGTAGTATTCCTTAATGAATTAAAAGATTTGTTCCTCAAAAGTAAATTTGTCATAGGGGGAAATGGATTTTTAGATACTTTTTTAAAAAGCAGAATAGATTTTGCTGTGATAGGAGCGGGGAGGCAAAGCTTTTTAGGATTAGTAAAAGCTTTAAAAAACAAAAGCGATATATCTATAATCCCAAATTTATTTTTTAAAACGAAGAAAAACAATAGAACATTTATAGATTATTCGGGGAAAAATCTGAATTTTGACCTAAAGAGAGAATTGTTCCCGTATCATCCATTTCTTAAATGGAAATACATCGGCTTTACTAGCAGGGATAAGGTTACTGACCCGCCAGCTATTATTGCAGAATTTGGGTGTGCCTACCGATCTAGAAAATTAAATCATAATTATGATAATATCTCCAAAGGAGCGTTGGGCAGGAATACATTTTCAGCAAAAGCAAGGAAGAGGATCATGGACTTATTTGAGGAGCGGATGCGCGGAGGGTGCAGTTTTTGTACGTGTGCGGGCACGCATGTTTCTTTACCCGTTAAAGAGACAGTTGCCTGCTTGATGGAGCAGGCCCGTTTTTTACAAAAAACATATAGATTCAAGAGTTTTGTAATCGGGAGCGAGAATCCGTTTAGATTTATTGAGCAACTGATTCATCAAATGGTGAAAGAAAATATCAACATAGAGGTATTGGCTATACGCAGCAGAGTGGATTGGGTTAATAAAAACGAAAGAACGCTGCTTAAAATAACAGGTTTAGCTAAAAAAAATAATTTTGTGATTAGCCTGCAACAATTAGGATTTGAGAGTTTTATTCAAAGCGATCTTGATATGTATAACAAAGGATATAAGATAAATGAAAATTTTAAAGCAGTAAAATTAATACGGAAACTCAAGAATATTGCGCCGAGAAATTTTCAAGATGGAGGGCATGGCTTCATCGGCATTAATCCCTGGATAACGCTGCGGGATTTGGAAAAGTATTGTCAATCGGCAGAACATGCGCAATTTCTATTTGACCTATTTCATTTTGGCAATGGTTTGGTTTTGTACGATAGCTGCTTGCCTATTTATCAGAAATTAAAAAAAGATGGGCTTTTGATTGAGTGTAAAACGGATTTAGACCGTTGGAGATTTAAAGATAAAAATATATTGCGCTTTATTAACGATTTTCATAGCGGGCTTGGATAAGACATAAATAGCTTGCAGAAAGCGGTTGTTTGGAGTAAAATCTAAAGCTACGCGTTATTATAAGCGGGATTAAGGAGAGTATTGTGATTAGAGATAAGTATTCATATAAAAAGTATCAGAAAGAATTGGCCAGGAAAAAGAAGGCAGAGGAAAGTAAGCAAAGAAAACTGGATAAAAAAGCGATGAAGGCCTCGCTTGAGCCTGGGCAGGCCCCCAATGGCCAGATCGCCTTAGAATAAAGAAACACTTGCAGTTTTTAAAAGCCCTATAATCACAACTCAAGGCTAAATTTTTAGCAAAAATAAAAGGAGGAAATATGGCATATCAACAAGGTGGTGGCGGCGGATACGGCGGGCCGCGGGAAATGCACAAGGCAGTTTGCTCGGAGTGCAAGAAAGAGTGCGAAGTCCCGTTTAAACCCAGGGATGATCGTCCGATATACTGCAAGGATTGTTATTCAAAGCGCAAGAACGAAGGCCGTTAAAGAAGAAATAAGGAAGAGGGGTTTCTCCCTGCTTGCCCAATGCCCTGGTTTCTCTATATACTAGAGTGTGCTGATGAATCACTCTATACCGGCATCACCACAGATATTACCCGCCGCGTCAAAGAGCATAATGCCAAGAATGGAGGATTCTACACCCGGAATAAGACTCCAGTTGAGCTTGTTTATCAGGAATCCATGCCTAATCAATCCGAGGCCAGTAAACGGGAAGCGCAGATTAAGCGCTTAACCCGGAAGGAAAAGCTCGGGCTGATTAAGAGGCAAGGTTGTTTCTGTTGATCAGGCGAATAAGCAGATAGTAGTAAAAGATAATAAGACTCAAGCAGATAGAAGTTTTGCGGTAAGCGAAAAGGTAATTGCGGTAGTAAAAGCGGGAGATGATGTAAAGGTAAAGGTAAAGGCTGGCAGCGCTAATGCAGAAAGCGTAAAGATAGCAAAACCAGAAGCAAAGAAAAAATAATTGTTACCTCTAGAAGCCGGCAGGCGCTTTTTTGTGTCTGCCGGCTTTGTATCTATTGACAAACGCAAAAGTATTGGGGACCCTATTCACACACGAAATTTTTTGCCTGAAGGCTTGTGGTTTTCATTAGCCTTGCCATGAATGGCGGGAATAGTTACCGGAATGAATAGTAATAAAAAGTCGCAAATCTGGGATTTTGACTGTGTGGGGAGCCTGCAGGCTATCCTTCTTGACAAGCTGAAAACTTCTTTGAAGGGATTGACCGAAGAGGAAGTAAGCAGCCGGCTTCAGGAGTTTGGTTTTAATGAACTCGCTAGAAAAAAGAAACGCTCTATTCTGTTTCAAATCATTTCAAAATTTTTAAATCCCCTCGTTATCGTTCTTCTTGTTATTGCTTCGTTTTCTATCTTTTTCGGCGAAACGATAAGCGCTGTCTTGGTTATTCTGATAGCCATTATGAGCGTGGCGCTGTCATTTTTCCAGGAACATCGTGCTGGAAGAGAAGCCGAGAAATTAAGCGAAATGGTGCGGGCTACCGCAACCGTCTACCGAAACGGAAAATCAAAAGAAGTGCCTATACGGGAGATCGTTCCCGGCGATATCGTAGATTTATTCGCTGGAGACATGATTCCGGCAGATATGAGGATAATTTCCTGTAAGGACCTGTTTCTTAACCAAGCCTCGCTGACTGGCGAGTCTTTTCCTGCGGAAAAAACCGCAGGCCCCCTGCAAACCAAAAGCAATTTACCTTCTGATCTGACCAATATTGCTTTTATGGGCTCAAGTGTAATTAGCGGCACTGGGCTTGGTGTTGTCATTAGAACCGGCTTAGCGACGCAATTTGGCGAAATCTCACGCAAGCTATCATCAATGGCAGTTGAAACGAGTTTCGACAGAGGAGTGCGTTCTTTCACCTGGCTTATGCTCCGTTTCATGCTTATCTTGGTAGTCGTTATCTTTGCCATAAACGCATTTTCTAAAGGCAATATACTTCAAGCCCTTCTTTTTGCCTTGGCGGTTGCCGTAGGCCTTACCCCGGAAATGCTCCCCATGCTGGTAGCTCTCAATCTTTCCAAGGGTGCCATCGCCATGTCAAAAAAGAAAGTCATCGTCAAGCATCTTAATTCAATACAGAACTTTGGCGCTATGGATGTTCTTTGTACAGATAAAACAGGGACGCTTACCTTGGATAAGATTGTTTTAGAGAAGCACTGCGACATTGTCAGAAAAGATGACGAAGATGTGCTAAGATTTGCCTACATCAATAGCTATTACCAGGCCGGGCTTAAGAATATTCTGGACCGGGCTGTTTTGAAGCACGAAAAGCTGTTGGTAAAACAGCACAAAAAAATTGATGAGATCCCCTTTGATTTCTCAAGAAAAATGATGTCTGTCGTGGTTGAGACAAACGGCAAGCACCGGCTTATTACAAAAGGCGCTCCGGAAGAAGTATTTAAGCGGTGTTTGAAATATGAATTGGACGGAGATCTTCTTGACTTTGACCCTCTTACGCTGGCAGATTTAAAACTTGAATATGAGCATTTAAGCGCAGAAGGATTCAGGGTTTTAGCTATCGCTTACAAAGATTACGATAATCCCAAAGAAGCCTATTCCAAGGACGATGAAAGCGAAATGGCCCTTAAAGGATACATTGCGTTTCTTGACCCGCCCAAGCCGACCGCCAAAAAGACTATTGAGACTTTGCGTAACTTAGGCATTGATTTTAAGGTGTTAACAGGTGATAACGAACTGGTGACTAAAAAGATATGTAGCGAGGTCGGCCTTGATGTCAAGGGTATGCTTACCGGAGAGCAGCTCGAGAAAGTTAGCGATGAGGCCCTGGCTGATATGGTAAAATCAGTCACCGTCTTTTCGCGGCTTTCTCCTATGCAGAAGGAGCGTATCATCCGGGCGTTACATAGGAATAACCATACAGTTGGGTATTTGGGCGATGGCATAAACGACGCCCCTGCTCCCCATTCAAATCCTTCTCAACAATTTCCTTTATGATATATCGCAAATCGCCATACCGTCGGATGGAGTAGATGAAGAGTATCTTAAGAGAGCAAGGCCGTGGAATGTTAAGTTTTTATTTTTTGATAAAATTTCCCTTAAAATTCGAAAAACTAAATGATCTTTAAAAAGGAGGTTAAAAAATGAATTATACGGGCGTTAGTGCAATAAATGAAAAAGTAAAACAAGAAAGCAGTTTTGTTATAAGCCTAAAACAGGAGATAGAAAAGGTTATTGTCGGCCAGAAGTATTTAATTGAGAGGCTTTTAGTCGGGCTTTTAGCTAATGGCCACATGCTTGTTGAGGGCGTGCCTGGCCTTGCCAAGACGCTTTCTGTAAAGACCCTCTCTCAGGCGATAAACACCAAATTCCAGAGGATTCAGTTTACTCCTGATTTGCTTCCTGCGGACCTTATCGGAACACTTGTTTATAATCCCAAGGAGGGAACATTTACTACTAAAAAAGGCCCTATTTTTGCCAATATCATCCTGGCAGATGAAATTAACCGCGCGCCGGCAAAAGTGCAAAGTGCCCTTCTTGAAGCAATGCAGGAAAGGCAGGTTACTATCGGAGAGAATACATTTAAACTCGATGAGCCTTTTTTGATTATGGCTACTCAAAACCCGATAGAGCAGGAAGGGACGTATCCTCTGCCCGAAGCCCAGATTGACCGGTTTATGTTAAAAATCAACATAACCTATCCGAATAAAGAAGAAGAGCATAGGATTATTAAAGAGATGAGTTTTACAGACAAGGAGATAAAAGTTTCTCCTGTTGTTGGCCCTGACGATATCAAGCGCAGCCGAAAAGTAGTTAATGAAATTTACATGGACGAAAAAATAGAAAAATACATTATTGACATTGTGTTTGCCACCAGAGAACCGGCTAAATATAAGTTGGCGGAATTGGCGAGTTTAATCCAGTACGGCGCGTCTCCCCGCGCAAGCATTTATTTGACCCTTGCCTCAAAAGCCTATGCGTTTATCCAGGGCAGGGGCTATGTTACGCCGCAGGATGTTAAGTCCATTGGCCCTGATGTCTTAAGGCACAGGGTTATTGTAAGTTATGAAGCAGAGGCAGAAGAAAAGACATCCGAGGATATTATCAAGAGGGTATTTGACGAGGTAGAGGTTCCGTAATGATTCCTAAAGAAGTCTTACGGCAGATCAGGCGTATTCAGATAACCACTTCACGTATGGTTACTAATGTATTTTGCGGCCAGTATCAGAGCGTATTTAAGGGGCGCGGTATGGAGTTTGATGAGGTGCGGGAATATCAGCCCGGTGATGAAATCCGTTCTATTGACTGGAATGTGACCGCACGTATGGGGCATCCCTATGTCAAGAAATTTATGGAAGAAAGAGAGCTGACAGTGATGTTATTGCTGGATCTGTCCGGTTCTTCCTACTTCGGAACGGTCAATAAGCTAAAGAGGCAGATTGCTGCAGAGATTTGTTCTGTCCTGGCTTTTTCGGCAATCCGCAATAATGATAAAGCAGGCCTGATTGTTTTTACCGATAAAATAGAAAAATTTGTCCCGCCTAAAAAAGGCATAAGCCATGTGTTGCGCATTGTCAGAGAAGCCCTGTATTTTATCCCTGAAGGCAAGAAAACAAATATCCCTGCGGCATTAGAATACTTAAACAAAGTTGCCAGGCGCAGCACGGTTACCTTTATTGTCTCTGATTTTTATGATACCGGATTTGAGAAGCCGCTTTCCATTACTAATAAGCGCCATGATTTGGTGAGTATAACCATAACTGACCCCAAAGAATTAGATTTGCCTGATATCGGCATAGTTCAGTTTGATGACCCAGAGACCCAAGGAGCATTTAGCCTGGATACTTCAAATGGGGCCTTACGCCAAGAATTTCGGCAAAATGCCTTAAAAATAATTCAAGAACGCAAAAAAACATTTGACCGCCTGGCGGTAGATAACGTTGATATCCGCTGCGATATCCCCTATAATCGCACGCTTTTTAAATTTTTCCGTATGCGGGAAAGAAGATTAAGGCAATGAAGCCAAGAAAGCAAATTGAAAGGTTTATTGCCGTTTTGTGTTTAGGCGTATTTTCCATAGGCCTGCCTACGGCAAAAGGCAAATCTCTGCCTATTGAAGCAAGCGCCGCAGTAGACAGGGCTTTAATACTTGTCGGAGATAAAATCACTTATACTATTACGGTAAAGGCCGGGAAGGATATCGAGGTTGAGCTTCCTCAAATTATGACTCAAGAATTAGCGGGTTTTGCGGTTAAAGATTTCGGTTCATCAGAGAAAGGATTGTTCGGAAAGAAAACTTTTAAACAATGGTATTTTCTGGATACTTATCTAAGCGGCGAACACACGATTCCAGCCGCGGTCATTAAATACCGCGCCAAAGGCTTAAGCAATTGGCAAGAGTTAAGCGTAAAAGAAGTAAAAATTGATGTTAAAAGCGTTCTGGATGCTGCGCCAATTCGCACGGATATCCGCGATATCCGGGGGCCAAAAAGTTTTGCCGGAAAATTGTGGTTCTATGCGTTGATGGCGTTGGCTGTCCTTTTAATTATTGCGGCATTTTTTAGTTTCATCCTTTTAAAGAAAAAGAAGGAAGAACGCAAGGCACCGCTTACTCCTGCGCATATCATTGCATATGAAGCATTAGCTGCCCTAGAAAAAAATGATTATATCCGCAAGGGGCAAACCAAGGCTTATTACATAGGGCTTTCGGATATTGTGCGCCATTATCTTGAGAATAGATTTAACATCCGCGCGCCGGAAATGACCACTGAGGAATTTTTAATCAAAGTGAAAGTTGACAGTGCATTATCGCTTGAACATAAAGGCCTGTTGCGCGATTTTCTTGTGAATTGCGATTTAGTTAAATTTGCCAAGTATCAGCCAGCTCAACAGGAGGCGAATTTAAGTTTTGCCTCAGCAAAGAACCTGATTGAGCAGACTAAACAAGAAGAGACTCCCTAATTTTATGATTATTCAAAATCCCATATTTTTATTATTAATTCCTGTAGCAGCAGCAATTGTTTATTATTCCTTACGATATAAAAGGCTGCCCGGGATTAAGTTCTCTTCGGAAAGATTTTTAAAAGTAGGCAAGCCCACCTTTAAAACAGTTAGCAGCCGTTATTTATGGGTCTTAGGCTTATCGGTATTTATTCTCTTTGCCTTAGGCTTAGCGAGGTTTCGAATACCGGCTGAAGGATCAAAGGTTCAGACTGAGGGCATTGATATTATTCTTGCCCTGGACACCTCAACCAGTATGCTGGCAGAGGATTTTAGGCTTCATGGGAAAAGAGCAAATCGCTTAGATGTAGTAAAAGACGTGGTAGAAAACTTTATTCAGGGAAGAAAAAATGACCGTATCGGCATCGTTGCATTTGCCGCCCGGGCTTATACGGTAAGCCCGCTTACGCTTGACTACGGCTGGTTGCTGGAAAATTTAAAACGCGTTAAAATCGGTATGATTGAAGATGGCACAGCCATCGGCTCAGCGTTATCCGTATGCTTAAAACGGATAGAAGATACGAAAGCCAAAAGCAAGATTGTTATTCTCCTGACCGATGGCATAAATAATGCGGGTAAGATTTCGCCTTCTTTAGCAGCCGAGGCCGCCAGGGCCTTGAAAGTTAAAATATATACCATCGGCGCGGGAACCAAAGGCATGGCTCCGTATCCGATGAAAGATTTCTTCGGCAATACCGTGTATCAGCCGGTAAAAATAGATATTGATGAGGATGGCCTTATAAATATAGCTTCCAAGACAGAAGGCAAATATTTCCGCGCCACCGATACCAGGTCATTAAAAGAAATCTATTCTGAAATTGACCGGATGGAAAAAACTCCTATTGAGGAAAAAGGATATATGGAATACCGGGAGTTATTTCCTATATTCGTAAGCATCGCCATGGTGCTATTATTCTTAGAGGTTTTATTGCGCAATACAATTTTACGGAGAGTTCCATAACCATGAGGTTTGCCGGCATACAAGCAGCATATTTATTTTGGCTGATTATCGCCTTAGCAGGATTATTTTTCTGGGCAAATTCTCAAAGGAAGAAAGCTCTTGAAACGTTTGCCGATAAAAATTTATTAGCCGCACTTCTTGTTTCTTTTGATATTCGTAAGCGTAGATTAAGGCAGGCTTTAATTATCGCAGCCTTTTCTCTGATGGTTTTTGCTTTAATGCGGCCGCAATGGGGATTCAAGTGGCAGGAGGTAAAACGCAAAGGCCTGGATATCCTTGTGGCTGTGGATGTATCCAAGAGTATGCTGGCAGAAGACATAAAACCAAATCGGCTGGAACGCACAAAACTTGCCTTAACAGATTTTGTCAAGCACACAAAAGGCGACCACATAGGGCTTATTGCTTTTTCCGGTAGTGCCTTTGTGCAATGTCCGCTTACTGTTGATTATAGCGGGTTTCTATTGTCTGTAGAATCATTGGATATAAATACAATCCCGAAAGGCGGGACTTCTATTTCCAGCGCCATACAGCAAGCAATGGAAAGCTACGAAGGCGGCCTCAAGAAATACAAAGTGCTCATCATTATTACTGACGGAGAAGATCACGAAGGAGATCCTGTAAAAGCTGCTGAATTGGCACAGAAAGAAGGGATAAAGATATTTTGTATAGGTATAGGCACAAGTGAGGGCGAGCTTATACCGGTGACTGATGAAAGCGGCAATAAGGCTTTTTTAAAGGATAGAAGCCAAGCCGTGGTCAAGAGCCGCCTTGATGAAACGACCTTGCAGAAAATAGCCCTTGCTACTGCAGGAAGTTATGTGCATGCAAGCGCAAAAGAGTTTGGGTTAGGCCTTATCTATAAAGAGAAGCTCTCGGGAATGGAAAAAAGAGAACTGGAGGGTAAGATGGCTAAACAGTATGAAGAGCGTTTTCAGATTCCGCTTGCTATGGCATTTTTGTTTTTAGCGGCAGAGTTTCTTATTGGCGAGACGAGATAATGGCAAGGAGCAGAGAGTATCGGGGAAAATATCTTATCGCTATGCGTTATGCGCTATGCTCTATGCTTTTTTTGCTTCCAGCGCCTTGTTATGCTGCCTCAGCAAGCAAAAGCATAGAACAAGGCAACCGGCTGTATCATGAGAGTAAGCTTGATGAAACGCTGCAGAAATACAATGAAGCAGGCGTTGCTATGGCTGATTCCGATATCATAAATTTTAATATGGGCGTGGCGTTATATAAAAAAGAAGATTATCGGAAGGCGCAAGACTATTTTACCAAGGCATTAACCAGCGATAATAAGCAGATAGAAGCTGATGCCTTGTATAACCTGGGGAATTGCAAATATAAATTGGGAAAACTTAAAGAGAGTGCGGATTTATCAGCCACAATGGGGCTTTTGCGGGAATCACTTGATTATTACAAAAGGGCAGTAGAGATAGACCAAAAGAATATCGACGCGCGTTTTAATCATGAGTTCGTTGAAAGAGAGCTAAAGGTTTTGCTGGATAAGCTAAAGCAGCAACAATCAGAGAAAGGAAAGCAGCAGAAAAACGAACAGGCGGCACAGCCGCAAGAAAAGCAGGAAAACCGGCAGAAACAAGAAGAAGAAAAATCCGCTCAAGCTAAAGAAGAACAGCAAAAGAAAAAACAACAGGAAGAAGGGCGGGCAGCCAGGGAAGAGTCCAAACAGGGGGAGAATAAGGAGCTATCCGAAGAAGGGGCGCGTACGCTTTTAGAGCGCTACGGCCGTGATGAAGCAAAGCCGGATTATATGGACAGGCAAGCTCAGGCGGGTTATGATAGCCAGGTATCAAAGGATTGGTAATTGAGAAAATAAATAAACGATGAAGCGCAAAGTGCAAAGTGAAAAGCGTAAAGTTAAAGCGCAAAGTTTAAAACTTTTAGTTTTAAGTTTTGGTTTTACGGTTTGCGTTTTGAGTCTTACGTTAATTTGTTATGCCAGTGATATTCAGCTTGAAGTAACGGTTGACCGCAACAAAATAGCATTAGGTGAGCCGCTGCAGCTTAATCTGGCTTTTCAGGGAATGCAGAATGTTTCCGCCCCTTCGTTAGATAAAATAGAAGGTTTTGATGCGCGTTATCTCGGGCCTTCTACCATGGTTTCCATAGTCAACGGCGTGGTTACCAGCTCAATAACCCATATTTATACTTTAGTCCCTTTAAAAACAGGGACGTTTACTATTGGGCCGTTTTCCATAGAAACGCAAGGCAGGACCTTAACCTCTAAGCCGATAACTATAGAGGTGGTTTCAACTTCTCCCGCCGGACAGCAGCCCTATTCTTCCGGCCAGGCCTTACAAGAGCCTTCGCCTGCAAAAATAGATACAGAAGGCTTAAAGGATAGAATCTTTTTGATTTTAAGCGCGGGGAAGAGGAAGGCATACTTGAATGAAATTATGCCTTTAACCATAAAACTTTATGTTAACCGCTTAGGGGTACGGGATATTCAGTTTCCCGCATTGGAAACAAATGATTTTTCTATTGATAAATTCGGACAACCAAAACAATCTCGCGAAGAATTTGGTGGCGTTGCTTATGATGTTATTGAGTTTACCGCGGATATGTTTGGCATAAAGCCGGGAGAGTTTACTTTGGGCCCGGCAAAATTAAAGTGCAATCTAGTGGTGCGCGGGCAAAATCAGCACAGGCGAAGCCCGCTTGATGGCGGTTTCTTGGGAGGGTTATTTAAGGACGATATTTTTGAAGATTTCTTTGGTAGATATGAGGCGTACCCTTTGGAATTAAAATCTACAGAACTGCCGATTACGGTATTATCCCTGCCCCAGGAAGGAAAGCCAGGCGGTTTTGATGGCGCCTTAGGAAATTTTCAGTTAAAGGCCGAGGCATCGCCTCTCCAAGTCAAAGCAGGCGACCCCATAACTCTTAAAATGACAGTAACGGGGGAAGGTAATCTTGATACTGTCAAGCCTCCAAAGTTGCAATCTAAGGATGCTTTTAAGGTTTATGACCCCCAGGTTAAGCAGAATGAAACTGAAAAAATATTTGAGCAAGTGCTTATACCTGATTCAGAAAAAGTAACTCATATCCCGCAAATAAATTTTAGCTTCTTTAACACCCAGACAGGACAATATCAGGTTTTAACGCACAACCCCATTCCTATAACTGTGGCTCGTGCCGAAGACGCCCAAACAAAATTGATAGAGCTGCCTCAAGTTCAAGCCAGGCCCGCGCAAAAAGAGGAGTTGGGAAGAGATATTATTTACCTCAAAAACTCTATAGGCAGGTTAAGGCGATTAGGTTGTTATCTTTATCAGAATCTTATTTTTTGGTTATTTCAAATCTTAAGCTCCATTTTATTTATGGGAATCATTCTTATCCATCTCAAGCGGCGGAAATTAATAACCGATACCCGTTATGCGCGCAGGCTGCGAGCGCAAGCATTAGCAAAAAAAGGCATACAAGAAGCCGGCAAGTTGTTACGGGAGGGCAAAACAGGAGCCTTTTTTGACGCGGTATTTAAAACTATGAGAGTTTATCTGGCCGATAGATTCCATTTACCATCCGGAGGGATAACCGCAATTACTATTGAAGAGCTCGCCAAAGAAAAAGGTATTGCCAGCGAAGTTTTGGATAAAATAAAGATGGTTTTTGCTGATTGCGATATGGCGCGATATGCGCCTTCGCAGTTCGGCCAAAAGCAATTGGAAGATATTTTTCAAGGCCTTAAAGAAATTGTTGACTATCTGGAAAGGCAAAAAATATGAGAACCAAATTTTTTCTCTATACTCTATGCACTATGCTCTATGCCTGCGGCGTCGGTTATGCTCAACAAGGGGCGGTAGGCGATGTAAGGAGTAGTTTTTATCGGGCAAATCTTCTCTATGAACAAGGCAGCTACGATGAAGCAATCAAGCAATACAGCAGTATTCTTGAAAGCGGATTAGAAAGCGGCAATCTTTATTACAATTTAGGCAATTGTTATTTCAAGAAAGGAGAATCAGGCAGGGCACTCTTAAATTATGAGAAAGCCCTTAGGCTTATCACGCTAGATAAAGATTTAGAATCTAATTATGAATATGCCTGTTCGCTAATCAAAGGCCAGGCCGTTATATCCAAAAATAGTTTGCCTCTTAGGGTATTGAATAATTTATTTGAGAAGTTTACCATCGATGGCTTAACGGTTTTACTTAGCGCGTTTTATATGCTGTTTTTAGTTAGTATCCTAATAAGCCTTTTATTTAGGCCGCTTAAGAAACACGCTTTGATTCTTGCTGTTTTTATGGGTTTATCTTTTATTGTAGGTTTTATAGGGCTAAGAAGGAAAATCGCTCTTTTAAATAAAGAGGCAATTGTAACACTTGAACAGGCAGATGCCAAATTTGAGCCAATGGATAAAGCCACAACACATTTTACTCTTTACGAAGGGATGAAGGTAGAAGTAATTTCCTCTAAAGATAATTGGCATAAAGTAAGGCGCCAGGATAATAAAAGCGGCTGGATAGAAGATAGCGCTATCGCTATTTTCTAAGATTATGCGAAGTAAATATAATGAAAAAAGAGGCGCCGCAATTACTGATTTCTGATATAGAAGGACGGGTGTATTCCAATACGCAATTTGAGGGGACTGGAATGAAAGGCGGCCACTTCTTTAGGCTGGGACAAGACGAACTTATTAAACTGCCGCCCGCCAGCCGCCTATTCTTCATGCCGGATAGGGTGCCAGTAGCTTATGACAGCGCTAAAGGATGTTTTACGGTTCTAAGTAAAATCTATAGGGATAGCTCATGGTAAAGGCGGGTTCGTATCAATAAATTATTTGACTATGCCGGGTTTTACGGATTCAAAGGAAGAATTTGAAGCATTGAATGTTTTTTTAGAGAGGTATAAAATTGATATGCTGCAGTGGAGAAATTTAAACTTTGACCCTTTGCGTTATTTCGCAGAACTGAAGGCAGTGATTCCAAAAAATAGGATGCTCGGCATAAGGCAGATCATGTTTACCCTTAAGAAAAATTTTCCAAATCTCATGATGGGATACTTTAATCCATCAAAGATAAGTTATAAATATCCAATAATATCCATACGCCGAAAATGATCTCATCTCAATTTGGCTTGACAACGGCGCGATTTTAGTTGTTAATTAAGTTGTCTTTGTTATAATAAAAATACGGTTAACCCGAAATATACGGAATTCCGGGGGAATTCCGGGGACACCGGATTTGTTTTTTTAGCTTAACATATAATATCGAGAAAGAGGGGGAAGGATGAGGATGATTGATTGCTTGAAATGCAAACAGAAAGATTCTTGTTGTGATTTTGGGGCATGGGTAGATTTAGAAGAGGCTAAAAAAATATTATCTCTCGGATTAAAGGGAGATTTCTATCATCTTGAAAAAGATAAAGATTTCCCTTCCGGATATAGAGTGGGAACGAGCATTGAAGACAATCCTTGTTCTTTTCTTACCGGGAAAGGGCTATGTGCTATTCACAAAGTTGATTATAATTTAAAGCCGGCCCACTGCAAAGAATTTCCATATGAAAACGGGAAATTAGCGCCGATTGCAGATCTATTATGTGCAGTAGTTAAATCAAGAATAAAAATAAAGAAAAAGGCCGGGTAGATTACGTTAAGAATAGAGGAGGAATTAGTTCTCTCGCCTAAACACTTGTAAATTCCTTAAGAAATTTACTGCGTAGGCTTGGGATCAATTCGCGCAGATAAGTTATGTGCTCATTGAGGAGATTAAGATGAACCCCGCCCTTCCTAATAGGGTGGGGGTATTAATAGAAAGGAAGGGCGGGGTGAATATTTTTGTGGGTAATTTGTCGTTTGATGCTGCTGAAGGTGATTTAAAGAAACTCTTTGAAGGTTTTGGGAATGTTAGCTCCGTGGCGATTGTGACGAGGAAGGAGAAAAATGCGTCCAAGTCAAGAGGGTTTGGTTTTATAGAGATGCCTGACGAGCGAAAGGCGCTGGCAGCGATGGCCGCTTTAAACGGTAAGGAATTTATGGGGCGTATCCTTAATGCCAGCCCGGCGCGTCCTAAAACAGAAGCTCAACCATTTAACAAGCACCCCGCCTTTCCCGGCCATAATGTTAGAAACGAGTCGGGATCCCGCCAGAGATTACTAGATGGGCGGGAAAAAGATTGGCGAGTGCGCCCTTCTGGGCAGCCAGGGACGTATAGAGGCGGCAGGCGCACCCGCAGCTATATGAACCGGCGAGGTTTAGCCGGAATGCAACAAGAGACAAAGCCGCGGCGCAGTAGCCAGGACAATCCTATGCGCTGGCGTAAAAGGGAAGATCAGCCAAGACCTCGGCAAAAGAGTCCGGGTGAGCATAAGCCTTGGAAGAAAGCTGAGGAAGGGGCTCGGCCATGGAATAAATCTTCAGGAGAGGCTAAGTCTTGGAAGAAAACTGAAGGTCAGTCAATGCCCTGGAAGAAAACCCAAGGAGAGTCTAAGCCGTGGAAGAAACCCCAAGGAGAGTCTAAGCCGTGGAAGAAACCTCAAGGAGAGTCTAAGCCGTGG
>ERZ1292645.353-Hain-H14-02um-R2-353-length-17368-cov-8_pt1 | contig 17368 bp, 17 predicted proteins | sample MGYA00564401_ERZ1292645 | MGnify/ENA primary metagenome ERZ1292645 (study PRJEB36523, sample SAMEA6512644) | groundwater metagenome | collected 2019-01-09 | study: AquaDiva: Metagenomics assemblies of 32 groundwater samples | reverse complement strand
AGGCCGCCCAGGAGGCGCACCGCCAGCCAGTAGATCCGGCGCGGGCCGAAATCGGACTCCGCCATCAGGCGCAGAAAGAACTCGTCGGCGTGGTAGCGCGTGAGCGGCAGCCCGTCGGGCAGGAACTGGTAGAGTGCGTCGTGTACGAGCGAAGCGTAGTAGGTCTTGGGCCGGCCAGTGCGCGTGTGCACCACGCCGTCCGGCACCCCAATCAGGATGTCGAATACACAGACCTTCGGAGTGCAGCCATCCCAGGCGTAGCCGCGCGTCACCGTGATGCGCCCGCCGCGCTCGATGACGAGCCGCACCGCGCCCGACTTGTCGCGGAACACCAGGTCCTCCTCAAGGCGGTGCCCGGATTCCCAGCTGTAGTTCTCCTCGAGTCGGTAGAGCCAGCGGACGCTGTTCTTGCAGAACACGTGTAGGCGGGAAAGTTAACGTCTGCGGTGAGATGCGCGTGCGAGCAACGACGCTCGCAGACCCCTCTCGACTTGGTTGTTAGATGTCATTGCTTTCCATTCTCCGTATGGAAGTATGAAGTATGGGGTCAGTTCTTTATGAAGTATGGTATGAAGTATGTATGAAGTATGGGGTCAGTTCTTTACTTTATACATCGTAAGCAGCTTCGCAAGCTTGCGATCCGGCGCTGCTCGTTCAATTCGGCTCTGAATCTGCGACACGCGCGCCGCCGACACGCCTGCCAGTCTCGACACTTCCGCAATCGGCAGATTCGCCGCGCGCCGCAACAGGTACACCGCGCATTGAAACGCCTCAGGGTCGCCTCGGTCAAGCATCTCGCGTTTATTCAATCCGTAGACCTTGCCGACCTGCGCCAGCACGTCCTGCGCACGCGGTCGTGCCGGCGCGCGCTGCACGCTCGGCACATTGGCTGTGGGCCGCCTGTCGGCATGGCCCTGCATGCGTTTGAGAAATGCCTCGCTCCCAAGCCAGATTTGCCCGCGCAAGCCCTCCCACACCGATGCCTGGCCGATCCCCGCCGTAACAAAGTCCCGGTAGGCGCTGCGGCCTCTGCGCCCGAACTGCTCGATCAGATAATCGCTTGCAAGCCAGCTTGGGCGCGCGGCTTCCCCGAGCGTTGCCCGGTAGCTGCTCCACGGCCAATCGCCGACGCGTTTGACCATCTTCGCGCGCACCGGGTTAAGCACGATATAGCGGGCAAGCTCCAGCAGGTAGCTGTCCCGGTCCACGATGATGCTTTTATAGCGGCCCTGCAACACGTGGCCGACGCGCGTGTGCCGGCGGTTGAATGCTTGCGTGTAAACGCCGTTCAGTCGGCGCATGCCGCGCGTCAGATTGGGCTGCGGGGTCTCGATGAGCAAGTGATAATGGTTGCTCATCAGGCAGTAGGCGTAGCAGCGCCAGCGCTGTTGGTCGATTTCCTTTGCGAGCAGATCGAGGAACCGCAGCCGATCTTCGTCGTCGAGGAAGATATTCTCACGCGCGTTGCCACGCGCGGTGAGATGGTAGAGCGCGCCGGGAAACTCAATTCGCAGGGGGCGAGACATGCGATGCAGTATACGGGGCGACGTGTATAAAGTAAAGAACTGACCCCTTTATTCTTGTATAAAGTAAAGAACTGACCCCTTTATTCTCGTGTATAAAGTAAAGAACTGACCCCTTTATCTAAGAGTAAAGAACTGACCCCTTTATTCTTTATTCACTTTATTCATTGACCCCTTTATTCACCTTTATTCAGACGTGCTGAACAAGGGCGGGCGGGGCGTGAGAAGCCCGCTTGATTCCGCGGCGGGCGTCATCCCAGCTCGCTGAAGGCTTCGCGGATCGCGGCGACGCGGGCGCGGACGTCGGGCAGCGGCGCTTCGATGCGCAGGCGGTCCTGGCCGGCGAGGCGGTAGTTGTGGCGGGACTGCACGAGGTTCAGCACCCTGGCCGGCTCGATCGGGGGCTGGGGCACGAACTGGAGCTGGATCGCCGAGTCGGTGGCGTCTATGCGCGCGATGCCGAGCGGTTTCCCCAGTATGCGCAAGCGATGGCATTCCATCAGCGCGCGAGTGGGCTCGGGCAGCGGACCGAAGCGGTCTACCAGCTCTTCGCGCAGTGCGTCGATCTCTTCCGGCGTTTCGCAATTGGCGAGCCGCTTGTAGAGCACCAGCCGTTCATGCACGTCGGAGCAATAGCCGGCGGGGAGCAGCGCCGGGACGTGCAGGTTGATCTCGGTGGTGACGCCGAGCGGCGCGGCGAGATCGGGCTCCCTTCCCTGCTTGAGCGAGCGCACCGCGGTGTCGAGCATTCTGACGTACAGGTTGAAACCCACCTCCTGCATCTCGCCGCTCTGCGCTTCTCCCAGCACCTCGCCCGCACCGCGGATCTCGAGGTCGTGCATGGCGAGGAAGAAGCCGGAGCCGAGCTCCTCCATCATCTGGATCGCCTCCAGGCGCTTCCTCGCTTGCGCGGTGACGGCCCCTTCCTCGGGCAGCAAGAGATAGGCATAAGCCTGGTGGTGCGAGCGGCCGACCCGCCCCCGCAGCTGGTGCAGTTGCGCAAGCCCGAACTTGTCGGCGCGGTTGATGATGATGGTGTTCGCCGTCGGGATGTCGATGCCGGTCTCGATGATGGTGGTGCACAGGAGCAGGTTGAAGCGCTGCTGGTAGAAGTCGCGCATCACGTGCTCAAGCTCCCGTTCGCGCATCTGGCCGTGAGCGACATGGATGCGCGCTTCGGGCAGGAGCTTCGTCAACACCTCCTCGGCGTGGCGGATGGTGTCGATGTCGTTGTGCAGGAAGTAGATCTGCCCGCCGCGCTTCAGCTCCCGCAGCGCGGCTTCCCGGATCAGCGCCTTGCTGTGGCGCGAGACGAAGGTCTTGATCGCAAGCCGACGCTCGGGCGCGGTGGCGATCACCGAGAATTCGCGCAAGCCCTCCAGCGCAATCGCCAGCGTGCGCGGGATGGGCGTGGCGGTGAGGGTCAGCACGTCCACTTCCGCGCGCAGAGCCTTCAACCGTTCCTTCTGCCGCACGCCGAAGCGGTGCTCCTCGTCTATGATGGCGAGCCCCAGGTTCTTGAACTTCACATCGCGCTGCAGCAGCTTGTGCGTGCCGATCGCGATGTCTATGCGGCCTTCCGCCAATCCCGCGAGCGCTGCGGCCTGTTCTTTGCCGGTGCGGAAGCGCGAGAGCTCCGCGATTTTCACCGGCCAGTCGGCGAAGCGGTCGGAGAAGGTGTTGAAGTGCTGCTCGGCAAGGAGCGTCGTCGGCACCAGCACCGCGACCTGCTTGTCGTCGGCGACTGCAACGAACGCCGCGCGCAGCGCCACCTCCGTTTTGCCAAAGCCGACGTCGCCGCAGATGAGGCGATCCATGGGCTTGCCGTTCTTGAGATCTTCCACCACGGCGTTGACCGCCGCGGCCTGGTCGGGTGTCTCCTCGAACGGGAAGCCCTCGCAGAATGCCTCAAGGTCGTGCGGTTTCACCGAGAATGCGTAACCCTGGCGAACGGAGCGCTGGGCGTAGAGGTGCAGCAGCTCCGCGGCGGTGTCGCGCACCTGCCGCGCGGCTTTGCGGCGCGCTTTCTCCCACTGGCCGCTGCCCAGCTGGTGCAAGGGAGCGGCTTCCACGGGCGCGCCGCTGTAGCGGCTGACGAGATGCAGGCTCGAGACCGGCACGTAGAGCTTGTCGCCGCCGGCGTACTCGAGCGTCAATAACTCGCTCTCACCTTCGCCGAGGTCCATCGTCACGAGCCCCCGGTAGCGGCCGATGCCGTGCTGCTCGTGCACCACGGGGTCGCCGACCTTCACTTCAGAGAGATCGCGCAGCACTCCCTCGGTCGACGCGCGCTTCGCGCCCTCGCGCCGCGGCCGAGCCTGCTGGGCATAGAGCTCGTTCTCGGTGACGATCGCGAGCGGCGGATCGGCAAGAATGAAGCCCGCACGCAGCGGACCGACGCCGAGCATCAGGCGGTCGGCGGCGGCGACAAACTGCGCGTGGTCCAGCGCGACCGCGGGTGAGAGGCCGTGCTCGCGGAAGTACTCGAGCAGGGTCTCGCGCCGGCCGAGGCCTTCCGCGAGCACGAGTACGCGGCCTGCGAAGCCGTCGGCGAACGAGCGGAGCCGATGAAGCGGGTCGCTGGCCCGCCGCTCCACGGCCAGCGGTGGCAGTGCCGCCGTCGCCGCGCGCGCCGCAGTTTCAGGTTTCAGGTTTAAGGTTTCAGGTTGCCGTTCTTCCGAACTTGAAACTTGAAACTTGAAACTTGAAACCGAATCTATTTCGAGTCGGGCGAAAGACTTGATGACCCCGAAAAACGCATCCGTGGTCAAGAACAATTCATGCGGCGGCAGCACGGGATGCCCGCGGTCGCCGCGCAGCATGGCGTAGCGCGCGTGGGTGTCGCTCCAGAACTGCTCGATCGCCGGCGCGAGCCCCGCCTGCAAGCACACCAGCGTGTCCTGCGGCAGGTAATCGGTGACGATCGCGGTCTTCTCGAAGAACAACGGCAGGTAGTATTCGATGCCCGCGCTCGGCACGCCCTTCGAGATGTCCTGGTAGATACGACTCCTGGAGGGGTCGCCCTCGAATTTCTCGCGGAAGTGGCGGCGGAAACGCGTCTGGCCCTCCTCGTCCAGCGGAAATTCGCGCGCCGGCAGCAGCCGCACCTCGCTCACCTTGTAGATCGAGCGCTGGGTGTCCGCGTCAAAGCCGCGGATGCTCTCCACGATGTCATCGTCGAGCTCGATGCGGTAGGGCAGGGCGCTGCCCATCGGATAGAGGTCGATCAGCCCGCCGCGCACGCAGTATTCGCCGGGCGCCACCACTTGCGTGACGTGGGTGTAGCCGGCGGTGACGAGCTGGCGGCGCAGCTCTTCCGGCGCGAGCTTCTCGCCCTGCTTGAAGAAGAACGAGCGCGCGGCGAGATACTCGACCGGCGCCAGGCGGTAGAGGGCGGTGGAGACCGGTACGATCGCCACGTCGAAGTCGCGGTGCATGAGCTGATAGAGCGTGGCGAGCCGCTCGGAGACGAGGTCGTGGTGCGGCGAGAGCGGGTCGTAGGGCAGCGTCTCCCAATCCGGGAATAAGTGAACCCTGATTCCCGGATTAAAGAACGGCACTTCTTCAAGCAGACGCTGCGCGTCTGCGGCCGTGGCTGTAACCACGGCGAGGGGGCGCCGCGCGCGGGCGAGTTGCGCCAGCGCGAGCGCGTCGCTCGAGCCGTGGAAGAGAGGCGTACGTACGCGCTCCCCCGGCGCCGGCAGTGCAAGCTGCAGCATGTCGAGGCAAATAGGCTTCAGAAACAGGGGACTATTATACCGGCGCGACGGTTGCGCTTCCGCGATATCGCCGCCACGGGGTCCGATTACTGCGTGAGCCCAACCAACGCGCCTGCGACCGTGGCGATGAGAATCAGGAGAACGGGCGGGAGGCCGCGCTGATCGGCGAACAGGATCAAGGCGGCGGGCGCGAGCAGCGCCGGGTGAATTTCGATGACGGGCAGCGCCAGGCTCGTCAGCGTCACGCCTAGCAGCCCTATCGCGGCGGCACCGGCGTAACGCCCGAACGCAACGAACCACCGCGCCTGCTGGAAGCGGGTAACGAGATGCGCAGCGAAACCCGCAAGCACAACGGGGATTGCAAAGACAGCGAGGGTGGCGGCGACGCCACCCAGCACCCCGGACACACGGAAGCCGACGTAGGCCGCGAGGATCAGCACCGGTCCGGGAGTGGCATAGGCAAGCCCCACGGCAACCGCAAAATCCTGGGGCGAAAGCCAGCTCGTCTCGGCGACGGCAATGCGCTCGACCAGCGGAAGCGCCGCTTGCCCCCCGCCGAACGCGATCGTGCCGACTAGCAGAAATCGCAGAACGAGTTCGAGCATGCCGCTATTGCCTGCCGAAACGGGTGGTGAGTATGCCGATCACTCCTGCGCTGATCACCACCAGCGCGGCACTGACAAAGAATCCGGCGCCGAGCGCGAGCAGCAAAACGACCCGGAGGTCTATCGTGTTCGCTTCGCTGCGCGCAAGCCGCCACATGGCCGAGGCGAGCAGCCCCACGACCGCGGTCTGCAGCCCCACGAGGGCGCTCGTGACCCAAGGCGTATCCGGTAACGCCGCTGTTGCGGCGGCCGCGGCAATCATCAAGACTGCCGCAGGCGTGATGAACGAGAGGGAAGCCAGCAGCACGCCCGGCCAGCCGTGCAGCCGCCAACCGAGAAACGCGACGAGTTGCACTCCCGTGGAGCCGGGCAGCGGCTTGGTGTAGGCGAGAGCGTCGCTTACGTCGCGCGCGGCGATGAGCCCGCGTTTGTCCACGAGGTCGCGTTGCACGAGAGCGAGCGTGCTGCCCAGGCCGCCGAACGCGAAGGCGCCGAGGCGTAGAAAAATCCACGCAAGCTGCGGCAGTCGAACAGAGCTACGCCGGGCATACGGCTGCGCTGGATCGAGCATGGGTGCCAGCTTAGCCGTGCTATGCGGCCGTCACAAGCGCGACGCCGCGGCGGCAGTGAGCCGGCGCCAGAGTAGCGCCAGAGCCACGGCGGCGAGTTCAGGCGACGGAGCGGTGGATTGCGACCGGGATGCGACGCCGGCCGAACTGGCCGGTGAACTGCTCGAACACGCCGGCGAGCGCGCCGCCGCACTGCGGGCAGCGGCCGTCGGGGGTGACGTGGTAGCGCTCGATCTCGTACCAGTCGCGCACGATGAGTGGCGCCTTGCAGCCCGGACAGTAAGTGGTGCCGCCCTCGGTATCGTGCACGTTGCCGGTGAAGACGTAGTGCAATCCTTCGCCGAGCGCGATCTCGCGCGCCCGCCGCAGAGTTGCCGGCGGCGTGTGCGGGATGTCGGTCATCTTGTAGTCGGGGTGGAACGCGGTGAAGTGCAACGGCACATCAGGCCCGATCTCTTTCATGATCCACTTGCACTCGGCCTCGATTTCCTCGTTCGAGTCATTCTTGCCGGGAATGAGCAGCGTCGTGATCTCGAACCAGACGTTCGTCTCGTGCCTGAGATACACCAGCGTGTCGAGCACGGGTTTTAATTTCGCCCCGCACAATCTGAAGTAGAACTCGTCGGTGAAGCCCTTGAGATCCACGTTGGCGGCGTCCATCTTGGCGTAGAACTCGCGCCGCGGCTCGGCGTGGATGTAGCCCGCGGTCACCGCCACGGCCTTCACGCCGTGCGCGTGGCAGGCGTCGGCGATGTCCATCGCATACTCGGCGAAGATCACCGGGTCGTTGTAGGTGAAAGCGACGCTCTTGCAGCCGGCCGCAATCGCGGCCTGCGCGATCGCCTCAGGAGAAGCTTCGTCGGCGAGCCGGTCCATGTCGCGCGACTTCGAGATATCCCAGTTCTGGCAGAACTTGCAGGCGAGGTTGCAGCCCGCGGTGCCGAAGGAGAGGATGCTCGAGCCCGGATAGAACTGGTTGAGCGGCTTCTTCTCGACGGGGTCTATGCAGAAGCCCGAGGAGCGGCCGTAGGTGGTGAGCACCATCTGGTCGCCGACGCGCTGGCGCACGAAGCACGCGCCGCGCTGGCCCTCGTGCAAACGGCAATCGCGCGGGCACAGGTCGCACTGCATGCGACCGTCGTCGAGCATGTGCCACCAGCGGCCCGGATAGTCTCTCGCGCCCATGTCAGATCATAGACTCAAAACAGCCGCCAAGGCGCCAAGAAGTTCGAATATTAACCATCTTTACTTTGCGTCTTTCCTGGTTTTGGAGGAAATGCTTTTTTTCGTAGCGAGTGAATTGGCTTTTATTATGTTTCCCTTGGCGTCATGGCGTCTTGGCGGCTAATTTGGGTCTAGCGGAAGTCAGTTTCGCGCCACTTGGTTACCGTGTAGCGCGCGAGTTTCACCTCTCGGTCCCAGAAGTCGGGCGGCAGCCCCGCCTTGTACTTGAGATGCGCGAGGAACTCGGATGGTTCCCTGAGATTTTCCCACACCTGGGGCAGGAAGGTGCTGGTATGGTGGCCGTAATCGAATACCACGCCGTCCACCCCGGCGCGCAGCTGCCTGAGCGCGTCCGGCTCGTCGGCAAAGGTGACGGGCTCGAGCGCGGACAGCACCGAGATCTCGAGCGCCACCGCGCCGAACTCTTCGGGGGCGAGCGGCTTAAAGCGCGGATCGCGGAACGCGGCGGCGACTGCGTTGGCCTTGACGTCTTCGGCGAGCGCGCGGTGCGCGCGCAGCGTGCCGATGCAGCCGCGCAGATTGTCGCCATCCATGAGGGTGATGAAGCAGGCGCCGTACTGCTTCAACCACGGTAAATCCTCACGCGCCGTATGGGGCAGCCCCAGCTCGGTGGCGATCGCTGCGCGCGCCAACGGCAGCAGCACGTGGCCCGCATCCTGCGGCACGACGTAGCCCAACCCGGAAGGCAGCACGATCGGGTCGGCGTCAGTGGGCATCCCGAGCTTCCTCGTAGAAAGCGAACGCGCCGTAACCGACGACGCGGTTTTTGTCCCCGGCGGTGTCACCGGAATTCCTGAGGTCGAGCAGCTCGGGCCTGAGCCCGCGCCGGCGCGCCGTGAAAGTAAGCCCCGTGACGGGTGTTGCACCGCACGCCTGCTCGTGCGAGATGTCGCTCGAGAGATCCAGTATGGCCTTGGCGGTGGCGCGGTCCACGGCCTGCGCGTCGCCGTAGGAGAGGTAGTGCGAGAGATCGGAGCTCACCACGATCAGGGTTTCCGGTCCGCCCCACAGCGCGTCGAGCACCTCCGCGACTTCGGTGGCTTCGGCATGACCGACCGCGAGCGGCACCAAGGTGAATTGGCCGAGTACGGCCTGCAGGAACGGCACGTGCACCTCCAGCGAATGCTCGAGCGCATGCGCCTGGGCGCTCACCACTACCTGCGGCAAGCTGCGCAACGCCTCGACCGCCTCGCGGTCGATCTCGACCATGCCGAGCGGCGTGGCGAAGGCACTGACCCCCGGAAGGGCCAGCCCTCGCACCGCGACGCGGTGAGTGGGCCCGAGCAGCACGACACGCGTGATGCGGCCACGGGCGGGCGCGAGCAGCGCATAGACGCTGGCTGCGATCGGGCCGGAATAGATGTAACCGGCATGCGGCGCGATGATCGCCTTGGGCACGGCGCGTTCAGGCGCTTCGCTCGCGGCGGCGCCCAGCATTTGTGCGAGGGCCTGCGCGAGCTCGCGCTGGTCGCCGGGGTAGAACATTCCGGCAACGGCCGGCGCGCGTACGGAATGGGCAACGTGGGACATCGTTCAACCCATTATGCGCCCGGCAAGCGGTTTTTCAAGTGTCGCGGATGCTACAGCTGTTGCTGCTAAAATCCCTGGCAGCCTGTCGGCCTTGACGCACCGACAGGCTGCCAAAAGCAAAACCGCCTGAAGACTTGGGATGAAGCTGAATAAAACCCCTCCCAGCCCGCCGTTGAGGACGGGAATGGGGTCAAATTTATGTCTCTATAGTTCTTTTACGCCGTTTTCTTGCAGGCGGTTTTGCCTAAGGAGTTTGTTGGACCAAAGTCCGACAAACTCCTAAGAACAGCATTTTTCGGTCATGTTATGAGCTCTAAGGCCTACGCCCTGATTCCCGCCGCCGGTTCCAGCTCCCGCATGGGCACGGCGCTGCCCAAGCAGTACGTTGAGATCGCAGGACGGCCGTTGCTCTATTACGCGCTGCGGTTGCTGACGCGGCACCCGCGCATCGAGCAGGTGTTCGTGGTTCTGGCGCAGGGCGACGAGCATTTCGGGCGCTGCGACTGGCGCGAGTTCGGAGCGAGGCTCGAGCCGCTGTACTGCGGTGGCGACTCGCGGACGGTCAGCGTGTTCAACGGGCTGCTCGCCACGCGCGACACGATCGCGGCGTCCGATTGGGTGCTGGTGCACGACGCGGCCCGTCCTTGTCTCGGACGCGAAGAGCTCGACCGCCTGTTCGTCGAACTCGGGGAAGAAGACACCGGAGGGCTGCTTGCGGTACCGGTAGCGGACACGCTCAAGCGCGCCAACCGCGAGTCCCGCGTCGCGCACACCGAGCCGCGCGACAACTTGTGGCTCGCGCAGACGCCGCAGATGTTCCGCTACCGCCTGCTGCTCGAGGCGCTGCGAGCAACCGACCCGGCGGTCGCCACGGATGAAGCGCGCGCGATCGAGACCCTCGGTCTGAAACCGCGTCTGGTCATGGGCAGCACGCGCAACATCAAGGTTACGTATCCCGAGGATCTGGTCCTGGCTACGCTGATCCTCAAAGGCCAAGCGACCAGAACCGCCAAGGAAAGAATCAAGAATAAGACCCAAAATGAACCGCCAAGCACGCCAGGAAAAGCAAGAACGAAAATTGAACCGCCAAGGCCGCCAAGGCCGCCAAGAAAAACAAATTAAAAGCTGAATCACCCAAGATACGAAGGACACGAAGAAAAACCATTCCACCCACGATTCACGGCGATTTGGAGCCGTCAAGGCTGCCAAGAAAAATCCCGGCACCGATAGGACCGATTCAGGTCAACCGGCATCCAAAGGCAACGTTACCTACGGTAGGAGGGTACGTTGATGCTGGAACCGCCACGCGAGCTGGATGCCGTTGCCAACAAGGTGATTGGTGCGGCACTCGAAGTGCATAGACATCTGGGGCCGGGATTCCTGGAAAGTGTTTATGAGGAAGCACTTGCGGCCGAGCTCAAGCTGCAAAATATCGGGCTTGAGCGCCAAAAACCGATCAGGATCTTCTACAAGGAAATTCTGATTGGAGAGCACCGCGTGGACCTCTTAATCGAAAATATGCTCGTGGTCGAGTTGAAGGCCGTAGAAAAGTTTTTGCCTATTCACAAAGCGCAGTTAATCTCGTACCTGAAAGCGGCAAGCTTGCCACTTGGCCTGCTGATCAATTTCAACGAAAAGTGGTTGAAGGACGGGGTTCAGCGAATCGTTCTGACATGATAGTCTTGTTTTGGTACTGGATTTCTTGGCGTTCTTGGCGTTCTTGGCGTTCTTGGCGGCCTTGGCGGTTCAATGTGTCTTTTGGTTTTCTGAGAACTGAGATGAGCTTGGCGGTTACATGAGGATCGGGCAGGGGTTTGACGCGCACGCGCTGGTGGCGGGGAGGAAGCTCGTCATCGGCGGAGTGGAAATCCCGTACGAGAAGGGGCTTGCCGGGCATTCGGACGCCGATGTGCTGATCCACGCGGTGTGCGATGCGCTGCTCGGCGCCGCGGGCCTGGGCGACATCGGCATGCATTTTCCCGACAGCGATGCGCGCTACAAGGACATCGACAGCCGCAAGCTGCTGCGCGAGGTGGCGCGGCTGCTCGATCAGAACCGCCTGCGCGTGGTCAACGTGGACGCTACCGTCATCGCACAGGCGCCGAAAATGGCGCCACACATTGCCGCGATGCGCGACCATCTCGCGTCCGACCTCGGCATCGCGCCGGACGCCGTCAACGTCAAGGCCAAGACCACCGAGCGTCTCGGCTTCGTGGGCCGCGGCGAAGGCATCGCCGCCGAGGCCGTCGCTCTCGTCACGGGTAAAGTCCGAAACCTCTTGCCGCAGAGGACACTGAGGACGTGGAGGAAAAGCAAAAATTCGTGAAGGCAATGGCAAGAGGAGCCGCGCAGCGGCGACTGGAAGGAGGCAGTGCGGCGGGCACGACACGGCTGTTCTTCGCCGCGTGGCCCGCGCCCGAAGTGCAGCGCGCGCTGGGCGATCTTGCGCATGACGCACAGCGCGAGTGCGGCGGGCGCGCCGTCCCGGTTCACAACATACATCTCACGCTGGTATTTCTCGGCAACGTCGAACGCGGACGCCTGGCCGAAATCGAGACGCTGGCGGCGACGATCAGCGCGCCGCGCTTCGCGCTGGCCGTGGATCGCCTCGACTACTGGCGGCATAACCGCATCGTGTGGGCCGGCACGGAGGAATGTCCCGAGGCGCTGCGCGCGCTGGTCGCGCAACTGGAACAGGTTCTCGCCACGGCGGGTTTCCATTTCGATCAGCGGCCGTACGTCCCGCATATCACTTTGCTGCGAGACGCGCGCCGCGCGCCGGCGCAGGGCCGCGTTTCGCCCGTCGCCTGGCCGGTCGCGGAATTCGCCCTGGTGGAGTCGGTGCAGCTGGAACGGGCGAGGCTGTACGAGGCGCTGCGCCGATGGCCCCTCGCGGCGTGAGCATCTCGCCGCTGGCGCGCGATCTGCTGTTTAGTGTTATTTTTCTCCGCGGCTCTGTGCCTCTGCGGTTCCCAAGGGTAATTCCACGCGCGCGCGCAGGCCGCCGCCGTCGCGCGGCGTCAGCCTCACTTCCCCGCCGTGCATGTGCGTGATGCGCTCGACGATGGCGAGCCCCAGGCCGGTACCGCTGCCGGAACGCGCGCTGTCCAGGCGGGTGAAAGGCCGCATCATGCGCTCGATCTGTTCCGGCGGGATGCCGGGACCGCGGTCGAGAACTTCAACGACTACGCGCCCGTTTTCGACCGCGCTCACGACTTCCACCTCGCCCCCGCCATGGCGCACCGCGTTGTCGACCAGGTTGGCGAGCAGCCGCTGCATCGCGAGCGGGCGGAGCCGCAAAGGCGGCAGGGCCGCGAGCCGCAGCGCCACCGGCTTGCCCGCCCGTGTGTAGCGCTCGCACACGCTTCTCACGATGGCGTTGAGATCGCCGTCGGTCACCGCCGCTTCGCCCTCGCCGACGCGCGCGAAGTCGAGGAACTGGTTGATGGCGGCATCGATGTCCTCGATGTCCTGTACTATGCCGGACTTGAGTACCGCGTCGCCTTTGTCGTCGAGCAGCTCGAGCCCGAGCCGGATGCGCGAGAGCGGGGTCTTAAGGTCGTGCGAGACGCCGGCGAGCAGCAGCGCGCGCTCGTCGTCGGCGCGTTTGAGGTCCGTCGTCATCTGGTTGAAGGCGAGGGCCAGCGTGCGGATCTCCGACGGGCCAGTCTCGGCGACTGGCGGCGGCATCTTGCCTCGGCCCATCTCCTCGGCGGCGCGGGTGAGCGCCTTGAGCGGGCGGTTGATGCGGGCGACGATGAGGAAGGCGCCGAACAGCGCGAGCGCCAGCACCAGCGCGCCCCAGCCGATCCAACGCAAAGGATCGGTGCGCTCCAGTCGCGAGCGCGGCAGGAACACCCAGTACTCGTCGTCGTCGATGCGGAAGCTCACCCATGCGCCGCGCACGCCGTCGCGACTGACGGCGAGCTTCGTCTCCGGGCCCAGTTGCCGCTTGAGATCGCTTTCGACGATCCGCAGAAACGGCCGATCGGGGAGAGGCGCCACGCGCTCGTCGGGACGGCCGAGATAGATCTGAATGCCTTCCTGCTGCGACAGATCCTGCAGCAGTTCCAGGCGCTTCGAAGGCTGCGCCGTGATGAGCGCCGCACGCGTGAGGTTCACCACGCTCACGATCTGCTGCGCGACCTGGTGCGCGCGGGGTTCGCGCTCGGTGACGCGGAAGATCTGCAGCCAGGCGACGTGCGCGATGATCAGCAGCAGCGCGATAAGCAGGACACTGCGCCACAGCAGCGTGCGCGGCCACAACGTCATGGTGATTCGTGAGTCGTGAGTCGTGAGTCGAGCGGGACGAAGGCCATGTGTGTTCTTACGAATCACTACTCACGCTTTTGCCGTCGGGGATGAAGACGTAGCCGAAGCCCCACACGGTCTGGATATAGGCGGGCTTGGTGGGATCGGGTTCGATCAGCTTGCGCAGGCGCGAGACCTGCACGTCGATCGAGCGGTCGAAGGCGCCGAACTCGCGCCCGCGCGCGAGCTCCATCAGCTTGTCGCGTGAGAGCGGCGTTCGCGGATGCTGCACCAGCACCTTGAGCAGCGCGAACTCGCCGGTGGTGAGCGGAACGTCTTCGCCGCTCTTCGCGAGGCTGCGCACGGCGAGGTCAAAGCGAAACGGGCCGAACTCCGCGACCTGGTTCTCCGCGCTCGGCGCGCCGGGCGGCGCGGGCGGCGGCTGGCGCCGCAGAACCGCCTGGATGCGCGCGACCAGCTCGCGGGGATTGAACGGCTTGGGCAGATAATCGTCGGCCCCGATCTCCAGCCCGACAATGCGGTCCACCTCGTCGCCCTTGGCGGTAAGCATGATGATCGGGAGCTTTTCGCCGCCCCCGCGCAGCCGCCGGCACACCGAGAGCCCGTCCTCTCCCGGAAGCATGAGGTCGAGGATCATGAGGTCGTAGCGCTCGCGCGCGAGGTGGCGGTTCATCTCGATCGCATCGTGCACGACGCGCACCGTGTAGCCCTGTTCAGAGAGATAGCGGTTGAGCAGGTCGCGCAGCCGCGCATCGTCGTCGACCACCAGGATTCTTGTCTTGGTTTCCGCCATTTCCCGCTCAGTCTATGGCCCCTTCCGGCCCGGGTGTACTCACTGTGTAACTGTTTTTTACGCACCGCCGCCCTGAAACAGATTGTTACAAAAAACCCGCCGCGGGTCACCTTGCGCGGTGGTCCCGGCACTAGGATGTAGCGTTGTTTGCAACAGGCGCTCGTCGCGGCAGCGTGAGGGGGTGTCCAACCCGCGACAAGGAGGACAGCATGAACACGTTATTGAGCAGTCTCTTGGTGGCGATACTTGCCACGGCAGTATCCATACCGGCGAGCGCGGATACGCGCGAGCGCGGCGTCAACCAGCGCCAGCAGCACCAGCAGCAGCGCATACAACAGGGCTGGCGGCAGGGTGATCTCACGCGCGGTGAAGCGCACTCCCTCGAGCGCCAGGCACGCGACGTCCGGCGCGAGGAGCGCGCCTTCCGATCCGACGGGCGCTTTACCCCGGCGGAGCGCCACGACGCGCATGCCCGCTTCGATAAGCGGTCGGACCTCCCGTTCCACGGCGGAGAGTTTACCCGGCATCCGCCGCGCCATGCTTGGAGCGGCAGCCACGACCCGCGGCAATTCCGTGCATTTAACGGGGACCCTCGGATTGACCGGATCCAGCAGCGCCAGCATGACCACATCGTGCAGGGCATCCGTTCCGGCGAGCTGACGCGCCGGGAAGCGCACCGGCTGATCGAGGAGCAACGCGCGATCCGGGCCGAAGAGCGCGCTTACCTGGCCGACGGCGTGCTGACCCGCGCGGAGCGGGCGGACTTGTACGAGGACCTCTCCGACGCGCGCCGACACATCTATAATGAGACGCACGATGCCCAGATACGGCGCTGATCGGTTGAGGGAGGTCCCCTGGTGAAAATGCTGTTCCTGGTTGCTGCTGCAAGCGCGCTGCTGCTGCCCGCGCCCGCGGATGCCCGCGATTGGGGCCCCGGCTTCGGCGCGGTGCTGCAGGCTGACGGGCAGCACGCGCAGAAAGGGCCCGGTCAGTTCCAGCGCGGCGGTCGCGACCAGCGGCGCGGCGAGCGCCGGGAGCGCGGCGAGCGCCAACAAGGCAGGCTCACCGAAGAGGAGCGACGCGAGCTGCACCGGGACCTCGACCAGGCCCATCGCGAGATCTACCGGCGCCAGCCGCCGCGCTAGTGCCGTTGCAACGCTATCGAGCCATCTGACGCGTATGGCGGCACGATTCTGATAACCCGTTAACGCACGGAGTTTGCAAATGAAGCTACTGTCTGTCGCCGCGCTGGTCGCGGCTATATTGGGGACGCAAGCGTCGGCGGCGCTTGCCGCAGAAGGCCTGCCGGGCGCCACGGTGCGCGCCGACGGCAACGGCAACCCACCCTTCGCCGTGGACTTCCGCGACCTCTACGCCACCGTGCTCGAGCGCTGGTGGGGCGTGGATGCAGCCCGTGCTCTCAACGGCCGCTTCGCCCCGCTTGATGTCCTGAAGGCCTAGCCTGCAGGTTGCATATCCGGACTAAGGCGTCCTAGGGGCGGCGACCCCGCCGCGTGGGTTATGACGGCGTGCTGGGACGTTATCCCTGCGCGGTCCACATGGTGTTGCCGGCCAGCCCGGGTTTTCTCGCGTTGGCGCTCCCAAAACGCTAAAATGCTTGTCCACCGTCGCCCGGGCGCGGGCGGCACTCCGGTTTGCAGGCGGTAAACCAATAACTCCGGGACAACAAGACCATGCTTGCCACGCGAATCCGACAGAAGGACGGTATTTTCTACTTCGCGAGCTACCTGGCGAAAGACATCCTCGCCAAGGTGCGTTTTATCAGCCGCTACTACGGGGAAGGCGAGCAGATCGCGCCGCAGATGATCTCGCAGAGCGACGAGATCGCGCAGTTCATCGCCCGCATCGAGCGCAACGATCAGGCGTTCCAGCGGCAGCTGTCGCGCGCCAAGGTGCGGGCGCTCAAGAACTTCTACGAGATGGCCGTGAGCCAGCCCCCCCTACCGGGCACGGTGCTGTTGTTCACCAACGAGAGACTGGGCTTCCAGGCGCTCGGCGCGGAGCAGAGCGTAGGGCACCTGCAGGAGCCGGGATCGAAGTACTACATCATCGACGGCCAGCACCGCCTCGCGGCGCTGCATTTCTACCTGCGCGAGCGCCCGGGCGAGGGCAACAACATCCAGGTCCCGTGCGTGATCTTCGACGGGCGCAGCGAGGACTTCGCCGCGGAGATGTTCGTCATCATCAACTCCACGCCCACGCGCATCAACAAGAGCCACCTGGTCGACCTCTACGAGCGCATCTCGTGGGCCGAACCCGACCGCCGTTTCGCGGCGCGCGTGGTGGACAAGCTCTACAGAGAAGGCGACAGCCCGCTGCGCTACCGCATCAACCGGCTGGGCGGGCGCAGCCAGCAGGAGAAGTGGATCCTGCAGGCGGAGCTTTTCAACGAGCTGCACCGCTGGGTGAGCGGCGACTGGCGCAGGATCCAGCGCGCCTCCCACGTCACGCGTGAAACCGACCGTTACTACGCCATGGTGCGCGACTTCCTGAAAGCCGCGCAGAAGGTGTGGGGCAACGGGTGGGGGCACCCCAACTACATGGTCACCAAGCCCGTCACCCTCAAGGCGATGATACGGGTGTGCGCGGACCTCGCGCGCCAGGATGCCGAGCCCGCGGACGGGCGCCAGCAGCGCTGGGAAAAGCGCCTGGCTCCGTGGACTGAGCAGGCCCGAAGTTTCCGCGTCGAGGGCTTCTACGAGCGCTTCCCCGCCAAGGGGCAGATCGAGCGGGTCGCGCGGTTGCACCGCGACCTCGCCAAGATGGCCGGCATCGAAGTCCAGGCCCGCCGCGGCGGCGGCTGATCTCCGGGCGGCTCCCAGCCGGTCGGCCATGAGGGCGCTCCTCGTCACGCTGGCCGCGTGCGCGGCGGTCCTCGCCGCCGGGGAAGTCCGGGCGCAGGCCGCGTTCTACTTCCACATGGGCACCGGCCGCTACCTTGAGGCCGAAAAAGCGGGCGAGGAGCGCATCAAGTCCGCGGCCGACCGCACTACCCGCAATCTCGCGCCGCTGTGCTACATCTATTACAAGCTGCGGCGCTACAACAAGCTGTTCGCCTGCGTCGCCGATCTCGAGAAGCGCATCGCGGCGG
>ERZ1292645.350-Hain-H14-02um-R2-350-length-17428-cov-7_pt1 | contig 17428 bp, 33 predicted proteins | sample MGYA00564401_ERZ1292645 | MGnify/ENA primary metagenome ERZ1292645 (study PRJEB36523, sample SAMEA6512644) | groundwater metagenome | collected 2019-01-09 | study: AquaDiva: Metagenomics assemblies of 32 groundwater samples | reverse complement strand
GGGTGATCACGTCCAGCTCCCTTGGATCTCGCCGTTGTAGATCGGGATGAAGTGCGGAACCACCCGCAGCCGGTCGTCGATGTCGAGGAGGCCAATGCCCTGCTGCCAGTTCGCAGACTGGGCCTTCAGGTAGCCGGCCTTCTTGAGGGACATCAGGTTGCCCACCTCGAACCCCGTAAGGGTTCTCAGGTTGGCGTTCACTCCGGTCGACTCGTGGGTGATCCCCGCCCGGTGGGTGTGTCCACACACCACCGATTTCCCCCACTTACGCGCGAGCCCGAGGGCCGTCGACCCGGCGATCCGGGACAGGCTGCCCTCATCCCCGTGGGCGAGCATCCACCCGGGTGCGAACTCGAACGGCCGCCGGTGGTAGGTGACACCCAGCTCCGGGTAGCGGAGGAGGTTCGTGATCTCCAGCTCCTCGAAGCCAACCAGCGCCGGGGCGTACTGGTTGACGTACTTCTGGAGGCGGTCGCCGTGGTTGCTCCGGCTGACGTGGATCGGCCCGTCGCTAAGGGCTTCCCGGAGGTGCCCTGTCCACTCGGACAGGTCCTGGATGTCCTTGCGGAGCACGGGCGAGTACTCGCGAGCCGTGCCCTTGTTCCACCGGGACACGGTGTCCTGATCCAGCTCGTCACCGACGTTCAGGATCCCCGCGGGCTGCAGGTCGCGCACGAACTGGAGCACCGCACGCAGGGCTTTCGCGTCATGGAACGGCCACTGAATGTCACTGAGGACTACGTACCTCCCCGGCGGTAGGTAGGCGCTCATGGTCTCTCCGTTTCGGTAGTCGCGTTCTCACGCCAGAAGGCGTAGTCCGCGTGGTACTCCGGCCCGTCGCCAGGCTGCGGCTCGCGCCACTTGGGCTCCGCTTCTATGGTCACATTCATGTCGGCCGAAATCCAGCTGGCGAACCGCGCCAGCTCCTCTGGAGTTGCGTCGCCCTTCATGAGGTTGGCCTTCATGCTGATTACCTGCACGTTCCCGGGGACGTACCCCTTTCGAGAGTCGATCCGATCCAGGCTGGGGCTTGCGGGGCTGTGCCCCTTTCCCCCGAAGTTGCGCTCCAGTTTCATGCCGAAGACTGGACAGAACTCCGGAATCTGGATGTCGCCGACCGTGATCGTGAACTCTCGACCGAGCTTCCTGGCCCGCTGGCGTGCTCGGTCCAGCATGTAGGCGTCGAAGTCGCCGTTACGGTAACGCTCCTTGGCCTGGCCGCGAATCTCATCGCGATTCGCCGCGTATCGTGCCTTGCTTCGGGCGAGGAACTCAGCGCGGTTCTTCAGGTAGTACTCGCGCTGGTATCGCTTCCGCGCTTCGTCACTCATCGCGCTGCCGCATCTTGTACTTGATGAATTCGACTTCTTGGATATTAAAGAAGCAAGAAGCCGCGTGGTCCTCGTCGGTCTCGCCGGCGTACCACTGCATGAAGTGCCGGAACGCCGACTCGAACGCCCGGTCGAGCTCCTTCTCGGAGTCAGCCTTCTCCCAGTTCCGCGGCTCGTACTTCCGGGCGCCCCGCTCGTAGAGCCGGGCGACCCGGGTGAGGTAGAGCTCCTCGTACGGGACCCCCTTGGGGACCATGAGGTCGAACCTCGGCTTGCCCTCGTTCGAGTCCCGGACCATCCCGGAGTCGTACTCCTCGCGGGCGCCGGAGTCCTTGGTGTCGTACTTCGGGGTGTGCCGATCAACGAGCGGCAGCTCCATCAGTCCAGTCCCATCTTCGAGAGGATGAAGTCCACGCCCTCGGTGAGGACGGTGTCGTTCACGTCGGCCGGCAGGTTGATGATCACTGGGTTCTCAACCAGGCGTTGGATGTCGCCGACGATCTTCTGGCCAGCGTCATCAGGGTCGAGGCAGATGTAGACTGCCGAGTAGTCCTGCAGGAGGCGAGCCCACACCAGCTTATTGGTGTTCCAGTGGTCGACCCCGGGGATCCCGACGGCGGGAACCCCGACGATCCCTGACATCACCACGGTGTCCAGTTCTCCCTCGCACACGACGACCCAAGGGTCCGACTTGTGGAGGTCCCGGACGTTGAACAACGGAGTCCTCATCCCTTTCTCCTGGTCGTACTTCCTCTTCGGGTCCGGCTCCAAGGAGCGGAACCGGATCAAGCTCACCCCGGAGGGAGTGAGGTACGGGATCGCGAGTCTCCCCTTGAACCAGTCGTGACCCTCCATGGGCTCGTCTACGTAGCCCAGCTGGAAGCCCTGGGCGACCTCCAGGGGGATTCCCCTGCCGGCGAGGTATTCGGCCGCCACAGAGCCCTCCAGGGCTTCTGAGTACTTGTCAGCCGCCTGCGCGAGAAGGGCTCGCCGTTGAGTAGACAGGCGAGGAAATTCCACCGGCGCTCCTTAGTCATCATGGTTTCCGCCGGTCACATAGGTGCCGTCGGGATCCCAGGTCGCATAACATCCAGAGCCGTCGCACTCGATCGTGTCCGGCACGGAGTCCTGTAGATACGGACGCCCCTCGAGTCGAGTTGTCACGTACAGCGTCGACCCGCAGAAGGTGCACCTGAGATCCCTACTCATCCTCTGCGTCCGGGTTTTCGTGTCGGCGGTCCATCACCAGCGCGTGTTCGTTGTTCTCTGCGGCCCACGCGATCGCCGCGTTCACCGCGGACGAGTCGCCGTCGGCGTAGTCGCTGCAGTAGAAGGTCTTCACTCGTCCGCCAGGTCCTCGTCGAGCTCGTGGCCCAAGCAGTGGGCGCACGAGTACTTGATCAGGTCCCAGAAGTCGCAGCGAACCTCGGTCGTCGTGTCCATCACCACTCCCCACCCGGCTCAGGCAGGGCGGCCTCGAAGTAGCCCGCCGCCCCCTGGTATTCGCGCCACCGGATCATCATGGTGGTGGCGAGGTCCTCGAGTTCGTCGTCACCTTCGGGGACGTCGCGGGTCGAGTCGAACCCGTAGTGAAGGAAGCTCTCCAGGCCACCCTCGTAGTCGATCTTGTCGGCCAACTCCTGGCGACTCTCGTACTTACTCATCGAATCCGTACCTCAGGTCTTTCCCGATCGCGTCGTAATCCGGCTCGTAGGGCGTGTGGTCCGAGCAGTACGAGGACCAGGACTCGGAGTCGTTCTGGCAGAACTCCGCCGGGCCCTGCTGGGTCCGCGGGAACAGCTCGTGTTCACAGAGGTCGCCCTCTGGGATCTCCAGGTCCCGGAGTAGCGCCAGCTGGCGGCCGGTGAGACCACCCACGGTGGGCTCCAGGAACTTCACGTCCAGGCTGGCTTCCACTTCTTCTTCGGTCCCTTCGTTCGTGGTCTCGGGTTGAGGGCGCTCGGTTCGGGAGGTCCCTCCGGGGCATCCCCGAACTTCTCCGCGGCGATCGCCTTCTGTTGCGGGAACTCCCGGGCGTCGTCCTCTTTCAAGCCGATGAGGTCGTAGACGTCGCCGTGGCCGCAGCCGGCGTAGCACCGCCACTTCCCGGTCTCGAGGTTCACGGCCGCGGATGCGCGGCGCTCGTCGTGGATGACGCACTTCACTTTCACCCACCCGTGATGGGGCGGGATCTCGTCGCCGCCGTAGTGGATCCACGCCTGCTCAAGAGGCGACTCGGAGGAGCTCACTTCGTTTCTCCTCATCCAGGCAGACCGGGCAGAGCGCGGGTGTGTGCTCGTACTGGAGCTCGAGCACGCCATCCGCGCGCTGGGTGGTTCGGATGTAATCCAGGCGGAGTGTGTGGTTGCCGCAGTCGCAGTACCTGATCGAGTCCGGGCCAGTGACGCGCTCCTCGGTCATCGCTTACTACCGCCCCTCTTCTTTCTCTTCTTCTTCGGCCGCCCAGGTGCCACTACGGGCACCCCAAGAGCCCGCGTGGCCGGCGGATCCCTGAGGTAGTCCGCGAGGTTCTGGGCCGTCTGCCAGCTCCGTAGCCGCCCGATGAGTCGGGTGTTCGCGTACGCCGTCACGACACCGCGGACGATCCCACTGGAGTGGTCGTGGTCGACGTGGATCAGCTGTTTCCCGTTCTCGGGAAATAGCTCCCGCCCTGTGATCGGGCAGAGGCCGCCTTGGAACTCGACGATCTGATCGAACTGCTCGATCGTCAGCCCGTACGTCCTCATCAGATGGAGTCCGCGCTTCCGCCGGGAGGCGCACTCCTCGTCTGCGCAGAACTTCAGTTGCCTCCCCTTCAGGGGGGCGCTGCAGGACTGGCAGACCCTGCCGTTCAGGTCGGCTCCTTGCCAGCCGCGCAGCCGGCCTTCCAGCCGATCTCGTATTCCGAGCCTGACTCGGTGGTGACCCTCAACATCACGCCGCCTCGGTGATGATGAGGTCGCTGGCTGCCCCGACCTCAATCGGAACGCTGGTGCACCCCAAGATCGTTCCTGCCGGGGACTGCCCCTGGAGGTGCTGTCCCCTCTTCGGCCGGAGGGCCCGGTCGGTCGTCACGACCGCCGGGAGGAGGATCCGCGCCCCTTCAGGGGACGCCTTGATCACCTCGTGGATGTCGTCACCGTCGTCCATGACGACGACGTTCCCGTAGGTCCTCATCAGGCCGCCTCAGGCGGAGCCGGACGCCGGTCGATGTAGTCGACCCGGAGGCGCCAGCTGCCGGCGTCCTCGGAGTACTCGACGTCCGCGCCGACGTAGTCCATGTAGTCGAGCGAGTCGAGATCGTCCTTGGCGTTCGCCTTGAACGAGTGGGCCTCATCCTCGGTGTCGAAGAAGTACGTCCAGGAGGAGACCATCCAACTCGGAGGCTCCGGAAAGTCGATCACGGTTGCGGTCACCCCTGCGCCTCCACGTCCGCCTCGGCGACCTCTTCCAGGAAGACGCGCAATTCCTGAAGGTCGGCACGGGTGATATTCACGTACCGACCCTCGCCGGCCATCACGGTAACCAGGACCACCTCATTGTCGTCGGTGAAGTCGACGTTGTCGTTCTCGACAGCCGTCGAGAAGGCCGCCCTGTCGCCCGACTCATCGACGATCAGTAGTTCTCGCTTGTGCTCGACGCTCATCGTTTGAGACCCCTTCGGATCGCTTGAATCTTGTACAGGACGCTGCGGAGGTCGTTCTCGCCCTCCTCGCGCATCCCCTGGACGAACCCCTCCAGTTCGTCCAGAACCTCGTCCTCCACCTCAGTGGTGTCGTCGCTCACGCCGTCGCTCCCAACTTCTCGTGCTGCATCGTGTACAGCTGCATCCGGTCGAAGTCAGCCCGGATGGTGATGAACAGAGTCCCGTTCTTGTTCTTGTCGCCGTCGCGGTTCTTGACGACGGCGATCATCAGACGACCTGTTTCGTCGTCGTAGGCGAGCGTCAACACGAGCTCTGCCTTCTGGCTGACCTTGCCGGTGATCTTGGCTCGCGCCGGCGGATGGGACGGCGCTTGGTCCCTGTCCTTGCCGGTGGAGACTTCCTCGTTGCAGTGGTGGGTACTGATGACACACGAGTCGGTGACCCGAGCGAGCCGCTTGAACATCTTCGTGTGGTCCCGCATCCCGCCGTACTCGTCCTCGTTGTCCCCAATGACGTCCATCAGGTTGTCGATGACGATCACGTCCGGGTACGCCCCCCAGAGCTCGAAGAACGCGATCACTTCTTCCTGGATGTCGGTGTACGACGGGTCCGTGTTGAACGAGAAGCTGAGCCGGCCCCCGAGGGTCGAGAGTGCCGCTGAGACTCTCGACTTCGGGAGACTGCTGACGTACGACTGCGGCTGCCCCGTGACAGTCGCGGTCGCCCGCTTCCAGGTGGTGAACTCGTCAGTGTCAGCCGACATGTAGAGCACCCGGAGGCCCATGTCCGCCCACTTGATGCAAGCCCACAGGATGGCCGCGGACTTCCCGTTGTTCGGGTCAGCGGCTATCAGAGCCGTCTGACCCCTACGGAAGAAGGCCGAGAACGCCTTCCCGAGCCCGAACACATCCGGCAGAGGCTTGCTCGCAGCGAGGCTGCTGGCGCTGATCCTCTGCAGGCGATGCATTAGCGATCCCACTCCGGGATGCCGGAGCGGTCGACAAGCCCCGAGACGACGTGCTCGACGATCTGATCGTCGAGCCAGTTGAACTGCCGAGCGTTCGTCAAGCCGTACACGACAGCATGTCGGACCTCGGCCTCAGTGACCTTGAGGTACTGTTCCTTGTCGGTCGCCATCAGACGTATTCCGAAAAGTGGCCGTCGCCCTTGGACTCCTGGTTCGGGCAGGTCCAGACCTCGAACTTCTTGCCGGCCCTGGAGGTCCCGGCCTTCAGGAAGACGGGCTTGCCGCACTTCCCGCACTCCAGCCCCTCCGGGTGGTACTCGACGTCGTCGTTCTTCGGCGGAGCCGACCGGCGGGTGGTAGTCGTCCGGGAGGACGAGCCGGATGAGCTGGAGCGCCGGCTCGGCGGCGGGGAATCCTGGGGCTCCGCGCCGGCGACCTTCTCCTGGAAGTCGGTCGCGTACTCGGCGATCGACTCCAGCAGCTCGGCGGTCTTCGCCTCCACCAGCAGGGCCTGGGCGTCCTCCGCGGACTGGGCCCGCAGGACCAGCCACGGGGCGTCGTAGCCCTTGCCGCCCTTCAGCGTGATCGTGTACGGGGCTTGGCCCTCGAAGTCTTCTGCGTCGCTCACTGTTCTCCTTGGTAGTTCGGGTCAAGCGGGTCGTAGTCGGCGCTCAGGGAGCCGCCTGCGGCGTAACAGCTAGCGCTGACGCCGCACGTCCGGCAGTTGTCGCCGACGTTCGGGATGAAGGTCCCGGTCTCCACCTGGGCGCGGAGGGCGCGGAACAGGTGGTCGAAGAACCTCTCGTCGTACTTGCTCAGTGGGGTGAGCGTCGTGTGGACCGCCCCCGGTCCGTCGTTCTCCTTGACCTTGATGAAGGTCCCGTACTTCGGCCGGCGGTGGCCCTGAAGGGCCAGCAGCGTGGCGTACAGCCCCTGCTGCATTACCGTCTTCGGGGTGCTGGAGCCGGACTTGATGTCTGCCACCACCAGCTCCCCATTCGGTAGTTCGAACACTCGGTCCGGGGCCCCTTTGATGGGGCCTGCCTCCATGGTCACGTTCAGGTCGAACTCGATCCCGGGCAGATCACCGAAAGACGCGATCGGCCACCCGGTCCGGATTCTCCAGGCGAGATAGTTCGCGACCATCTTGGGCGCGTTTTCCGACCAGTAGTCGAAGCCCTGGCCTTTCCCGCGGCCGGCCGTGAACCATTCTTCTTGAGGGACTCCCGACTTCTCCTGCTCCCGCTTCATGAGTTCGTCCAGTTTGACCTCGACGAGTCCCTCTATTTCGAGAGTCACATTCAGGTCGGCAGGAGTCAAACCGAACTCCAACCCGCGCCGGTCGAGGTCTTCGGTGACCTCGTGGACGGTCGACCCACCCACCAGCCACCAGGCGGGCACCACGGGCGCCCTCTGGATCCGCTGGAGCTGGAACGCCTTCTGGCACCGCTCCGCCCAGCTGGTGAGCTGCGAGTGCGACACGTGCTCGGTCGGGAGGACGTTCACTCGACCTCAGCCTTCCGGAGCGCCTCGTAGAAATCCTTGTCGACCTGGACGTCGACGTAGTTGATGCGCGGATCCTCGATCTGCCAATCACTCCCCAGGGACACCTCGCCAGCGAACGCCTTCATGAGCATCGGCTCGATCGCCTCCAGGGCGATGCGAACCTTACGCCTGGCCTGCCACTGGCCAGAGAGCGCCAGTGCCGGATGTAGGAGGCCGTCATCCTCAAACAGGCCAGGGTGAAGCGACCTCGTCACTGCCTCCACCATCTCGTCGGTGATCAGACTGCCGCTCACGCGACCTCCTCCCATGTCGCCTTCGTCGTGTAGTCCTCGCCGAAGTAGGAGTCTTCGACGAACCACGTCGCGGCCTCCATCCGGTCGTCGAACTCCTTCACGACCGTCTGCGACTCCACGATCCGGCCATTCCAGGCGAGGTAACTGCGGCGCTCCAGCGTGATCCTGATGCCACTCACGGCGCCAGCTCCGTGAAATTCAGGCTGTCGAGGTTCACGGCGTACGGCGCGTGAGAGATCAGGAACTTCTCCTCACGATTCACGGCAGCGACACCCCATCCTGTTCGCGTGGGCGCTCCAGGTCGAGCCGGATGGCCCGGACGATCTCCGACATCTCCGTGAACGCGCGCACCGCCGGGCGGCGCCACAGGCGCCACCGGGAGCGGAGACGCTCGGCCCTCAGCTGGTAGAACCCCTCCTGGGTCACCAGTTGCCGGATCACCTCCCGGTTCGCCTCGCGCGCCGCGGCGACCCTGACGGCCTCTGCCAGCTGGGACTGGACGCCCTCGAGCGCCCCGGTCGCCAGCTCCCGGTACACCTCCTGAGAGGTGACCGGGAACGAGTTGACGAAGTACTCCCCGGACTGGTCCGCGGTCGGCTGGACCTTCAGGTCCGGCATGACGTCCGGATTCTCCTGTGCGGCCATCAGTTCACTCACGTTCCGGCCGTTCACCTCGCCGCACGCGCCGGCGTGGTAGATCAGCTTCGCCAGCGGCTCGACGGCGTACGTCAGATCGAGGAACCTCAGGCCGCCTTCGGCGCCTGCTCCAGCGGTGTCTTGACCGCTCCGGTCAACCTCATCCATTCAGTGGGTCCTTCCTCGTCATCTTCCGGTGGAACGATCTGCACCTCGACGAACTCCCACGACCAGCCGAGACGCTTCAGTTCCAATATGACTATCGGAACCCACGCCTCGTCTGTCGTGTTGACGATCAGCTCACAGTGATCGTCTTCTCCCTGCACGTAGTACTCGAGTCCCCGCACCTCAACCCCCAGCTCCCTTTCGCATCCTGCTGGTGGACCCTGCTGGTCACCCTGGACCGCGACGTTCGAAAGTTAAAAGCTCACTGCATGTATCGGCAGGGCGGCAGGTTCGTTACAGGCAATTCATGTATCGATTTGATCTCTATGTGTAACAGTACGCGGATCGTGACTCTAGAGTCAAATTTGACTTCTGCCTTGACCCTGTGGTTATACTCGAGTGAGGCACGAGCCGAACGGCGCACTTACCGACGTAGTTGAGGAGAGCGCCCTAAGGCGCGCCTCCTCCGAACGAAGCGATCGAGGGCCGCCGAAGGAGGCGGCCCTAAGGGAAGCTCCTCGAGGAGCTTCCTAGGACGCGCGCACGCGAAAGAACTAGAAGAGCCCCCGGTTTCCAGGCCGGGGGCTCTCTTTGTTGAGTGCAAGCCCAACAGGGGCTTGAGTCTACTACCTAGTCCTCAAGCCAGCGGTGCCGGCCGTCGCGGCTGACATGGTCAGCAACATGGTGAGGGTCGAGGGCGCACCGGGCGCCGCTCTCGTGGGGCTCGTCGCACATCTCGACGAGCACCCGACCCTCCAGGGTGTCGGAAACCAGACGTAGCAGTGCGCTCACCCCGACCACCTCGGGGATGGTCAGGGGTGGCTCGGGGGTGTCGAGGCGGTCAAGGCTTATACGCCGAACCTTATTCGGCCTGGGCGCGACGGTCCAGCGTCTCCTGAACCGCCGGGCGACGGATCACGTCGTACGGGCCGTCGCCGTCCTCAGGGACGCGCGGGACGTAGGAGAACACATCCTCGGGGTCCAGGGCGTCAGGGACGTACAGGACCACTGGGCGGCCGTTGGCCTCCATCTCAGCGAGCCACCCGTCCAGCCATCGGTTGGACCGGGCGTCGTTCTTCAGCCCCGCCTTCCGCCGGCCCAGCTTCCGCAGGAGTAGGGCCTCCTTCAGGTCCAGGTGGTCCGCCTTCACCCGCCACGGCAGCATGTCGTCCCAGCGGTTACGGCGCGACGCCATCCCGGCTCTGGCCGCGGCCATGCTGATCGAGCTGAGCGAGCTCGGCCTCCAACCGGTCGTCTCCTCGATCCGATCCGCAACCTGCTTGCGGGTCAGACCCTCGTCCTCTAGCCACCGGCGCAACGTCTGAGCGTCAGGCATCTTGCGCTCTGCGGGCATGCCGGTTCCCCCTTCTCTAAGTCTGTACTCGGCGTGACTCCGGATGGACAGTCCATGGTCACTTCGGGTGTATGACGCGCCCAGGGGTCATTCGGTTGACAGCGTCTCGCACCAGAGTAACGTATGTCGGGCTGCACCGGGAGCCGGGAACGGCCAGGTCGGGCTGCTACTGGGTGTACCAACGCACACCCGAATTGCAACCTAAGGGCTCGTTTTCCCTGGTGAGCGCTGCTATAGTCACCATCAGAGTATCCTTGGTGCCTACTACGGGGCCCTGGGCGGGAGAAGGGGACGAACGATGCGACAGGCGCTGTCGGATTCGATAGACGACTACATGAAGAACGCGGCGTCCCGGGGACTCGCCGCTGGCACCTTGAAGGGGCAGCGGGAGATCCTCCGTAGGTTCCTCACGGTCACGGGCAACATTCTCACTGAGAACGTCCACGAAGGCCACGTGGACGTGTACTTCCTGAGGGCCGCTGAAAAGCGCTCAGCGCGCTCCCTGCGGCTCGACACGAGCACTCTGCGGACCTTCTTCCAGTGGGCGACGAGAACGCGCCGGCTCGGCCGGAACGGGAATCCGATGGGTGACCGCCGGCCGCCGAGGGCCGCCCCGCGGCCGTGGCGCGGCGTCTCCGTGTCGAAGTTCCCGGCGATCCTGGATGCCACCAAGCATCCCCGGGATCGCATCCTCCTGGCCATGGGGATGTACCTGCTCGGCCGGAGCATCGAGTTCTCGGAGCTCCGGGTGGGTGACCTTCGTCTCGAGGACGGGGAGATCACCTACCGGATCCCGAAGACTTTCAAGACCGACGTCCTCCCGATCACCACGGAGCTCGATGAGGAGCTCCGGGTGTGGCTGACGTTCTACACCGAGGAGTGCGGCCTCCTGGATCCGAACTGGCGGCTGGTACCGGCGAAGACCCCACCGAAGCCGGCCGGCCGCGGCCACATCATCCCGAACAGCTCCCGGCTGGTGCCGAGTAGGCCCGTACGGGAGATGCATGGAATCGCGAAGCGAGCCCTCGTGACCGTCGGGTTCGCCGTCAAAGACGAGAACGGGAAGCCCCTCAATGAGGGGATGCACACCCTGCGCCGCTCGGCCGCGCGGGCGCTCGCCGAACAGCTGCGCGACGAAGGTGACGCTAATCCCGTTGAGACGGTGCGGTCGATGTTGAACCATGCGACCGAAGCGGAGACACGGAGATACATCGGCTGGGAGTCGAGCCGGATCCACAGAGACGCTAGGTTGAAGGGAAAACCGATGTTTCCCGGTCTGCGTGCAGCGAACGTGAGCCAGCTGGACGTGGCCCGCCAAGCCAGGGAGGAGATGGCTGCAAATGGCTGAGAAGGTGGTCCGGGTCAGGACGTGCGACTTCGCGAGGTGCGGCACCCCGGAGGTGGGGGTGCAGCGAATCGAGATCGCGATCTCCAAGACGGTCTCGGAAGTTGACGTCTGCGCCAATCACCGAAAGAGCGCCACCTTCGAGGAGGTTCTCAGCCGGGCGCACAAGAAGACCCGGCGCGGAATCCGGGTGGTCGAACCCGGAGATATTCCGAGGACGTAGAGGATCACAAACAAAAAGACGCCCCCCGAGCGCGGGGCTCGGGGGGCTAAATGGCGGCGGGGGGTAGGCCGCCAGTGATGATCGTACGACAGTGCCGCTGGAGTCACAAGACCCCTACGTCAATGTTCTGAGGGTGAGCACCAGGACACCACCGAAGCCGCCGTACAGTCTGTCCGGCGACCCGGGCTGCGTCTGGATGAAACGCATCCCCTCGATCTTGCAGAGCTCCCCGACCGGCGACTCGAAGCGGTAGTCCCGGAGGACGACGACGCCGCCGGCGTCCTCAGCCGCGCGCATCCCGTAGTACCGGTCCCGGGCGTACCCGGCGTACCCGTCGGTGTCCTCCTGGCCGGAGGCCCACTGCTCCCGGTCGTAGCACTCCAGGGGGAGTGTGTACACCCGCTGGGTCTTCACCGCGGGCAGGGCCTTCACTTGCCACCCGTGGATCACGGGCCCGGAGATCGAGTCGGACGCGCGGGTCAAGGTCAGCTTCACTGACATGAACCGAACCGGCCCGACCTCGGTGCCCACTGACGCGGTCGCAAGCGTCCCCGTCCCGGGCTTGCTCCAGGTGATCAGGCGGATCTCGGAGTCCGCCTCGTTCAGGACATCCAAGGTGATCGCGCCCTGTAGGGGCGCGGCCGAGACGTCCACGAACTGGAACAGCTTCGGCTCTTCGGTCCGGTACCGGATCCGGCCGGACCGGATCCAGCCCTCGGCCTCAAGCTCGGTCTCGTGACGGCAGACCAAGCCGCCGGAACTGGTGACGACGACGGGCCGCTCACCGCGGACCGCGACGTCGACGAACGGTGTCGCCGCTGGCGCGTTCATGTCGGAGGCGTACGCGAACACGCCCTCATCGACCTCGATGGAGGAGTCGATTCGGTACACCGCCTGAGAGTCGCCCCAGACCAGCCACCAGAAGCGCCCAGCGGCCGTTAGAGCGGGTTTCGCGGTCGGGGGTAGCTCCACGTCCCTCTCCAGGAAGAGGGGCCCGTAGACGAGCTCTCCTGACGCCTGAGCGGCAGCTACCCTCACCCCCTTCGAGGTGAGGATGCAAACCAGCGACCCGGTCAGAGAACTGATCCGGAGAGCCTTCTCGTCCGACGGCAGGATCGCCGTCGTCGTGGCGCCCGACAGGGTCGGGACGGAGCCGTCGTTGTTCAGCGTGATCCGCTGAAGGTGGGAGGCGCCGTCGCCGTGACCGGAGAAGAGGACGCCCCCAGGGGCGTCACAGATGTCGGTGTACTCCCAGGACGCCGACGGGTGCTTGTAGACCTCGGCGGTCGCCGTGGGGGCCCCGGTGGTGCCGGGGGTCTGGAAGTTCACGTCGTAGATCTTATGGCCGTTCACGGCCCAGAGGCGGTGCTTCGCCCAGAAGATCCTGGTCGGCTTCGCCAGGTTCGCGCCGGTGAGGCTCCAGACGGACGGCGCCGCGGTTACCGCAGTCGTCGGGCCGGAGTAGACGCGGCCGTCGTTGCCAGCGGCGAACCAGTAGACCTCGGTGGCGACCACGTTGGTGAACGAGACACCCGCACCGATGTAGAGGTCGGCGACGGGCCCGGCGCCCAGGTCCGTGTACTTCCGGACGGCGCCGGACTGGCCGGTGACGATCGTGTTCCCGGTGTCCGTGGGAACGATGGCGACCGACAGGTTCCCGCTCGTGGCGATCGAGTCGGCCCGGCGGAGGAGCTTCAGGTCCCCGGCGGTCCACGGGTCGACGTTCAGGGAGTCCAGGAAGCGGGAGGTCTCCTTGACCTCTCCGCGGGACTCGGCGTACTTGGCGCCCGCACCCTCATGCCAGCTGGCCTGGCTGCGGAGCCACCAGCCGGCCAGGGTCTGCTCCCCGGCCTCCGGCTCGGTGTCCTGCTGCGCCTTCTGGACCGGTGCCGTCTCCAGGGTCAGCGGACTGTCGTCCGCGAGCCGGAGCCGGAACGGAATCCCACCGACGGTGTAGTCGATGTGCCGGCCGTTCCGGGCCGCGACCTGGTCGACAGTGGACTGGAGCTTCCGGGAGATCGCATACGGAAGCCGCTCGGTGACGTCAGCCATCTACCTATCGCCTCACGGGAGTCAGGAGATCCTCTGGATCCGCATACGAGATCCGTCCTTCACCCTGGTGGTGAAAGAGGCGTCCGAGGTGTTCTGCCGGAATCGCAGCCACACCGTGCCGCCCGTGGTGCAGAAGAACGTCGCGGCGAGTCGGGCTACGACCGGCACCCCGGCCGGGGTGCCGAGGCCGGTCGGCTCGTCCAGTGGTGAGGTGCTCTCTGCGATCACAGCGTGGGCGGTATTCGGGCCGTTGTAGGCAGGGGAGTCGACGTTCGTGTCTACGCCCGACATGCCAGCGCTGATCCGTCCGGCGGGGAAGCTGTATCCGAACCGGATATCAACGGTGGATGAGGATGGGTTCTCGAGGAACATCACGCTGTCGATGGCGTACACCGCTCCAGCGACAGCGGTGAACGAGAAGCCGGTCACGTTACCCCAGGCCCCACTGAGCGGGGTTGGGATGTCGCCGGTCGCGACCTTGTAGATGGCGGGGTAGAGGGCGTCACCCCCAACAGTCACCGGTCCGGTGAACGTCTCGGTGCCGGAGTGTGTCTTGCTCCCGGTGAACGTCTGGGTCGCGCCCAGGGTCGCGACATCCCCGCCGGCTGTGGTTTTCAGGCCGCCGGAGAAGGTCTTCTCCCCCGTGACTGCCTGGGTCCCGCCAACGGTCACGACGGCGCTACCGCCGACAGTGACCGCACCGGTGAAGCTCTTGTCTCCGGCGATCGTCTGGTTCCCGGCGAGGCCGACGAGGCCGCCGGTGACGCCGTGGATGTTCGTGGTGGCGTTCACGTGGGCGTTCGCCTCGTCGTGGTCCCGGGCTGAGACCCCGTGGAACACGATCGCGCCGGCGGAGTGGGCGCTCGAGGTGGTGCCGTCCACCCCGCGGGACACCGTGAGGGTGGTGCCGACGGCGTTCGACACCTCGACGACCTCTTCGAGGACGCCGTTCGGGTCGACGATCAGGGTGAACGGGAACTGGGTCGGGAAGCTGGACGCCTGGTCCACCTCCAGGGAGGTCTGGATCGCATCCATCGGCGCCGTGAGCGCCGTCTGCTGGCCGTTGCGGTAGTAGCGTCGGGTCATCGGTTACCAACTCACCTAACGTAGTGCTTCCGCATCGGGTACTTGTCCAGGAGGTTCTTGCGCTCCTCTTCCCGGCGAAGCTGGAACATCTGGAAGAAGTCCTTGGCCAGCTTGGAGATCACGTCCGGGGTGGCGGTCTTCGCGTTCGTCTGTGACTCGACGGCCCGCGGGTTCATCCGCGCCGGCGCCATCATCTGGATGGTGCGCCAACTTGCGCCGTACTTGATGACGTCGTGGAGCTCAGGGGCGATCCCGATCGTCTCCAGGTCGTCCGTGGTGGCCGCCGGGACAGGCAGCCTCCCCGCGTACGTGACCTGGATCCGACGTCCCGACTGGACGTGGTTGTGGATCACGAGCGCCTTCCCTGTGGGGAAGTCGGCGTTCCCATCGAGCTGGTAGTTGTTCACCGACATCCACTCGCGCGACGGCCCGATCGTCTCCCACTGGACCTTCAGGATCCGGTCGACCGTGACCGGTACTTCGAAGGTGTTCTGGATCGAGGAGCTCGTGATCTCCGTGGTCTTCACCACGTACAGATCAGACAGCTGCCGGATCGTCGACTTGATCTCTTCGAAGATCCGCTGGCGCGGGATCAGCGGGTCGTTGGTGACCCGGCTGTTGATCGGGTGCGCCACGGGCGCACTGCCCATGACGCCACGCCCAGTGGGGAACAGGGTGACGCTGGTAGGTCCCTGGTCGGAGACCCACATCAGCTCGTCGTCCACCTCGATAATCCCCTGCAGCAGGCGGTTCGGGTGCTGCACCTGGACTTCGACGTCGTCGGTGTCCAGGGAGGCAGTGAGGAACGTGGTCGCCTCGATGACGCCGGTGTTCGAGTGCAGCATGCTGCTGCACTGATCGATCAGTTGACTCACTGTGGTCATGGGATACTCGCAGCCGCCGCATCGTCGTCGAGGTTGGTTGTGCCGGCGATCAGGTTGAGGGCTCCGACCACGGAGAGGCCGACGGTTCCGGCCTTCACGTTCAGGGCGTTCGTCAGGTCCAGCTGGCTGGTGCCAGCCCAGACGTTCGCCGCGGCCTGGCATTCCAGGGTCGGCTGACCGTTGGCGGCCAGCGTCCCGGCGAGCCGGTTGAGGTGGTGCTTCAGCCCGAGACCGTCGTAGGCGTTCGTCGCGGGGGCTGGAACCGTGAGGCCGATGACGACCGTGATCACGGCATCGTTGGCTACGGTTGAAGTCCAGATGCCGCCACCGATTGGCCCCGGGGATGGAACCTCGGTGAGGTTCGTCGACACCACGGCGCTGGTGGCCCCAGAGCCGGTGCCGTAGACCTGCGACCGCTGGGTGAATCCCGACGGTGAAGTGACTCCGGTGGTGGGGACGCTCTCGCGCTCACACCAGAAGGCGACCGCGATATCGCGGGCGTCCGTCACGAGCGATGGGTTCGTCTGGGTGGTCTGGATGACCGAGCCGACGAACGAGGCGATGTCGTCGTACGCCGTAGCGCCGCGGATCACCTCGTAGGCGATCGTCAGCTTCTGAGTCGGCCCGGTGGCCGTGATGTTCGTGCTCGAGTCACCCGACCCGAGCGCCTTCCGGTAGACCAGGACATGGTAGCTGGCGCCGAAGGTGATGTCCTGGACCAGGGTCCAGCCGGCCGTAGCCGGCGTGACCGTGAGAGCCCCTAGGGAGGGGCTGTAGAGGACGACCGCGAGACCGATATCCCCGGTCAGCAGCGCCGCCGGAAGTGCGGCGCTGACGGTCGTGGAGTTCGCCGTGACGGCGTTGCTGCCGAAGTGCGTCGCCACTCAGTCCACCTTCTCGAGGATCTTCGCGACGTTCGCGTCGTGTGCGGTCTGCTCGGTGTACGCCTTGCCGTGCCTGTCCGACCACTCGACAGCCGCGCGGATGTCGCGGGTGTTCGTGGACTCCGGCTCGATCCCCTGAGCGACCGCGGACCGGTAGGAGTCCAGCTCGGCGTCCCACCGTTTCTGGACGGTGGCGTCGCCGCCCCCGATGCCGGAGTAGGCGATCTTCAAGCCCTTCGACCGGATGCACTCCCCGTAGGTCGAGTGCGGCCCGGTCTTGCAGCCGGAGCTACAGTTCGGTGAGGTCACGGGCAACCCTCCGGGGTGAGTTCAGAACGTCCGAGTTGGCGTGTGCCCGAAGGTGCTCGTAGAGCATCTCCGAGTCCTTCTTCTGGGTCTCTTCGATCCGCGTGAGCGCGTCCGTGACCCTCTTGGCGAACCCGTTGCCTGTGGGCTGACTCAGCTCTACGGCCTTCTCCGCCTTCTTGCGGGTGCGGTACTGCTCCCATTTGCCATGGACTCCCACGACGAGCAGGGCGACGCCACCGGCGATCGCCTGCCAGGATTCAAGATCTACGTTCAAGGGACGTCCTCCACGTACTGAGGAGGCAGTCCCAGCGCCGTGACCTCGGCAGGGGTGAGCAGGTACGTGTAGCCACCGATGAAGTAGTTCTCGGACGCCTCGAGTAGTTCTTGGTCAGGGGATGTGATGATCAGCCACTCGCCGTTGAGCTTCACGAGCGACCGAGGCCGATCGAGCAGCATCCGAGCGAGGGGCATCCGCTTACCTGCGGACACTTGGTAAACGGGGAAGACGATTCGCTTGGTGAGCGCCCCGGGGTCCGGATCAGGATCCGGCGGGGTTGTTACTTCCTCGACGTTCCAGGTGGTGTCGAGGCTGACTCCGACGAAGCCTCGGATGTTCCAGGTCGTCGACAGCGACCGCCCTACGACAGAGATGTCGGAGATCGCCCAAGAGTCAGCCCGGCCAGCGATCGCGAACAGGTCGAGGGGTCGCCCGTCCAGCTGTCGCCGACGATCCGGCGAAGATTCCAA
>ERZ1292645.349-Hain-H14-02um-R2-349-length-17439-cov-8_pt1 | contig 17439 bp, 20 predicted proteins | sample MGYA00564401_ERZ1292645 | MGnify/ENA primary metagenome ERZ1292645 (study PRJEB36523, sample SAMEA6512644) | groundwater metagenome | collected 2019-01-09 | study: AquaDiva: Metagenomics assemblies of 32 groundwater samples | reverse complement strand
GTGATGGAGAGGGGCTGGCCCAGAAGGCGGGGAATGGGAAATAGGAACTTGGAAATGGTAAATGCCCAATACTTGGCTATGCGGTGCAGGAATTGCGATTCCTTATTCCCCATTCCCTATTCCCTATTCACAAAGGAGTTAATGCATGCTGGCGGTGATCGGCGGTAGCGGCGTCTATCGAGCATCGCAAAAATGGTTGACGACGCTCGCCCCTCACCCCTTGCCCCTCTCCCGAGTGGAGAGGGGAAATGGCCAGCGGTAAATGGCTTGTCAGCCACTTACCGAAAGCTCAGTCGGACATCGACGGTCTTGCGAACAAACGCTGGGTGAAGGTGGAGAGCCCGTTCGGAGCGCCATCCGACGAGCTGCGACACGGTTAAAATACCACGTTGTACCAGAATCACCCCAATCCATCCCGCAGGGAGCACCCGCAAATGAAGAGCCTGTGGAGCGACACAGAAGCCGGCCGGCACAAGACGGATCTCGCGCTCCGTGTCTATACCTCTCAGCTCCTGGGACGCGATTACTCCCTTGTTCTTCATGGCGGCGGCAATACCTCCGTAAAACTAAGCGAGCGAAGCGTCGTCGGCGATGAGGAGAAGATTCTTTACGTAAAAGGCAGCGGCTGGGACCTGGAGGCCATCCAGGAACCGGGGTTCTCTCCCGTGCGCATGGATCATCTGCTCAAGCTCGCCATGCTCGAAGTCCTGTCCGATCCGCAGATGATGAACGAACTGTCCTCCAACATGACCCGCGCCAGCGCGCCGGCACCCTCGGTCGAAACCATCCTCCACGCCATTCTCCCGCACCAGTACGTGGACCACACGCACGCGGACGTGGTTCTGGCGGTGACCAACACGCCGGGCGGGGAAAAGCGCGTCCGGGAAATCTACGGCGACGACACGGTAATCATCCCGTACGTCATGCCGGGTTTCGACCTGGCCAAGTTGTGCGCCCGGAAATTCGCAGCCGAAGCGCATGCCGGCACCATCGGCATGGTGCTCATGAACCACGGCATTTTCTCGTTCGGGAGCACGGCGAAGGAATCTTACGAGCGCATGATCGCGCTGGTGGGGCGCGCCGAAGCGTATCTGGCGCGGCACAAAGCATGGGCCCTGCCGGAGCCCAATACAGATGCCGCGCCGCGCACGATGCGGCTCGAGCTTGCCGGCTTGCGCCGGGAGATTTCCGCCAGCACGGGCTTCCCGGTCGTGTTGTCCATTCACAATCATCCGAGATTCCTCTCGTTTGCCCGGCGCAGCGATGTCGCGCAGCTCTCGCAGCAGGGGCCGGCCACGCCGGACCACGTGCTCCGGACCAAGCGCATTCCCATGCTGGGGCGGGACGTCAACTCGTACGCGGACGCGTACCGCAAATACTTCGCGCGCAATGCCCCGCTCGCGAAGGAACCCAAGACCATGCTCGATCCCGCGCCGCGCGTCGTGCTCGACCCTGAATTCGGGATGGGCTGCGTCGGACGCACCGCGAAGGATGCGAAGATCATCCACGACATCTATTCCCACACCATCGACGTCATCCTGCGGTCAACCGCGCTGGGCGGTTACCGGGCGCTGCCGGAGAAGGACATCTTCGACGTGGAGTACTGGGACCTGGAGCAGGCCAAGCTGAAGAAGGCGGGAGCACCCCCGGTATACGCCGGGGAGGTGGCCTTGGTGACCGGCGCCGCGTCGGGAATCGGCAAAGCGTGCGTGGAAGCGCTCCTCAAGCGAGGGGCCGCGGTGATCGGGCTCGACATCAACCCGGAAATCACGGGTCTGGCCACGCGGCCGGATTTTCTGGGATTACGCTGCGACGTAACCTCGGACCAAGAGGTGGCGGACGCGCTCGAGGCCGGCGTGCGGGCTTTCGGCGGTTTCGACATGCTGGTGCTCAATGCCGGGATTTTCCCCGGAGGCAAGCGCATTGATTCCCTGCCGAGCGACGAATGGCGCCGCGTGATGCAGATCAATCTCGACGCGAACCTGGGGCTAATGCGCGAGTGCTATCCGCTGCTCAAGCTGGCGCCGAACGGCGGACGCGTCGTCATCATCGGCTCCAAGAACGTGCCCGCGCCGGGACCGGGTGCCGCGGCATATTCGGCGTCCAAGGCCGCGCTAACGCAGCTGGCGCGGGTCGCCGCCCTTGAGTGGGGCGCGGATGGAATCCGCGTGAACACGATCCATCCCAACGCGGTTTTCGATACCGGGGTGTGGACGGACGAGGTACTGGCGGCCCGGGCCGGGCATTACGGGCTCTCGGTGGCTGAGTACAAGGCCAGAAACGTGCTCAAGACCGAAGTCAAAAGCCGCGACGTGGCCGAATTGGCCGCGGAGATGTGCGGGCCGCTGTTCGCCAAGACTACCGGCGCACAGGTTCCCGTGGACGGCGGGAATGATCGAGTGATTTAGAAAACCGGTGATGAGTGATGGGTAATGGGAAATGGTGAAAACCGGTCCCCGAACACCTCTATATAGTGACCAACACCGAAACCGATCCCAGCGGATGGTCGGCAGCCTTGGGCCGGATGATGATCTCCACGTCCCGGTCGAGCAGCGTCATGAAATGCATCAACCGCTCCGACGAAAACCGGTTCAGCTTGTAGTTCATCAGATCAGACACATGAGGCTGCGGAATGCCGAAAATCGCGGCCGCCTTGGCCTGGGTGAGGCCATGCTCCTTGATGAACTCATTGACCCGCATCGCGAGCTGCACCTTGAGCTTGCGCTCGCCGGCATCGCGAAACCCCAAGTCGGTGAATACGTCGCCCGTGCCAGGATCAACAGAATCAGGCTTTTTCGCCATAGCGCACCTCATAATCTTTCCGCGCCGCCTTCAGGCGGTCACGGATCAGTTCAACGTCAATTTTCGCGGTACGGATGCCGGAGGGCGATTTTTTCTGAAAACAGTGCAAGACGTACACCGCCTTCTGGAACCGTACTGTATAGACCGCTCGAAACGTATCTCCCCGAAAATCTTCAACGATTTCGAAGACGCTCGGCCCTTCGCCTTTCCAGTGTTTGGATGACGGCGGGACACCGTCCTGCTGCACCACGCCGAGGGCATAGCCGATGTCGTCTACTACATCCTCCGGGAAGCGCAGTAGATCCTTTTTCGAGGACCCGACCCAATGAAGCGGTTTCTCGGTTCGGGGCGTTGGCCTCACGGGATGAGTTTATACCGTTTTAGGTATGACGCACAACTCCCCTGCCGGAAGAGTTTTCACGAAGACCGGTGAGCGGGGAACGGGAAATGGGTGATGGGCGGGGGATGAGGGATGAGAGATAAGGGCGGAGGGAGGAACGCGGAACGATGAGCAATGAATGGCGAAGGGGGTGATGAGTGATGGGTAATGGGTGATGGGAAATTGAAAAGACCACATCCTCACTCTGTTCACGATTTACCATTCATCTTTCACCAGGGAGATAAAGCATGCTGGCGGTAATCGGCGGTAGCGGCGTCTACAATATCGATGGGCTGACCAAAACCCGATGGGTGAAAGTGGATTCCCCTTTCGGAGCGCCGTCCGACGAATTGCTCATGGGAGAGCTCGACGGCCAACCGCTGGCGTTCCTGCCCCGGCACGGCCGGGGCCACCGGATACCGCCGTCGGAGATCAACTTCCACGCGAACATCGATGCGTTGAAGCGTGCCGGCGCGACGCAGGTCATTTCCGTCAGCGCCGTCGGTTCGCTGAGGGAACACCTACCGCCCGGCATGTTCGTGATCGTGGATCAGTTCATCGACCGCACTTTCGCCCGCACCAAATCCTTCTTCGGCACCGGGCTCGTCGCCCATGTTTCCATGGCGCACCCTGTTTGCGCTCGCCTTGGCGACGCAATCGAGCAGGCCGCCAAGGAAACGGGGATCCGCTACGTGCGCGGCGGCACCTACCTGGTCATGGAAGGCCCGCAGTTCTCGAGCCTGGCCGAGTCGGAGCTGTACCGGTCGTGGAATTGCGACGTCATCGGCATGACCAACATGCCCGAAGCGAAGCTCGCCCGGGAGGCGGAGATGTGCTACGCGACCGTCGCGATGGTCACGGATTATGACTGCTGGCATCCCCAGCACGACGACGTCACGGTGGAGATGATCGTCAAGACGCTGTTCGCCAACGCGGACAGCGCGCGATCGCTGGTCAAGCAGACTGCGCCCAAAGTCGCACGGCTCAAGGGCGCATGCCCCCAGGGCTGCCAGACCGCGCTCGAACACGCCCTGATCACCGCCCCCGACGCGCGGGACCCGGAACTCGCCAAGCGACTGGATGCCGTGGCCGGGCGTGTCCTGAAGCGTTAACTAGACACTAGCGCAGTACATCCGGCGGCGCTACGAGCACAGCCGGCTGAACCTCATTCATCTCCTGCCCAGGCTGAGGGCGCTGCGCCTCTACGAGAGCAGCGCTGAAGCAGACCCCGCAGAAGGCCGCGCCCCCGCCCTCGAGCTGGTACTGCACGTGGAACGGGGAAAGATCCTTAGGCCGGCCGACTTGTCGCAGACGCCGGATTGGGCGAAGCCGATCGCCGTCGCGAGTGGGACGGTACGAGTCGTTGCCCCATACGACGTAGAGCAACGCCCCCTTCAGCACGAATTGATCCGCGAAGGGCGAGATGCTGAGCCGGAAAAGGAAGCGCTCCAGCGCATATCTGACCAGAACAAGGTCGAACGGCTCGCCGCTCGCCTTCGACAGATTCAACAGCCGCTGGCGCACCGAGGCGGCGACGTTCTTTGTGCGGGCCGCGCTCATGCGAGCGATTCGAGGTATGGCCGCATCACGTTCGCCACGCGGCAGACCTCGGCGTAACGCCAGAGCTCGCGGCTTGTCGCGCGCCGTTCCCGCCACGCCTCCCGCAGGGCTTCGAGCGCCACGTCGAGGCCGATCTTGTTGCGGTACTTGAAGCAATCGACGACCGTCTTGGCGACGCCGTAGACCTTGACCGGCACACCATCCACCACGTGCTGCTCGACGCCCCGGGTAAGCGCCTTACCCGAGAAGCGATGAAAACGGATGGGTGGATGGCCTGAGGTCTTGGGCAGCCTCGCCTTGCGATCGATCGCCATCCAGATCTCGGAGGGCGATTGAGTAGTCAGGTTGTGGAAGCGCAGCGCGGTCAGCAGACAGCCCACTCCATGCGGAACCATCTTTGCTGCCTGTGCAAGGCTGTGCTGCTCCGACACCGCGCGGTCGGGCAGCCCGTACACGCCGCGGCCGATGCGCTCCAGCTTGCCGCGCTTGTAGAGCCGCCAGAGGGTTTCCTGCCGGACGCCCAGCGGCTTCAGCTCCTTCGGACGGAGGATACCCTTCTTGCGTAGGTGCTTGAAAACACGATATTCCGCGGCTTTTTCCATGCCGCAGAGTAGCATAAAACGTCGGCACTTATCAACAAATGCCGACGTTTTATTTAGGGGGATTCAGAGCGAGCGCATTTTCGCTACGGTTTTTGTCGGATCATCAAGCACGTCGCCCCGCGGCCTATCCGGCGCGGCAATCCCTGCCCCCAGGGTTGCCAGAGGGCGCTCGAGCATGCTTTGATCACGCCGCCGGAAGCCCGGGACCCGGATCTGGTCGGCTGGGTGGATGCCGTGGCCGGACGCGTTTTGAAGTCAATGGGGAATAGGGAATGGGAAATGGGGAACAGCACTTTGCAGACCACCATTCCCGGTTCTCTATTTGCCATTTTCTTGCAGGCGGTTTTACATTAGAAGTTTGTCGGACGGAAGTCCGACAAACTCCTGGCTGAGATTCCCATGACGCCCATCAAGTCGCTCATCCGCACGATTCCGCATTATCCGAAACAGGGGATAATGTTTCGCGACATCACCACCCTGTTGAAGGATCCTGTCGGTTTCCGCTTGACCATAAACGAATTTGTCAGCCGCTATACCGGCGCAAAGATAGACAAGGTCGCCGGCATCGAATCGCGGGGGTTCATCATCGGAGCGGCCGTGGCCTACCAGCTCGGCAAGGGGTTCGTGCCCATCCGCAAGAAGGGCAAGCTGCCGGCCGAGACGATCGGGCACGACTACGAACTCGAATACGGTTCTGATCGCGTCGAGATCCATATCGATGCCATCAGCAAAGGTGAGAAGGTGCTCCTGGTTGACGACCTGATCGCCACCGGCGGCACGGCGGAAGCCGCGACGTCCTTGATCGAGGAAGCCGGGGGGGAAATCATAGAATGCTGCTTCGTGATCGATCTGCCCGACGTCGGCGGCCGCAAACGACTGGAAGCGAAGGGATACAAGGTTTTTGCTCTCTGCGAATTCGAGGGCGAATGAAAACGGCTGACGCCACGCTCTCTTCCCGCGTGGAAACCCTGCGCTGGCGCGACGGCCGTCTCGAGCTGATCGACCAGCGCGTATTGCCCGCCGAGATCGTCTACCGCAGCTATGATTCCGCGGCAGGCGTCTCGGAAGGAATTCGCTCGATGGTGGTGCGGGGAGCGCCCGCCATCGGGTGTGCTGCGGCTTATGGCGTGGCATTGGAAGCCCTGCGGCTTGTGGACCGGGCGAAGACAGAGTTCGACGCGCGGATGGCTGAGGCATTCACTGCGCTCGCCGGCAGCCGTCCCACTGCGGTTAACCTGTTCTGGGCGCTCAAGCGGATGCGGACAGTCCTGGACAGCATGTCATCGGCGCCCAACCCGGCCGCTGCCGAGCGGTTGCTCGCGGAAGCCCATCAGGTCCTGGCAGAAGACATTCGCAACAACCGCGACATGGGAAAGCATGGGGAAAAATTGCTGAAAGACGGCGCCACGGTGCTGACCCACTGCAATGCGGGCGCGCTGGCCACTGCCGGCTACGGCACCGCGCTCGGCGTGATCAGGGCCGCAGTGGAAGCAGGCAAGCGCATCTCCGTGGTGGCGGGCGAAACCCGCCCGTTTCTTCAAGGCGCGCGGCTCACCGCATGGGAGCTCCTCCAGGACGGGATCCCGGTCACGCTCATTACCGACAACATGTCAGGACATTTAATGAGCCGGGGCCAGGTGGACGCGGTCATCGTCGGCGCTGACCGCGTGGCCGCAAACGGCGACGTCGCCAACAAGATCGGAACCTATATGATCGCCGTGCTCGCGTCGCGACACGGAATCCCCTTCTACGTCGCGGCGCCGCTTTCCACCATAGATCTGCAATTGCCCGGCGGAGAGGTCATCCCGATAGAAGAGCGCGGACCGGCTGAAGTCCGTGGCTACGCCGACATCCAGTGGGCGCCCCTCGGCGCCACGGTGCGCAACCCGGCGTTCGATGTAACCCCCGCCGAGCTCGTGACCGCGCTGATCACCGAGAAGGGCGTCGTCGAGGCACCGACGGCCGAAAAGATCGCCGCACTCTTTCGTTGATGTCGCTAGCGAGTGGCTACGACCGGCGGATCACGGGTTCTGGTAACGGGCGCCCACGGCTTCATCGGTGCTGCGCTCTGCCGCACGCTTGAAGGCGCTGGGCATCACGTGCGCCGTGCCGTGCGGAGTCTCCCGATCGGTACTCCGCCGGATCCGACGTTCGTCGTCGGCAATCTGTGCGACCGCATTGATTGGACGCCCGCCCTCGAAGGCGTGGGGTGCATCGTGCACCTCGCGGCCCGCACCCACGTCCTGCGGGAGACCGTCGCAAATCCGCTCGAGGAATACCGACGGGTCAACGTGGCCAGCACAGGGAAGCTTGCACAGCAGGCGGCCGCAGCCGGCGTGCGGCGGCTGGCGCCCGGTTGACGTGCTTCCAGCTCATGGCAGATAATCTGCCACTAGATGGCAAATCGTATTTACCCGCGCCACCTCGAACCGAGACTGCGCACGGCCTTGGGCGACACTCCGGTGGTGATGTTAACCGGCGCGCGCCAGAGCGGCAAGAGCACCCTCGCCCTCAAGATCGCCGCGGAGGCGGGCCTTCCCTACGTCACGCTGGATGACGCCACCACCCTTGCTGCCACGCGCGACGCGGCGGCGTTCCTGCAGGGACTCGGCGAGCGCGCCGTGATCGACGAGGTGCAACGCGCCCCGTGGCTGTTTCCGGCGATCAAAGTGGCAGTGGACCGTGCGCGCCGGCCCGGACGGTTCCTCCTCACCGGATCGGCCAACGTTCTGCTGGTGCCGAAGGTCTCCGAGTCGCTCGCCGGCCGCATGGAAATCCTGCGCCTGTGGCCGCTCTCGCAGGGCGAGATCCTGGGCATTCGGGAGCGTTTTCTCGAAGCTTTGTTCGAGAAACGCCAGCCGGCGCTACCGCACACCAAGACGCGAGAACTGGAGATCGAGTCCGTCGTCGCGCGCGGAGGCTATCCCGAACTGGTGGCGCGCGACTCTGCCGCGCGGCGGGAAGCGTGGCTCTCGGCGTATGTGACCACGCTGATCGAGCGCGATGTGCGCGATCTCGCCAACATCGAGGGGCTGAGCGATCTGCCGCGCGTGCTCGGCCTGCTCGCGGCGCGTACCGGCGCACTGCTCAATGTCGCAGAGGTATCGCGTGACAGTGGCGTTGCGCATACGACGCTCAAGCGCTACCTGGCATTGCTCGAGGCAGCCTACATCGTTGCACCGCTGTCCGCCTGGTCACGAAACGTGGGCAAGCGGCTGATCAAGGCACCGAAGCTTTACTTTCCCGACAGCGCCGTCGCGGCCTATCTCGCGCGCGCGAGCGCGGAGTATCTGCGGGCGGACCGCGGGATGCTCGGGCCCCTGCTCGAAAACTTCGCGCTCGGCGAGCTCCGCAAGCAAGCGGATTGGGCGAAACGCGCCGTGGAGATTCATTACTTTCGAACGGCGAGCGGCCAGGAGGTGGATTTCGTGCTGGAACATCGCGATGGCCGCGTCGCTGGGGTCGAAGTGAAGGCGGCGCGCACTTTGTCGGGCGGCGAGTTCGCCGGGCTGCGGACGCTCGCCGCGGCGATTGGCGACAAGTTCGTGCGCGGCGTGGTGCTTTACCTGGGCGAGCGCGCGCTGCAATTTGCCGACCGCCTGTGGGCGATGCCGGTGAGCGCGCTGTGGCGCATGCAATAGTGCAGGCGAGGCCCGCTCCGTCACGAGTGCTCGTCACCGGCGCGAACGGCTTCATCGGCTCGGCGCTGTGCCGGGCGCTGACCGAGGCCGGCGTCACGATGCGTCGCGCAGTGCGCCGCACAATAGCGGCGGAAAACCAGCCCAAGAAGTCGACGTTCGAGGTCGGCGAAATCAGCGGCTCCGCGAACTGGACGGAAGCGCTGCGCGGCATCGAATGCGTGGTGCATCTTGTTTCGCCTGCCGGCGTCGAGGGCGCGGCCACAGCGGACCAACTGGCCCAGTACCGCAGGGTCAACGTGGCCGGCTCGCGGCGGCTCGCGGAGCAAGCTGCCGCCGCCGGTACCCGGCGCCTGGTGTTCATGAGCACCATCAAGGTAAATGGCGAAGCGAGCCGGGAGCGGCCGTTTACCGAAAACGATCTCCCGCGCCCGGAGGACGCTTACGGCATCTCGAAATGGGAGGCGGAGCAGGTGTTGCGGCGGATCGCCGCGGAGACCGGGCTCGAAGTCATCGTGCTGCGTGCGCCGCTCGTCTATGGGCCGGGAGTGAAAGGGAATTTCCTGCGCCTCATGAACTGGGTAGCGCGCGGCTGGCCGCTGCCGCTTGCGTCCGTCCACAATTGCCGCAGCCTGATCTATCTCGGCAATCTAGTGGACGCCATCATCGCTGCCGTCAACGCGCCGCAACCGATCGACCAGACCTATCTGGTGAGCGACGGCGAAGATGTGTCCACACCCGAGCTGGTTCGACGCATTGCCGCCGCGCTCGGCGTTCGCCCGCGGCTGCTGCCTTGCCCGGTCGCGCTGTTGCGGCTCGGAGCCGCTGCGCTCGGTCGCGCGGACGATGTCGCACGTCTGATCGGCTCTTTGCAGATCGACAGCTCGAAGATCCGTCGCGAACTCGGATGGACGCCGCGTTACGATATGGCCAGCGGTCTGCAGGAAACGGCGCGGTGGTTCAAGAGCGGTGAATCGTAAATCGTGAACGGTAAGCGGTGAGCGGTGAACGGTGAACGGTGAGCGGTGAATGGGCGATTCTTCCCGATCAACGAAGAAGCGCCTGCACCTTTGCGAGGACCTCGGCCACCGTGGCGTTCGCCGCGCGGCCCTTGTGCTGCGCGCGTCGCGCCTTCCAATCCATGCTTTTGACCTGGTCGGCAAGAACTACGCCCGACTGCCCGCCCGGGGCATCCGCGGGGACTTCAAAGGGATAACCCTTGACCTGCGTGGTCATGGAGCAACACAGCATCAGGCCCGACGCGGCGTTGTACTTGGCGGGCGAGAGCACGAGCGCAGGCCGGTGGCCCGCCTGCTCGTGCCCGGCTTGAGGCGTGAAGTTCAGCCAGACGATATCGCCGCGATCGGGAACGTAGCGGCGGCGCGCCATTAGAAGGCCTCACGGCCCTCAGGCGTTCCGAAATCCACTTCGCCGTGAAGGTTCGAGCGGCGAATACCGGCCACCAACTCGTCAAGTGAGTATTCTCGCTTCGCGGGACGGCGCAGCCGGATGTGCCGATTCACAACTTCGACCTGGAGCGCTTCGCCTTCCTTGAGGCCGGACTCCTGCACCACGGCTTTCGGCAACCGCACGGCATAGCTGTTGCCCCACTTCTGCATCCTGGTGAGCACTCTGGAACCTCCGCATGTGTATACTTTGTAGATACTAGCGCCGGACCGGTGTGGCGTCAACCCGGGACGCAGGGGATAACGGGTGATCAGGTGACTGAGTGAATGGTGAATCGTGTGGTCGCCCTGAATCCTCAAGTAGCCCGTTTCCTCGCGGATCCAAACGCATTCAAACTTGCGTTTAGTAGCACTAAATGCAATGCTCCCCGCGGAAAAAAAGGCCTATGGGAGCACGGGGCAAGGCGTAGGCGAGGAAGCGACATAGTGGAGAACGCGCGACCGTGACACAACCGATCTGGGCGCCGTTGACGGCATTCACCGCGGCCCTCGTCGTCATCTGGTGGCTCCTTCGCAGCCGGTTGTCTATCGTCGCGCTCGATCATCCCAATCCGCGATCGCTGCATGAGGCGCCGATCCCCCGCACCGGCGGGATCGGGATCCACGCCGGCATCGTGCTCGCGTGGGCGATCGCGGCGCCGAACCTGCCGGACGCGGCGTGGGCGGCGTTTGCGGTGATGCTTGCGGTCTCCCTCCTCGACGACGTGGGCGGTGTCCCGGCCGCGTGGCGCCTGGGAGTTCATCTGCTCGCCGCGGGTCTTTTCACGGCGGACGTGCTGCTTGATACCCACGGCTGGATCGCAGTCGCCGCGGTCGCGCTGGCGATCGCGTGGATGGCCAACCTCTACAACTTCATGGACGGCTCTGATGGGCTTGCCGGCGGCATGGCGTTCTTCGGTTTCGCCGGCTACGGCGTCGCTGCATGGCTTTCAGGCAGCACGGCGTTCGCCCTGCTCAGCTTCAGCGTTGCCGCGGCCGCAGCGGCCTTCCTCGTGTTCAACTTCCACCCGGCGCGGATTTTCATGGGGGACGTGGGCTCGGTCCCGCTGGGTTTCCTCGCCGGTGCGTTCGGCGCGATCGGCTGGCTGCAGCGCGATTGGAGCTGGTGGTTCCCCGTCCTGGTGTTCTCGCCGTTCATCGTGGACGCGAGCGTCACGCTCGTGCGCCGGCTGCTCCAGCGCGAGAAAGTGTGGCAGGCGCACCGCGACCACTATTACCAGCGGCTCGTGCTCATGGGCTGGGGACATCGCGACACGGCGCTCGCGGAGTACGGGCTGATGCTGGCTTGCGCCGGAGTCGGGTTGCTCGCCATGACGCAGGGCGCGGCCGCGCAGTTTGCGGTCCTCTCGGGGATCGTTGTCGCCTATCTCGCGATCATTGCCGCGCTCGAACGCGCGTGGTCGAGGTTCAAGGTAGTTGCAAGAGAGCATGGAGCGGCCGATAAACGCCGATGACACGGTTCACGATTAACCGGCGATGAAATTCAACTGGCGCACGCTGCTCGCGTTCATCCACGACGTCGCCGCCGCCGCGGTCGCCTGGCTCGCGGCGTTCTGGCTGCGCTTCAATCTGGACATCCCGGAACAGTTTTTCGACACGGCCGTGCGCTCGCTCGTGTGGGTCGTGCCGCTCAACGCTGCACTTTTCCTCGCGTTCGGGCTCTACCGCGGCATCTGGCGCTTCGCGAGCATCCCGGATCTCAAGCGCATTCTCGCCACGGTCGGCGTCTCCGCGGTCGCCGTGCCCACGGCGCTGTTCATGCTGCAGACCGCGGTTCCGCGCTCGGTGCTGATCATCAGCCCGATCCTGCTCGCGGCGATCATGTGCGGCAGCCGGCTCGCCTATCGCGCGTGGAAGGAGCACCGTCTCGACGTGCTGGCCGGCGCGCAACAGGAGCCGGTGCTCGTGCTCGGGGCGGAGGATGCGGCCGTCAATCTGATCAAGGAGCTCGCGCGCAGCCCCCAGTGGCGGGTGGTGGGCGTGTTCGACGATGACCCGGCCAAGATCGGGCGCCAGCTTACGGGAGTCAACGTGCTCGGGCGCCTCGCGGACGTGCCGGAGTGGGCCAGCCGGCTGAACGTGTCGCAGGCCATCATCGCCATGCCGGAGGCCTCGCACACGGAGCGCCGCCGGGTGGTTCAGATCTGCCAGACAGCGGGTCTGAAGGTGATGACAGTGCCCTCGTTCGACGATCTCGTGAGCGGCCGGGTCACGGTATCGCAGATCCGGCACGTCGAGCTCGACGATCTGCTCGGGCGCGACCCCGTGAAGCTGGACACCGCCGGCCTGCGCGAATGGCTGCGAGGGCGCGTCGTGATGGTCACCGGGGCCGGTGGGTCGATCGGCGCGGAACTCTGCCGCCAGATCGCGCGCTTCGAGCCGCGGCAGCTGGTGTTGCTCGAGCTCAATGAGTTCGCCCTCTACACCATCGAGCAGGAGCTGGCCGGGCGTTTTCCCGCGGTGTCGATCGTCCCCGCGGTCGGCGACGTGAAAGACCCGGCGCGCGTCGCGTCCCTGCTTGCCGCACACCGTCCCTCGGTCGTGTTCCACGCCGCGGCCTACAAGCACGTGCCGTTGATGGAGAGCGAGAATGCCTGGCAGGCGGTGCTCAACAATGTGCTCGGCACCGAAGTGCTGGGGCGTGCGGCGCTCGCGCATGGGGTCGAGAAGTTCATCTTCATTTCAACCGACAAGGCGGTCAATCCCACCAGCGTCATGGGCGCGAGCAAGCGTCTCGCGGAGATGGTGTGCCAGTCCCTGCACCGGCCCACGCGCACGCGCTTCGTGATGGTCCGATTCGGCAACGTGCTCGGCAGCACGGGCAGCGTGATTCCCAAGTTCCGCGAGCAGATCTCGAAAGGCGGGCCGGTCACGGTGACTCATCCACAGATCACGCGTTACTTCATGTCGATACCGGAGGCGGTGCAGCTGGTGATGCAGTCCGGGCTGATGGGCCGGGGAAGCGAAATTTTCGTGCTCGACATGGGCGAGCCGGTAAAGATCTCCGACCTCGCGCGCGACCTCATCAAGCTCTCCGGGTTCAGTGAAGACGAAATCAAGATCGTATACACGGGCTTGAGACCCGGCGAGAAGCTTTATGAAGAACCGCTCGCGGCCGACGAGAACACGCTGCCTACCCCGCACCCCAAGCTCAAGATCGCCAAGGCACGCCAGGAAGACGGTGAGTGGCTCCAGCGCCTCGAAGTCTGGCTTGACCGCCCTGATGCACCGGATGCCAGCGCCGTGAGATACGAGCTCGCCAAATGGGTGCCGGAGTATCGGCCCGGCGAGGGTGATCGGTGAACGGTGAACGGTGAACAGAAACAGCTCACCCGGCCCCCATCACTTACAGCCCGTAACAAAATGAAGAGCTTCCCCTCGACTCCCCTCGTTTTCAAGGAGGGGTGGCCCGCAGGGCCGGGGTGGTTCAAGCGCTTGAATTCCCACCACCCCGTCGCTTCGCGCCACCCCTCCTCACCGAGGAGGGGAAAAGGTCTTGCGCGTTCGGCTGGTTCATTTTGTTACGCACACTTAGTCACTCAGTCACCGACGAGTTGCTACGGGGAACGTGGGGCGCTATACTGCCCGTAATACATAGTTTTACGGAGCGGTCATGCTCAAGCACATCACCAAGGTCGGCAATTCCCAGGGGCTCATCTTCGATGCGGCACTGTGCGAGCTCTCCGGGCTCAAGGCCGGCGACCAGGTCAACGTGACGGTTCACGAGGGCGGCGCCATCGTGATCGCGCCCATGCGCCCCGTCATCGCAGCGGATGAGGCGCGCACCCGCGCCCGGAAGCTGATCCGGCGGAACATCAAGCTCTTCAAGCGCCTTGCCTAGCAAGCCGCTTCGCCACCTGACCCTCGAAGCGGTCAAGGCGATTCACGAAGAGGTGCTGGCCAGCCATGGCGGGCTGCCCGGGCTGCGGGACGCAGCGTTGCTGGAGTCCGCGGTCGCCGCCCCGCAGGCGACCTATGGCGGCGAACCGTTGCTCAAGGACGCGGTGGAGATGGCGACAGCGTACCTGTTCTACCTCTGTCGTAACCATCCGTTTAACGACGGTAACAAGCGCACCTCGCTGGCGGCCTGCCTCGTGTTCCTCGAAGCGAATGGACTGCTGCCCGATGCTCGCGGACCTGAACGCGATATCGACAGGTGGGAGCAGCTTGTTCTCGACGTGGCAGCCTCGCGCCTCGATCGTGACGGGACCACCCGGCGCCTCCGGTCGCTGCTGGCACGAAAACGATGAATTTCGCTGCCACCGCTGCAGACTACGCTGGCCGGTCGGGGCGCTGGTCGGCCATCGGGCTCGGATTCACCATCCCGATCTCGGTCGCGCTCGACAACGTGCTGCTGGCGATCGTCCTGGCGGGCTACCTGCTGGGCGGCGCCTACCGCGAGAAGTGGCGGGTGATCCGGGACAACCCGGTCACCCTCGCCGCGCTCTGCCTGTACGCCCTGCTCATCGCTGGCACCGCGTACGGCGAGCGCAATCCCGGCGATGCGGCGACCTATCTCGTGAAGTACCTCGACCTGCTGTTCATCCCGGTGTTCGCGTTCCTGCTGCGCGACGCCGCGGCGCGCCGGCATGCCATCCACGCGTTCGCCGTTTCCCTCGCGCTGGTGCTCGGACTCTCGTACCTCATCAAGGTAGGGCTCGTTCCCAGTACCAGCTGGTTGCTCGGCAACCCCGACTATCCGGTGGTACTCAAGCAGCGCCTGACCCATAACATCCTCATGGCGTACGGGGCGTTCCTGTTCACGCATCTCGCCGTCACGGCAACTACGCGGAATGTGCGAATGCTCTGGTCGGCGCTCGCCGTGCTCGCCCTGGTCAACGTCGTATTCATGATCCAGGGCGCCACCGGCTACCTCGTGCTCGGCACGCTTGTGCTATATCTGGGTTTCGGCTGGCGAAGCTGGCGCGGGCTTGCGTTCGCCGCCGGGGTGGTCGCGATCGCGACGGCGGTACTGGCGCTCGTCCCGGGGTCCTTCCACCAAAAGGTGACGACCATCGCGAGCGAGGTGTCTCAATGGCGCCCCGGTCAGGCTGATACGACTTCCGCCGGATTGCGCCTGGAGTTCTACCGCAACAGTCTCGCCATCGTGCGCGAGCACCCGTTGCTTGGGGTGGGCACCGGCGGATTTCCCAGGGCCTACGCCGAGCAGGTGCGCGGGACCGGCATGACGGAAGCACGCAATCCGCACAACGAGTACCTGTTGATCGCGGTGCAGACCGGTTTCGTCGGCCTCGCGCTGCTGCTGCACCTGTTCTGGCAGCAGTGGCGCCTCGCGACAAGGCTTGCCACGCCGCTCGAAACGCGTCTCGCGCGCGGGCTGGTGCTCACCATCGCTGTCGGCTGCCTGTTCAACTCGCTGCTGCTCGATCACACCGAAGGATTGCTCTTCGCGTGGCTCACGGGCCTGCTTTACGCTGGGTACAATCAAAAGGGTAATGGGTAATGGATAATGGGTAATGAGTGAACAAGCAATGTTTTCTTTGCATTCATCACGCGTCACTCATCACGCATCACCCATCACGGGTTCTAAATGAGCGTCTCGGTCATCGTCATCACCAGGAACAGTGAGGCTATAATCCGCCGCTGTCTCGAGTCGGCATCCTGGGCGGACGAAATCGTGGTGGTCGAGCACGGAAGCACCGACCGCACCGCCGAAATCTGCCGCGAACTGGGTGCCAAGGTGCACCAGACGCCCGACTGGCCCGGTTACGGGCGGCAAAAGAACCGCGCGCTCGATCTTGCATCCGGCGACTGGGTGCTCTCGCTCGATTCCGACGAGTGGATTACGCCCGAGCTGCGCGCCGAAATCGAACGCGTCATCGCTGCGCCGGGCGAGAAGGTTGCTTTCGCCATGCCGCGCCGCTCGAGTTTCTGCGGGCGCTTCATGCGGCACTCCGGCTGGTGGCCGGATTACGTGAATCGGCTGTTCCGCCGTGGAAGCGCGCGGTTCTCCGAAGACCACGTGCATGAACGGCTGATTGTTTCCGGCCTGCGCGGACGGCTCCGGCAGCACGTCATGCACGAGGCGGTCACCGACCTCGACCAGATGCTGACCAAGATGAACGTATACTCGACGACCAGCGCGCAGATGTTTCACCAGCGCGGCCGGCGCGCCTCGATCGCGACCGCGCTGCTGCACGGCGGGTGGGCCTTCACGCGGACCTACTTTCTGCGCGCGGGATTCCTGGACGGCCGCGAAGGCCTGATGCTCGCGATCGCCAACGCCGAGGGGGCCTACTACCGCTATCTCAAGCTGATGCTGCTCTCCGACAAGGCGGCGAATAGGGAATAGGACACTGAATCACTGAAATGCGCACAGCGGTCATCGTCACGACCTACAACCGGCCCGACGCGCTCGCCGCGGTGCTCGAAGGCTACCTGGCGCAGGACCTGACCGACTTCGAGCTCGTCGTCGCCGACGACGGTTCGACCGCCGACACGAAGCGAGTCATCGAGGAATACGCGCGGCGGGCGGCGTTTGTGCTCCAGCACGTGTGGCAGGAGGACCGCGGCTTCCGGGCGGCGGCCATCCGCAACCGGGCGCTTGCCGCAACGCAAAGCGACTACGTCGTCTTCAGCGACGGCGATTGCGTGCCGCCGCCGGCGTTCGTGAGCCGTCACCGCACGCTCGCCGAGCCGGGATACTTTCTCTCCGGCAACCGCGTCCTGCTGTCCGAGCGGTTCACGTCCCATGCGCTCCACCGGCGGCTCCCTATCCACACCTGGGGCACCGCGCGCTGGGCTCTCGCATGGCTCAAGCGCGACATCAACCGCCTGCTGCCGCTCCTCCATCTGCCGGAGGGCGGCTTCCGCAAGAGCGCGCCGGAGCAATGGGAGGGCGTGAAGACCTGCAATCTTTCGGCGTGGCGCGCCGATCTGCTCCGCGTGAACGGGCTGGACGAGTCGTACTCGGGTTGGGGACTCGAGGACTCGGACCTCGTGATCCGGCTGCTGCACGCCGGCGTGAAGCA
>ERZ1292645.307-Hain-H14-02um-R2-307-length-18688-cov-9_pt2 | contig 17456 bp, 20 predicted proteins | sample MGYA00564401_ERZ1292645 | MGnify/ENA primary metagenome ERZ1292645 (study PRJEB36523, sample SAMEA6512644) | groundwater metagenome | collected 2019-01-09 | study: AquaDiva: Metagenomics assemblies of 32 groundwater samples | reverse complement strand
CCAGGACAGGTTTTTTGCCTGTTCATTCCAAAACAAAATAAAATCAGAATCGGCTTTTTTTCTTGTTAGAGTGTCATTATGTCCTAGTCCGATGTGGTATATTTTAGAACTCACGCCGATACTATGTATCAGGCATTTCTAAATGTTAAAGAACTAATTTTCAGACTTATTGCGCTTGCATTCTTGTAAGCCAGTCACCGGGTTCTGTGTCATCTGGCTTTTTGTTTTGCTGTGCAATTATGCATGCATAGTTGTGTATTGCGTCCTTTGTTTCAACATCACGAGGAACTTCTGGTGGTGCCTCGACATTTTGTGGAACTTCAGGTAGTGCTACAACAGGTTCTTCGTCTTTTGCTGATTCCAGATACGACTGGGCTGATTCTTCAATCTGCTGTTTTGGTGTTTCTGTTGGCAAGTCATCAAGTGACAAGTCTGCAATGCGCTGCTGTATGTTGAGTATCTCTGCTTTTTCATGAGAAATGCGTTCCATAATTTCTGCAGTCTGTGACTTTATAGAGTCAAACTTGGATTGAGCTATCTCATCGCTGTTAAACTGTACCTTTCCATCAAACAGGAACATCTTTACAGATTTTAGATGCTCGTCAAGCTCGGCTTTTCTTTTGTCTAGCGTGTTTTTTATTTTTGCCTCAGTTTCATTAAGCGATTGTAGCTGTGTCTTGTATTTTTCATGAATCAGTCCGGCATCTTCTTTCATTTCCTCATTTTCTGCTGAGAGATTCATCAGCGCCTTGAGTCTTCGTAATGCCAGCTCTTTTGCCCGCAAAAGTCTGTGTGAATCAAGTCGCCACTTTGGAATAAAAATTACAACATCTTCTTTGACCACAAGTTGTTCAAATGGGACTTGTTTTAGTACGTCTGAGCCACAATCTATTCCGACTGTATCAATGCTTCCATCAATGGCAGTAATTGTTCCGACAACTTTTCCCATTGATGTGCCATACATGTCTTTTACTGATTTTCCGACAATTTCGATCTCGTCGCTGCTCATTGCCTACTGATTTACTGATTTGTATAACCAGCAAAGTGTTAACAAGGTTTCCGGTTTTGGTTAGATCATTTTAACTAATTCCTGAAGATATGGTCAAAATGCGCAATTTTAAAATTCAAACAAGTAAAAAAATTTGTCAATGATTACAAAAGATCAATTAGATCAGATACTTCACTTTGTTTCAAAACACTGGGTTGACATGAGCAGAAATCCTGATCACAAGGCATTCAAAGACATGCCAACAAACTTTTGGATGAACTCTGTTGGCGGACAAGCTGGAAAAGGCAAATGGATAACAATGCTAATGTATACAGATGATGAAGCAGAAGCAGAAACACTAAAGGAAGTTCTGCTAAGATGGCAAACCAAAGGACAAAAAAAGTCTTCTGATCTTATCCAGATAAAAAAAGGATAGACTATTAATAATTAGATAACTTTTCAGCTCGTATTGACTGACAAGTTTTCAGAAGATGAAAAAAAAATTCTTTTGGATCATTTCTCAAACGCTGACAGGCCTGTATTTGCAATAATTACATCAAAGCAAGTTGACCGCGGCGCCCTGATGTCAAGATACAGCAGGACTGACAAAAGCATGCGCAGAGTTTTTCTTGACGAGTTTTTATCAAACAAAAACCGCGGAGAAGAGTTCTACAACCGAGTTCTCTTGGAGTATGGTGACGACTCTGTAGCAGAGCTTGGCGGCGCACAAATTGCAATAGAAGGACTATCAAACATTGCTGTAAAAAAAATTGAGGACCGTAGAATCGGTCTGTCATATCTTGAAAAGTCTTCTCGATATGTTGCATGGGACAAGAAGGCAGGTGGCAGCTACAAGTTTTACAAGGAACCTACAATCATGGAGTCAAAATATTCTGAGATGTACTTGGAATCATGCAACCTTGACTTTGATGTTTATTCAAAAAACATTGAACCAATGATAAATTATGTAAGAGAAAAATTTCCAATCGACAAATACACATTCAAAGATTCAGATGGAAATGAAAAACCTTTTTCAAAACTAAAAAGCGAAGACGAAATAAAATCTGCAAATACAATTTACAAGGGATCAACAAAAGCAAAGGCACTTGATGTACTACGAAGCCTTTTGCCTGCATCGACTCTAACTAATGTAGGCATTACAGGAAATGGACGCGCCTTTGAATACCTGCTTTCAATCCTGTTTAGCTCAAGCCTAAAGGAGGAACAAGTCCTTGCACACCAGATTAAGGACGAACTTGATTCTACTATCAAGTCATTTGTTCGACGCTCAGACGACAAGTACGGCAGGGAACTGCAAAGTTACTTTAAGGCGGTTCAAAAAACAGCCTCAAATCTTGCTAAAAAATATGCGTCAAGAGACAGAATTGGTGGCACACTTGTGAGGCTAGTTGACCATGAACCTGAGAAAGACGCATTGAATAAGATAGTTGCTGCTGCAATATACGAACAAGCCCCCGGCACTCCATACTACAAAATACTTGCAAATGTAAAAAAATTGGAGTCAAAGGAAAAAGGCAAAATCATCTCGTCATTTGCAGATATTCGAAAAAACAGACGGCACAGGCCACCACGGGCATTTGAGATGTCTGAATACACTTTTGATCTTGTGACAAACTTTGGAATGTTTCGTGACTTTCACAGACATCGAGTGCTTACTATTGAGCGACAGCTACTGACAACAGACCATGGCTTTGCAGTTCCAAAAGAGATTGCAACACTTGGAATTGATAAAGAGTTTAAGGACTGTATGTACAAGGCAAAAGAGGTTTTTGACGCAATAAGGAAAAAATTTCCAGAACAAGCCCAATATGTTGTAAACTTTGCATACAACTATCCATACTTTATTCATCTTAATTTGCGTGAGGCATGTCATCTAATTGAGCTAAGGACAGTTCCACAGGGTCACATTGATTACAGAATGGTTGCCCAATCAATGTACAAGGAAATAAACAAGGTTCATCCAACCTTGAGTAAAATTTTCAAGTTTGTTGATTTGAAAAAATATGACTTGGAGCGATTTGAGTCAGAGAAAAGAACAGAAGAGAAAAGGAAAAAACTGGACAAAAAATGATATACTGGATTGTGTGATAAAAAATTATGAGTAAAGAGAATTCAAAGACGGATGAAGAATGGCAAAATACACTGACGCCTGAACAGTATATGGTGTGTCGAAAAAAGGATACCGAGAGACCATTTTCAGGAAAATATTATGAGTGCAAGGACAAGGGAGTCTACAAATGTGTTTGTTGTGGAACTGAGCTGTTTAGCTCTGATACTAAATTTAATTCAGGTACAGGCTGGCCAAGTTTTTGGAAGCCACTCAAAAATGACAACATAAAATATGAAACAGATACAAGCTATGGCACACTTAGAACAGAGGTAATGTGCAACAAGTGTGGTGCGCACCTGGGTCATCTTTTTGATGACGGTCCCGCTCCAACCAACCTGCGTTTTTGTATTAATTCAATTTCATTGGATCTTGACAAAAAAGACGACTAGTTTATAGAAAAATCATTAATAAAACAGGCCAAATGTTAGCAGAGTCTGAGATAAATTGCGAATAATACTATGTGGATTTGGAGTAGTAGGCCAGAGTCTTGCAAAGCTGCTTGATTCAAGAACAGAAGACCTCTATGCACAGTATGGGATAAAACCAAAAATTGTGGGAGTCTTTGATAGCAAGGGCTCTGCTGTTGACTCGTCAGGCCTTGAGCTAAACAGACTAGTAGAGGTAAAGAAAAAGTTTGGAACCGTAAAAAAATATGCAAGCAAAAACGGCAACCTTTCTGGCCTTGACTTGATAGATGATCTTGATGCCGATGTTTTAGTAGAATCAACTGTAAGCAACTACAAAGATGCAGAGCCTGGCATGACACACATTACAAGTGCATTAAAAAAAGGACTGCATGTTATTTCAGTTAACAAAGGACCGCTTGCACTTGCATTTCCTTCACTTATGGAGCTTGCAGAGTATAATCAAGTGCTACTGCGATTTAGTGGTACTGTTGGCGGAGGAACACCAATTCTCAACTATGCCAAAAATAGTTTAAGGGGAGAAAGGGTGCTATCATTTCAGGGCATACTAAATGGAACGACAAACTATATCCTGACAAACATGGCAAATGGCATGTCCTTCAAGTCAGCCCTGTCAGATGCTAAAAAAAGAGGATATGTTGAGGCAGACGAGTCACTTGACGTGGACGGCCTTGATGCTGCAGCAAAACTAGTCATACTTGCAAACTGGATAATGGGCATGCGAGTTACCCTACCAGACATTAAGCGAACTGGAATCCGCAATGTATCATCTAGTGATATCAAAAAGGCAGAAAAGAAAAACTCTGCAATAAAGCTGATTGCATCCTGCAACAAAGAGCTGATTGTAGCACCAAAAGAGGTTTCACGTGATGACCCCTTGTGTGTAAATGGAACACTAAACGCAATCTCTTTTACCTCTGAACACTCTGGCACACAGACAATAATAGGTCGTGGTGCAGGAGGCGTTGAAACTGCAAGCTCAATTCTGCGCGACCTTCTTGACATAAGACAAGAGATTTCAAGAAACGGCGCAGGTAACTATTTGTAGGTAAATTGAGCGCCTGAGAATATGCAAGCTTACATACTGTTAAACTGCGTACCTGGACTGGAAAAAGAAACCATCTCAGAATTAAAAAGAATGCCTGAAGTAGATGAAGTCAACGGCATTATGGGAAGATACGACATTATTGTCAAGGTAGCATCAAGTGAGCCGGATGGAATAGACAAGGTAGTAAGGAAGATCAGAATCATCAAACACATAACAGCATCATATACCATGCCAGTCCTCTATGGCCAGGGCGGAAGCATTGATTCCTAATTGCATCACTAGAAAATGAATAAGGAAAAGACAGTCGCATCTCACTTAATTTCAAAAAGCGAAACAGCTGCAATATTGGATGAGATTTCATCAAAATGGAAAATTGATATTCCAAAAATAAAAAATCTAAATTGTCATTATTTGCCAGACAATGCTGAGATAATTACAGGAAACGGCATTACTATTTTAAAAAGAGAGTGTGAATATTTGCCGTTTTTATCAAATACCGAAGTCCTTGAAAAGTTTCCACACGTGATTGTAGATATGGGTGCAGTCAAGTTTGTCTGCAATGGAGCAAACGTGATGAGGCCCGGCATCAGAAAATATACCGACTTTGAAAAAGACCAGATAGTTTGCGTCAAAGAAGAGTCAAAACAGAAATTTCTTGCAGTAGGAAAATCACTTGTATCAAGTGCCGAGATGGAATCATTTGCAAAAGGCGAGGTTGTAAAAAATTTGCACTATATCTCAGACAAATACTGGGAAGCCAAAAAAGAAATTAGAGACTAGTTTTTTTCTGTAAATTCCTTGGTTCCTTGCTTGTTTATGACAAGAATGTCAATTCCGTCGCCGCTAAAAGAGTCCCTCATTATTGCAGAGCGGATAGACTTTATTGCAAGATCAACTGCTTCCTTTTCTGTAAGCTTTTCTTTGTAGCTTTGATCAAGCACACCCAGTGCCATTTCTGCACCGGTGCCAACAGCTGCATACTCATCTGGCAGGACAGAACCAAGCGGGTCTAGTGTGTAAATTGAGGGTTTATCGACTCGGCCTCCTACAATAACTTGGGTGAGTAGCGGAAAGAATCGCCTTTCGTACATCAAATTAGACATCATTTTTGCAATAGAGTTTGGAGGAACATCTCGCTTTATCTCCATTTTTCTGATTTTTGCCAGTGCCTTTATCTGCAAAGACAATAGCTGCATGTCTGCTACAAGGCCTGCACACGCTGCGGCAACGTTTGGGGTTAGTGGGAAGGTCTTTTTTGTTGATTTGCTTACCAAGAAATTGCCATATGCGATCCTGCGCTCGCTTGCAAGAACTATGCCGTCATCAAATGATATTCCCACGGCAGTTGCGCCAGGCATGTACATGTACGACATATGTCCACTAATTTTAGGGCGAAATAAAGTCCTTTCTCATCTTTTTTGGCTCAGAAATTTATACAGCATAAAATTTTTGTAGACTGTTGGCAGAGGCAACATTCAATCAAAGCAAGTTTCATGACATTGTACACATGGGTGTGCGCGTAGCTGTTGGCGTGATCTTTTTGGCTCACGGACTGCCAAAGTTTGATCCCGGCTTTTTGGACTTTTTGACAAACATTGGAGTTCCACATGAGATGCAGGTAATACTTGCACTTGCAGAAACCGTTCCCGGAATCTTGCTAATTGCTGGAGTACTGACAAGAATTGGAGGCGTTGTTTTGTCTTTGATGATGATGGGCGCTATATTTTATGTAAAAAAGGCAGACCATCTTACAGGCCAAGGGGGATTTGAGATTGATCTTTTACTATTGGCCTCAGCTTTGAGCATGATAGCTGCAGGCCCAGGCAGAGTATCAATAGCTCACATTGTAAAAAAGTTACCACGATTCTTGCATTAACCTGCAAAGTTGTCAATTACAAGACACATGCACTTTGTTGTCTTTTTTAGCAAATCTAGTCTTGCAAATTCATTTGGAGAATGTATCCTTGCAAACATGTAGGTGCCACCAACTGAAACACATGGCGCCCCCAGCACCTTGACAAATGAATGCATTGGGCCAGTGCCTGCATTTGAAACGTTGATAATTGATTTTCCAAACGCCTTGTCTGCTGCTTTTTTTACAAAAGACACCAGCGGCTCGTTAGGACTGGTTCTTGCTGCAGCCTCGCCATGATACACCTTGACTCTAATGTCGCCAAATCCTTTTTGCATTAGATGATTTCTTAGTCTTACAATCTGCTTTTTAGGATCCATCCTTGGCACTAGTCGAAAATCAATTTTTGCAACAGCAGTTGCAGGAAGGACAGTTTTTGCACCGCCCGCTGTATAGCCTGAGACAAACCCTGCAATGTTGCATGTTGGTGCACCAACAAGTGCCTTTTTTGCATCAAGACCCTTTTTGCCTCCAACAAAATCCTTTATTCCATATTCAGTCTTGAATGAATTTTCATCAAATGGTTCTGAGCTTATTATTTTCAGGTCAGTCTTGCTAAATGGCTGCACCTCCTTGTACCAGTCTTTAATCAGAATTTTTCCATTATTGTCTCTGAGCGTATTTATTGCCTCAACTAGTAGCCAAGCTGGATTTTTTATCAGCACTGCAAGACTAGAATGTGCATCTCGTTTTGCCTCCTTTGCAGAAAGCTCAACATAGAGCAAGCCTTTCATGCCAAGCCCGATTATTGGTCTGTTTTTAGAATCAACATATCCAAACTCCCAGATCACCCCATCACAGGAAAATTTCTTTTTGTATTTTCTTAGATACTTTTCAATATTTGCGCTGCCTGTTTCTTCTTCGCCTTCTATTACAAACTTGATATTACATGGAACATCGCCAAACGCGTCAAGAAAAGACTTTACTGCAAATATTCTTGTGACAAGCTCGCCCTTGTCATCAGATGACCCCCTGCCAAAAATTTTGTTTCCTATGATTTTTCCGCTAAATGGATCATTTTCCCACAGCGAGAATGGCTCTGCTGGCTGGACATCATAATGATTGTAAAACAGTATTGTTTTGTTTGGGTTTTTTCTCGATTTTACCTCACCAAAGACAACAGGTGCTACTCCTTTAAGCGATAATATTTGGGAGGAAATTCCTGCCTTTTTCATTATTTTTGATGTAAGTTTTGCACATTCCTGTATCCCCTCATTTTTTGCTGAAACGCTTGGCTGGCGTATCAGTGACTGCAGATCAGAAATAAGAGATGAAAAGTTTTTGTCAACCTGTTTTAGAATTTCATTCATTGTTTGATCTTGTCAAATGGTTTTAGCGCAATTGGGATTGCATCAAAAAGATCTGATGCCACCATGTGAAGGCCAACCTTTCTCTGAACAACTTTTGCTGCCATGCCATTGACAAATGACGCAGCAGCTGATGATTCCAATGGATTTCTGTTTCTTGCAAGCATGCTTGCTACAATTCCTGACAGCACGTCGCCTGTTCCGCCAACTGTCATTGCCGGAGTCAGTTTTGTGTTAAGAAATGTCTTTTTTCCATCCGAGATAATGTCTGTTGCACCCTTCAAAAGTATAGTTACAGCGTTTTCCCTTGCATGCTTTTCTACAATTGCGACTCTATCTTTTTTTGACTCTGGTAACGCGTCTCCAAACATTCTTTTAAACTCGCCAGCATGTGGGGTCACTACAACATTTTTGTTTTGAATCAGCGGCAGAATATAGTTTACAAGTGCGCTTGCATCAAGTGAGAGCCTAACATCTCTGTCAAGCAGCGATTTTACTAGCAGGTTTAGTGCCTCCTTGTCGGCTATTGCAAGGCCCATCCCTATTGTGGCAGAATCAAGATCGTTTGGAATCTGTCCTAACAACTTGTTTACTGCGCCACGTGTAAGCTTTGAATCAACAAGCGGAATTACAATTAGGTTTGGAGATATTGCACGAGTTGCCTGGGCATTGACCTTTGGCACACATGTGTAGACTAGGTCTGCACCTGTTCTTAATGCTGCAATTGATGAAAGAATTGGAGCACCATGATAGATGTAGCTTCCCCCAACAACTAGCACCTTGCCGTTGTCGCCTTTTCTCGAGGTTATCTTTCTTGCCGGAATGAACTTTCTTACGATGCTAGCCTGTAGATTTTGTGCTGCCAACAGAAGACGCTACCTGTTTTGATGAATAAACGTTCTTGTTCTTGCCTTTTCTTTTTGAAAAGAACACCTTTCTTGCAAAGGCCAAGTATGCAGTATGACCTATTCCATGAAAAGAGTGTCTTGTTTTTCCCTCCCTTGCCTCAATAGTACGCAAGATGTGTTCTGTGCATTCTATATCAGAAAACTCGTTTCTTACTAGTTCAGAGACCAGATTTTCAAGCTGGTTCATTGTAGGACAAACCGCGATAAATCTTCCACTACCCTTTAGCATCTTCCTTGCCTGTGGTACAACAGACCAGGGGTCACCTATGTCAACAACTACAAGGTCTGCATCTGTGTATGGAACTTTTTTTACATTTTTTATGTCAAGTTTTTTCATTGTCACATGCTTTGACATGCCGGCTTTGTCGATATTTTTTTTGGCAATCTCCATGAATTTTTCTTCCACATCAAATGTGTAGACATGGCCACGCGGCTTTACAATGCTTGCAAGAAATGTTGTCATCGAGCCGCTGCCTGTCCCAATCTCAATTACCTTTTGCCCGCTTTGCAGGCCTGCCCTTGCTGCAATGTAGCCAAGATCCTTTGGATAGACTATCTGTGTTCCATGTTGAATCCTCATGATAAAGTCGTAAATTGTCGGCTCCATGAGATAGATGTATTTTCCCTTGTTAGTTGTTAGCCTAGAGCCGTACTCTTGGCCTATTGCGTCAGAGTGTTTTATTATTCCAATGTGTGTGTGAAACTGCTGGTTTTTTGAGATCCTTGCAAGCCACTTTTTTGAATCATCATAAAAGAACAATACATAGCTGTTTTGTTTAATCTTGGCCAATCTGCAATTTCACCACTTTCTCAAGAAATTAGGGTATATTTTTTGTTATAATTCTAAAAGTATTGGAATCTTTCTTCGACGTTGAGTGTCTTTGTCTGTGCCACGTGCTTTAGCAGCATATCACGCAGCTTTTGGTGGACCTTGCGAAATAATGCCTCTTCTGGTTTTGTCAAACTGTTTTTTTCTAGCTTTTCTCCCAGCTTGACATATAGCTCCTGGAGTTCTTCTTCACTTGCTTCATCGTTTTCAATTTTTTTTATAATTTCAATTGTTGTTGATTCATCAAGGCTTGCTTGCTGCTCTGTTTTTGATGCCTCTGGCGTTGCCTGGCTCTGAGATGGTTCAGTAGCTTGCTTTTTTTCACTTGTCTCAATTAAGCTTAAAACCAGTTTTTTTATCAAATCAGATGGCGTACAATTCCTGTTCTTGCATATTTCTAAAAATTGTTCAAGCTCTTCAGATGTCAGTTTTGTTGAGATTTCTTTAATTGACATGTCTTCGATGAGCCAGACTCGATTATAAGGGTTAAAGCTAGTCGAGGTTCTGATAATGATTTAAAAATTTTTATTATTTCCGATCAAATTAAACAATTGGTAGAATTTTCAAAGATGTGGTTTATCTTGCAAGACTGCATATTTTATTGTAAGGGTGTCAAATATGTCCTTCAGCAAAAGATGCAAATTCTGTGGCCGTGAAATATACTATGAGAATTTTACGGGAAAAGGAAAGTTTTACGACGACGCCCTCTTTACGCAATTTCATCGATGCCAAAAATAGTTTACATTCGTTGTGGGGTTGCAATTCCTAAAAGCTCAAGTGATTTCTCAAGTGTAGACTTGAAACAGTAGACAAGACATAGTCTCTGATTTACAAGCTCCTTGTTTTCATTGTCTAGTACAGGAACATGTTCATAAAATGAATTAAAGGAAACAGCAAGATCATAACAGAACCTTGCAATTACTTTGGGCGATAAGTTGTTTGCAGCATCATTTATGCAAATATCAAATTTTGCAATCATTTTCAAAAGATTGATTTCATGATCAGTGATGAGTAATTCAAATAAAGAATCAAACTTTGGCTCAAATCCTGCCTTTTCTAAAATCCGAGACGCCCTTGCATAAGAGTACTGCAGGTATGAACATGTGTCTCCTTCTAGGCTCAGTGATTTTTTAAGATCAAATGTAATTATTTTGTCAAGATCCTGCTTTATCATCTCATAGCGAAGCGTTCCAACTGCAACATCTGTAGCTATTTTTGAAAGTGTGTTACTGTCAAGATCCTTGTTTCGTTTTTTTGCCTCTTCAAATATTCGCTTTTCAAGCGACTCAATCACATCGTCTGCATTGATGTAAAGTCCCTTTCTTCCAGACATTTGTGCCTGTTTTCCCTCTATTTCATGGCCTATTGTCTTTACAGTGTCAGCGCTAAGCGTTACAGCCTCATAGCTGAGATGAGAATAGGCGTCTTTTTCTGGCTTTAATTTTGCAATAAGGCTTGAAATTATTTTTTGCAACCGTGTTTGTCGCGAGTCTATTACTGTAATTACTTTTTGGCCGCTAAACTTTAGTTTTTGGTTGTTATTTTTTTCAAGCGTTGTTTCCCATAGTACTGTTCCGTTTGATTGTTCACTGTATTTTTTGTAGTAAAATGGATCATCAACTATACCAAGTTTCCATGCTGCATATGGTATGTCTTTTGCAATGTATGTTGCAACGCCGTTGCTTCTTACAAGAACCTTGTCCTCTTCGCCTTGTGCCTCAATTACCCAACAGTCTTTGTTTTTTCCTTCCTTTTCAAATTTGACGAGATTCATCTTCTTTAGCATTTCAAAAATTTTATCCCAGAGCTTTGAGTAAATTATTTGCGATTCAAAGTTAAGACAGTCATAATAGACGCCCATTTTCCAGCATGTCTTTAGCTGCTCTGCAAGCACCTTTCTTGTAATCACACCTGCAAACTTGGCAAGCTCAGAGTTCTGATCCTCAAGATCTTGCAAAACTTTGTGTCTTGATTCGGCAAACTGTTTGTCTGCTTCATACTTTGCTGTTGTTTTGACATACACTTCATCTCCACAGTAGTGATCAAATTTTTGTCCAGCTGGTGGAGCGTCGGAAAATCCACCATACTTGAATCCTACTATAATATCTGCAACCTGAAGACCGGAATCATCAATATAGTTTAGAACTTTAACATCATGATTTGTTTTTTTTAAAATTCTTACAACAGTATCACCAATTACCAAGTTTCTGATATGACCGATATGCAATGCCTTGTTTGGATTGACACTTGTGTGCTCTACTACTACTGACTTTTTTTTGCCAATGTCAATAAAACCAAAGTCTTTCTCAAGTGATGATTTTATTATAAGATTGTTCAGTTTTTCTTGGTTTGAGTAAAAGTTGAGATAGCCTGACTTGTGAGCTTCTGCTTTTGCTAGATAATCTCCAAGGTGTTTTTTGTAATCTTCTGCAAACAGCTGTGCTATGTCATATGGCTTTTTTCCAAGCTGTTTTGCAAGCAAAAATGCCACATTGCATGTAAAATCGCCAAAGCCTGGCTTTGCTAGATCTACTACAAACTCTACATCTTGAAAGCCATGCTGTGAGATGATTTTTTTTATGTTTGATTCTATTTCTGCAAGGATTAGTCGAAAGGCCAAATTCTAAATCTCCGCAAGTTTTGGGGCAATCTTTCCTAGCGCCTCAATTACACCATCGCCTTCCTTTGCAGAAACTACCATTGAGGCATTTGATTTTACAAAATCAGATGAATTGCCAAGAGCTACGCTTAATGATGCACACTTGAACAATGGAATGTCGGTCTCGCTGTCTCCAATTGCAATGACATCATCTTTTGTAACAGACAGTCTTTTCATTACTTCTTCAAACCCGCTCCCCTTGTCAACTCCTTTAGAATTGAGATGATATGCATACATGCTATCTGTTAATATGACATTGTGTGATGCTAGAATTTTTCTTCCTTGTTCAATGTCAAATGTTCGCTGAAGTACGACTTCGGTCATTCTTGGAAAGACAGGCTTTTCTTGTACATTGTCAAGCCTTGATCTTAGAAATTCAAATGCCTTGATGCACTCGTCTTTTTTCCCAATCAAGGTGTGCTCATTTGAGCCAAAAGTGATGCACCCGCCATTTTCGCCAACTGCCATCCTTGTCACACCGCCAAAAACTGAAAGCAGATATCCTTCAACAGAGGACCTGCCTGATACGAAAATAACATTGTGTCCTATCTCCTTTAGATGCCGTAACGCAGCTAGCGCATCAAGATGGATCGTTCCCTTGCTGTCTTCTGTGATGGTCCCATCAATGTCTATTGCAAAGGTTTTTTTTCGCACAAAACCAAATATCGTATAGCTGATAATAACTGCTACGTAAAAAAAGAAAACAAACATCATTAAACAAGACAAAGCCAGGGTTTAGCTGAGTTGACAAAAGGAAAGATAAAGGAGATAATAAGCAAGGCAAAATTTGGTGAAGATGTGGCAGATTATAACATAGTTTACAGGGACTTTGAGAAGCTAGTCGAGGTTGGCTTGGGCGAGTTTTTAAAAATATCAGGCAACTTTGAGGCAATCCCAATGTCGCGAATCCAAATTATCAAGAAAAAAAATAAAATTTTGTTTCAAAAAACCGTGAGATGAGATAGATTTGGGCGTTCCAGAAAAAATCAAGGCCATCCAAGATGAGATGGCAAAGACTCAGATAAACAAGGCAACAGAGCACCACATTGGCCTTCTTCGCGCCAAGCTTGCAAAGCTTAGACGAGAGCAAGAAGAAAGTAAATCAAAAAAAGGCGGAAGTGCTGAAGGCTTTGATATTAGGCGCGCAGGAGATGCTACAGTAGTACTCATCGGACTTCCAAGCGTTGGAAAATCAACACTGCTTAACAAAATAACAGATGCCAATTCTGCAGTTGCTGCATTCCAGTTTACAACAGTAACAGTTGTGCCAGGCATGATGGATTATCGTGGAGCTAAAATTCAGATACTTGACTTGCCAGGAATCATAAAGGGCGCATCAAGTGGAAGGGGGCTTGGCAAAAGAATCCTCTCTGTTGCAAGAAGCGCAGACCTTGTTTTACTTATCTTGGATGTTTTTCAGCCAGAACACCAAGACCTGCTAAAAAACGAGCTGACAAACATTGGAATCAGGCTTGACCAAAACCCGCCAAATATTATAATTGAAAAAACAAACAGCGGAGGCATTAGCGTTTCGCAGATTGTAAGACTGACTAAAATGTCTGAAGAGCTGCTAAAAGACATTCTTCGAGTTTATGGATTTACAAATGCGCGAGTTGTGATAAGAGAAGACATTGACTCTGAGCAACTAGTTGATTATATCTCAGGAAACAAGACCTACGCACACTCACTTGCTGTGATAAACAAGATTGATTTGGTTGATAAGAAATTTTTAAACTCGCTAAAATCAAAAATAAAATCCGATTTTGTATTGGTTTCAGCAGACTCTGAGCTAAACATTGGCGAGCTAAAAGAAAAGATCTATCAAAAACTAAGATTTATCCGGATTTACATGCGCCCAAAAGGTGGCCAAACTGACTACAAGGAACCGCTCATTACACGCAAAGACTCAAGGATTGCAGATGTTTGCAACAAGCTTCATCGAAACCTCAGAAAGGAATTTCGCTACGGTCTTGTATGGGGAAAAAGCGTAAAATTTGCAGGCCAGCGAGTTGGCATTAATCATGTTTTAGAAGACGAAGATGTTCTTACGATCATAAAAGCAAGGGGCACATAAGTTATGGAACAAGATTTTGAAAATAGGTGGTGCAAGTTTTGCATGACTAGAACAAAACAGGAAATCATATTTCTTCCAGAAATTCCGACATACAAGCGAAGAAGGCAGTACAAGTGTACTGTTTGCGGTCATACAAGCTGGCTGCAGGGAAGACGTCCCTCTGCTGAAAGCGTCTACTAGTTTTTGTTAATTAGCTAAACATTTGACTTGGCGGAGGTGGCGATTTTCCCTTGCCAGATGTTTTATCAACTGAAAATGTCTTGTTGCTTGGAATAACGTATAGTTTTACTGATGTATTTATTGCATAGTGTGGTGTTCCATCAGGATTTGTGTGATTTGTCGCAACACCTGCTCTGTCCAGATCCACCTTGACTTTTACTATTGTTCCATCTTCTAGCTCAAATGATACATGTTCTTGTCCTACTCTTTTGTAATCAAGCATCTTGAATTCAATTTTGTCTTTTGGTTGACTCATTGTAGCTATTCTTAATTTTAGTATATTTGAAGATAGTCGCTAGTAAAGATAGCTCATCAGTTTGATTTGGTCTTCAGTTGTGATGATGTTCTTTGCTGTAAGCAGCTCTAGTAATTCCTTAAACATTGCCTTGTACTCTTCTGGAATTCCTGCTTGGCCTGCCTCACCTGGTGGACCTGGTGGACCTCTTGGACCTGGCGGACCTGGAAGTCCTTGTTCTCCTGATTCGCCCAGCTGACCTCGCGGACCTTTTTCTCCTTGTTGTCCTTGTGAGCCTTGCGGTCCTTGGACACCTTGTGGACCTTGAGGACCTTTTTCTCCTGGCAGTCCTTGTGGACCACGCTCGCCTTGCTGACCCTGTGGACCTTTTGGACCTTTTTCTCCTCGCTCGCCTACTGGACCTGTTACGCCCTTGTCACCTTGTGGTCCGATTTGGCCTTGTGGACCCTTATCTCCTTGTGGTCCTGGAATTCCTGTTAATCCTTTATCACCAGCTGGTCCTTGTGGCCCCTGGGTTCCTTTTTCACCAGGTGGACCTTTTTCACCTGTTGGTCCTTTCGAACCTAGATCTCCTGCAGCACCTAGAATTCCTTTATCTCCTGGCGGACCTGGAATGCCGGTATGACCTTTTTCTCCGCGTTCGCCTGGGGTGCCTGTTACTCCCTTGTCGCCTTTATCGCCTAGCGGGCCTTTTTCACCACGTTCACCTTTGTCTCCAAGATGTCCCTTGTCACCACGTTCTCCTTTCTCACCTGTAGGACCTTTGTCCCCCTTGTCTCCCTTGTCGCCATGTGCACCCTTGTCACCTGTTAGTCCTTTGTCACCTTTATCACCTGGCGGTCCTTGTGGACCCTTGTCACCTAGCGGGCCTATTGGGCCTCTTGTGCCCTGTGGTCCTGGAGGACCAGGCGTCCCTTGTGTCCCTCTTGGACCGGATGGACCACGGGTCCCATATTGTAATATATCAAAATCTTTTGGAATCGATTTTGTTTCTGCAGCTTTTGCAGGCTTTTTTCCCTCTTTTTTCATCTCAGATACATCAACATCAAAAACTGTACATAAAGAGGAAAATTTGTCAGAAACGATTACCCAGACAACATCACGATCAAAAATTGCATCAGGTAGTGGGTTTAATTCACTGCCTAAAACTGCACTAAACTGCCTATCAGTGACCCTTAGGTGAAAGTCCTCTTTCCACAGGGAGGAAAAGTTTTTTTCGTTCAGGCTCTCCTCTGAAGGCCTTGAATCAGATATGGCAATTTCGACTTCAAAGACGCCAGATGCCTGGTTAAAGGGGGAGACGCCCTGGACCTCGATTTTAGGCTTTGGCAATATCGATGATGTAATTACGAAGTATTTTTGTATTTGGTGTGTGTTTGTTGTACCTCTAACTTTGTACTTTGAAACTAAAGAATAGTATTTATCTCAAAAATTTCCATAGCTGGGTTGATGAAAAAACCGTTTGCAAAAAAGCCTCAAAAAGACATAGCCCCAGGAGAGACAAGCCTTACAAATGTAGATTATAACAAAAACAAGCTTTTCAAAAAAGGGGTAAACCTCATGGCCGACGAAAAGCTTGAGGATGCAGCACGTGTTTTTGAGCAGGTGTTAAGAATTGACCCAAGCCATGTTGATTCGCTTTTAAAGTTAGGATATTCCAAGTTCCATCTTGATGATTATGAAGGAGCCATGAAAGCTTATGACAGAGTTTTAGACATCGATGTCACAAATGCAGAGGCCTGGAATCTCAAAGGACTAGTCCATTATGAAAAGAAAAACTATTCCAAGGCACTTGACTGCGTTGAAAAGGCAATTGAATCAGACCCTACATACGGGATGGCGTGGTACAACAAGGGATGCTTTCTTTCTTTGCTAAACCAGGTCCCTGAATCACTTGAGGCACTAAAGCGTGCAATTGAGATTGATGTAAAAAATGCAAGAAAGGCAGTCAAGGACAAAGACTTTACAAATGTCAGACTAGAAGAAGGATTCAAGAGAATTGTTGAAGTTGTTGTGTTAGAATCAATAAGACAAAACTATCATACAATTGGTGCTATTGTTTGGACTACATTTATTGATAAAAAAGAAGTCGAAGAATCTTTGCAAAAACTAATAGAAAAAGGGTTGATTGTAAAAAATGAGAAAAAGGAGGTGTTTCATAAAATTGCTGTCTATGACTTGGCGCAAGAAATGGCAGAAAAAATTGGAACAGAAAGAAAAGGACTGCTTGGTGTCAAAAAGAGATTACCTAGTCCGATTAAAAATCTAAAGGATCTCAGTCTTGCAATTCAAGACGTCAGATCATCAATTGATGAAGAAGACATTGAGAAAACAATAAGCAATTTTGATCTTTTTATTGATTCTGCAAAGTTTGGCCCGCAAATGATCGAGCAATTTTTTGAAGAACACCGAGAAATTAGACTCTGGAAAATAAGACTAAAAGACAAGGGCATTGATTATTTGCGCGAAAACAAACAGAGAATGATTAATCTTTTTGATAATGTAGAGGCCACAGTAACAAAAATGCTTCGAAACGAAGTGGCGTGAAATTAAGATTTTTACAAATCTAGATTTGTAAAAGACCTGTTACATTTTTGTTATCTTTTCAAGATGTTGTTTGAATTTGTAGCTTTTTGTAGGAAATCTTTATCAAAAAAGGAGAGCATGAGTTCCCTTAGATTAGCGACGCAGGCATGGAAG
>ERZ1292645.348-Hain-H14-02um-R2-348-length-17463-cov-5_pt1 | contig 17463 bp, 20 predicted proteins | sample MGYA00564401_ERZ1292645 | MGnify/ENA primary metagenome ERZ1292645 (study PRJEB36523, sample SAMEA6512644) | groundwater metagenome | collected 2019-01-09 | study: AquaDiva: Metagenomics assemblies of 32 groundwater samples | reverse complement strand
TATGAATGATTCTAATAATATTGTTGCTATTGAGTGGGCAGAAAAACTTGGAAATGGACTTCCTAAAAAAAGATGGGATATAAAATTTGAATATTTAGATGAAGACAAAAGAAAGATAATTATAAATAATTATGAAAAATGATATTCAAAAAGCCGTAGAGATTTTAAATGAGGGAGGAATAGTAATATTTCCCACAGATACGGCTTTTGGTATAGGATGCAGAATTGACGACGAGCGAGCAATAGAACGTCTGTTTAATATCAGGAAAAGACCAAGGAACCAACCTGTTCCTGTTTTGGTAGATAGTATAGAAATGGCGCAAAAATATCTCTTACCTATTCCAGGAGAAGTTTTAGAGAATTTAATAAAAAAATATTGGCCCGGAGCTTTAACGCTTATTCTTAAAAGCAGAATAGATAAAGTGCCGAATCTTGTTCTAGGCGGGGGAAATAATTTAGGAGTAAGGATGCCTAATAATGAAATCACACGTTCTCTAATAAGGGGCGTTGGCGTTCCAATTCTTGGACCGTCTGCTAATTTCCATGGAGAGAAAACACCGTACGAGCTTAAAGATTTAGACCCCGAATTAATCAAGCTGGTTGATTATGTAGTTACGAACAAAGATAAGTCCGGAGAAAAAGCTTCAACTGTCATTGATTGTTCAATAAAACCATGGAAAATTTTAAGAAAAGGAGCAATAGATATAGCAATATGAAAACTTTAATAATAGATACGTCAAGCAATGAGGAAATTATTATCGGGTTAAGAATCAACGGTCAAGAAGAAATCGCGCAACAAAAAATCGACCATAATCAAACTCAACTCATTCTATTGGCAATAAATAGCATTTTGAATAAAAATAAGATATCTGTGAAAGATTTAAATGCGATAGAGATCCAGAAGGGAAAAGGATCGTTGACCGGGATTAGGGTAGGAATGGCGATTGCCAATACTTTTTCATTCCTTCTTAAAATTCCTGTCTATGGAAAAATAAATTAATTTGTTGATGATTAACTTGGGTGCTATACTAAAAGAATGAATAGCATTCTTCAATATTTCTTGCCTCACGAGAATAATAACTATCGAGCTAAGCTTCTGCATCACAAAAGCCTTTTGTTCGTTTTAATTATTATTTTTTGTGCCAGCTTTTTAATTCCTGCATTAAGATTTAATTTTCCATCTGTTTTAGGCATATCCGCAGACATTTCTTCTCAAAAACTTCTGCTTCTTGTTAATCAGGAAAGAGAAGCAAATGGATTGTCGCCGTTAATTCTAAATGAAAAGCTTTCTGTGGCAGCAGTCAATAAAGCCAAAGACATGTTCGCAAAAAACTATTGGGCGCATAATTCTCCTGATGGAAAAACATCATGGTGGGTTTTTATAAAATCATCAGGTTATAATTATGTGTACGCAGGAGAAAATCTGGCTCGTGGATTTGATAATACAGATAACGTTGTCAACGCATGGATGGAAAGTCCCCTGCATAGAGCGAATTTACTTTCCCAAAATTATAAAGATGTTGGGTTTGCCATAGAAGAAGGCAAACTTAGCGGTGAAGACACGGTTTTGGTAGTTCAGGAGCTGGGAGGGCAGAACCCAGCGTCATTAGCCTATAACCCTCCTAAAAATTCCGTTAAAGCTGTCTCCACGGTTTCTAATAAGGATTATGCAGTTAAAGGTAGTCTCATAAGTTCTTTATCTTTGTCTTCTCTCATTGACAAGACGATATTGTATATATTTATTGCAGTTTTGACTTTGGACATGATTGTTGTGGAAAGAAAAAAAATTGTACGTTTTGTCGGACACAACACGGATCATATTTCATTTTTCGCAATGTTAATTATTCTTATTGGTATACTTAATAAGGGGGTAATTGTCTGATGTATAAAAAACTTCATAGCCATATCGGTTATAGCATTTCTCTGTTTTTGATATTAGCATTTGGTTTAATTATTGTTGCTTTGTCGTCGTCAAACAGGCCACTGCAGATGATAGAAGTTACCATAGTAACTATTTTTTATATATTCTGGGGAATATTACATCATTTGGTAAATCATGACCTAAATATGAAAATTGTGATAGAATACATCTTGGTTGGCTGTATTGGATTATCAATGGTTTTGTTTATTTTAAAGGGAGGTTTCGGACTGTAATCGAATTATGAAAGGTGTAATTTTAGCAGGAGGATTAGCAACACGTTTAAGACCTCTTACGTGGGTTACAAACAAACATCTACTGCCTATTTATAATAAGCCGATGGTTTATTATCCCCTTGAGACAATGAAAAAAGCAGGGATTAAGGAAGTGTTGTTAACAAGTTCTCCTGATCATGCCGGACATTTCGCAAACTTACTGGGAGCAGGGGAAGAATTTGACATGAAATTGTATTATGCCGTTCAGAAAAATCCCAAAGGCGGAATTGCAGATGCGATTAGCTTAGCTAAGGAATTCGTAAAAGGAGAAAAAACTTTGGTAATTCTTGGGGATAATATTTTTAACTTTAATTTACATAATACTGTTGAGGATTTCGAAAAAAAAGAAAAAGGCGCAATGGTCTTTGGTGTTAGAATGGATACGCAATCCAGGCAATATGGAGTTATAGAGCTTGATAATAAAGGAAAAGTAATCTCAATTGAAGAAAAGCCGGAGCACCCGAAATCAGATATAGCTCAAACAGGAATATATATGTATGATAGCCGCGTATTTGGTTTTGTAGAAAGCCTTACTCCGTCTGCGCGAAATGAGCTGGAGGTCACAGATCTTAACAATTTTTACCTCAAAGATGGAACACTGACCTGTAGAATTATCGATTGGTGGATAGACGCCGGAACGTCTTACGATGAGTTGCTTAAAGCAAATAATCTGGTTGCTCAAAAAGTAAAAAACGGGGAACTGTAGAGACAGATCTTTAATAATGAATGAAACAAAAATTATTTCCCAAAAAACCGTTTTAAAAACAAAACTTTTTAATGTCAAAAAGTTAAAACTTATTCTTTCGACAGGTTCGAAAAGAACACATTATATAGCGGAACGTATTCCAATAGTTTCTGTGCTTCCAATAACTGATGATTACGAGGTTTATTTGGTTAATCAATATAGATATCTTCTTGGAAAGGTAATGCTTGAAGCAGTGGCAGGGCATGTTGAAGAGAATGAGACTCCGCTTGCTGCTGCAAAGAGAGAGCTAAAAGAAGAAACTGGGATTACAGCGGTACAATGGGAAGAATTGGCTAGAACCGAAACAGCAGCAAGCGCTTTTAGAAGTAAGGTTCACACTTTTTTAGCAAAAGGTCTTGAGATGGGTAAGCAAGAGCCAATTGAGGGGGAAGATATTACAGTAGTTAAGATTTCTTTGAAAGATGCATTGGAAAAAGTAGTAAACGGGGAGATAAATCATTCGGCAACTATGATTGGGATTTTTCTTTTAGATAAGTTAAGAAGAGAGCAAAAATTATAGAAATATGAAAATTTTGGTAACAGGAGGCGCAGGATTTATAGGATCAAACTTTATACTATACTGGATGAAAAATTATCCCAGCGACCAAATTGTCAATCTTGATAAGTTAACCTATGCAGGTAATTTGGGAAATCTTAAAAGTATTAAAAATAACCCCAATTATTTTTTTATACACGGAGATATTTTAAATTTGAACGATGTTAATAGGGCAATGGAGGGTATAGATATTATAGTGCATTTTGCGGCGGAGAGTCATGTTGACAGGTCAATTAAAAGACCAGCAGATTTTATTATGGCGAATATTGTCGGAACACAAATCTTATTAGATGCTGCTGTAAAAAATAAAATTAAAAGATTTCACCACGTATCAACGGATGAGGTATACGGAAGCCTTAAATTAGAAGATAAGAGTAAATTTAATGAACGAACAAATTATAATCCCAGAAGTCCTTATTCAGCAAGCAAAGCTGGATCAGACCATTTGGTAAGGGCTTATTTTGAGACATATAATTTACCTATTACCATAACCAATTGTTCGAATAATTTCGGGCCGTATCAATTTCCAGAAAAGATGATACCCCTTGCGATTACGAATGTTTTGGAAGGAAAGAAAATACCCGTATACGGAGATGGACTTTATGTAAGGGACTGGCTTTACGTAGAAGATCATTGTAGGGCAATTGATGCTGTTTTGAAAAAAGGCAAAGTTGGAGAAACTTATTGCGTTGGAGGTTCGACCGAAGATATTAATAATCTAACAGTTGCAAAAAAAATACTTAGTTTTTTACAAAAAGATGATAGTTATATAGAATTTGTTAAAGACAGGCCCGGACACGACAGAAAATATGCAATTGATTGGAGTAAAATAAAAAATGAGCTAGGCTGGCAGCCTCTCCACAATTTCGATGATTGGTTGGGAAAAACAATTCTATGGTACAAGAATAACGAAGAATGGTGGAAAAGAGTTAAGACAGGAGAATATCAAAAATACTACAAAGAACAATATGGAGAAATATGAAGATTTTGGGAACGGGATTATCGGGATTGATTGGATCGAGGGTTGTTGAGCTTCTTAATGGTAATCATGAATTTGAATTTTCCGATACGGATATTACAGATAAAGGAGCTATTGACGAGAAAATAAATAGTTCCAGCGCCTCGGTTGTTCTCCATTTAGCTGCGAAAACAGATGTAGACGGATGCGAAAAAGATAAAATTTTAGGAGTAGATGGAGATACTTGGAGAATAAATGTTGAGGGAACAAGAAATATTACTGAAGCCTGCGAAAAAAGCAATAAAAAATTAATTTATATCTCAACAGATTTTGTTTTTGATGGAGAAAAAGAATCGGCATATTCAGAAGAAGATAAGCCTAATCCTGTTAATTGGTATGCAACAACGAAATATGAAGGAGAAAAAATTGTGCAGAACTCAAATCTAAATTGGATTATAGCAAGACTGGCGTATCCTTATAGGGCAAATTTCCAAAGGAAAGATTTCGTTAGGAACTTAATTCATTTTTTCAAAAACAAAGAACCTCTTAATATGGTAACTGATCATATTATGACTCCGACTTTTATTGACGATATAGCTTTTGCTTTGGATAAATTACTTAAGAATAACTCTAAGGGAATTTTTCATATCGTCGGAAGCAGCTTCGTAAGTCCTTATGAGGCTGCTGTAAAAATCGCAGAAGTATTCAATTTCGATAAAACACTTATAAAAACTATAACAAGAAAAGAGTTTTTTAAACATCGTGCTCCAAGGCCCTTTCGCGTAGCTATTAAAAATGCTAAAATACAAAAACAGGGCATAAAAATGAAAACATTTGAAGAAGGACTAAGAGAGATTAAAAATCAAATATAAAATCTCAAATATATTTTTGACATTTGATTTATAATTTTTAATTTTATTTATGACAATTACATTTGTAGGCCATGGTTATGTAGGTCTGGTAACGGCTTCGGTTTTCGCAGATTTAGGGAATACCGTGTGGGTGATAGGCCATACAAGGGAAAAGATAGAGAATTTAAAAAAAGGAATACTCCCAATCTATGAGCCGGGATTAGAAGAAATAGTCAAACGTAATGTTAAAGCTAAGCGTTTGTTGTTTACTCTTGATTATAAAAAACCAATAGAGGAGTCAAGTGTAGTGTTTATTGCCGTTGGAACTCCCTCAGCTCCAAGTGGCGAAGCGGATTTATCAACCGTTTTTGAAGTAGCGAAAAGAATAGGAGAAAATCTTACTCATTATACGGTAGTTATAACAAAAAGTACTGTTCCTGTTGGGACAAATAAAAAAGTAAAAGATATAATAAGCAAGGTTAAGTCTAAGAAAGTTCAATTCGATATAGCTTCATCCCCGGAGTTTCTTCGTGAAGGACAGGCAATTTCCGACACGCTTCATCCAGACAGAATTATCATAGGAACAGAATCTAAAAAAGCCCAAGATTTATTAATCGAGCTTCATAGACCGATTGACGGAAATGTCGTTAAAACAAATATCGAAACTGCCGAGATGATAAAATATGCTTCCAATGCTTTCCTGGCAACAAAAATTTCTTTTGCTAACGCTATTGCCTTTCTTTCGGAAGCAACCGGCGCAAATGGTCAGGATGTTTTGAGGGCAGTAGGATTAGATAAAAGAGTTGGGCAGGCGTTTCTAGATTGCGGAGCGGGATTTGGCGGCAGCTGTTTCCCCAAAGATGTAAAAGCTTTAATAGCAATTGCCAGAGAAAATGGATACGATTTTACTCTTCTTAAGGATGTAGAGAGCATAAATGAAGAAGCCCGGATTAGAATAGTTGAAAAAGCAAAAAAACTTTTAGAGGGAAAGGTGGAAAATAAAACGATCGGAGTATTGGGGTTAGCGTTTAAGCCAGATACGGATGATATGAGGTATGCTCCTTCGATTACTATTATTAATAAACTTCAAAGTATGGGAGCAAAAATAAAAGCCTACGATCCTATTGCAATTACCAACGCAAAAAGGCTTCTTAAAAACGTAGAATTCGTTCAAAATGCTTATGCTGCAGCTGAAGATTCCGATCTTTTGATTTTGGTTACGGAGTGGAATGAATTTAGGCAACTGGATTTGAAGAAAATAAAAAATATTATGAAAAATCCAATCCTCCTAGACGGAAGAAATATTTATGATCCGACTGAAATGCAAAAAATAGGCTTTACTTATGTTGGCGTTGGAAGATGAAGAAAGTTTTTATAACAGGAATTACCGGTTTTGCCGGAAGTTTTTTAGCAGAATATTTATTATCATTAGGCAAGTTCGCTATTAAGGGTACATACTTAACGGATGAAAGTTTAAAATTAATAGCCGGCATAAAAGATAGAATTGAACCCGTAAAGCTTAATTTGCTTGATGATAAAAAAGTAAACCTTTTAATAAATGAGTATGAGCCGGACATGGTTTTTCATTTAGCCGCATTAACTTCTCCAGCGGATAGTTTTCAAAATCCCGCAGCAACTATAACGAATAATGTAACAGCCCAAATAAATCTTTTAGAAGCAATTCGGAAAAATAAACTTTTAGATACAAAAATACTTGTCGTTTCATCGGCAGATGTATACGGTATAGTTGACAAAAAAGACTTGCCTATAGACGAAGAAACAAGTTTTAGACCGACAAACACATATTCTGTTTCCAAAATAGCCCAAGATTTTTTAGGTTTCCAATATTTTTTATCATACGGACTTAAAATAGTAAGAGTCAGGCCATTCAATCATATAGGACCAAGACAATCGCCTAAATTTGTAGTTGCGTCATTTGCCAAGCAAATTGCGGAGACAGAAGCTGGCAAGATAGAGCCAACTATTTTCGTAGGTAACCTTTCCGCAAAAAGAGATTTTACCGATGTCAGAGATATGGTTAAAGCGTATCTTCTTGCCGTAGAAAAAGGCGAGATTGGGGATGTGTACAATATAGGGAGCGGATCCTCGTACAGAATATCTGAAATCTTAGACAAACTCTTATCTTTATCGAAAAAACAAATACGAATTCAAATTGACAAATCACGTTTTCGTCCATCCGATGAGCAAGAATTAATATGCAATAGGAAAAAATTTACAGACAAGACAGGATGGGAACCCGAAATCCCATTGGAAACTACCTTGAAAGACACTCTGGACTATTGGAGAAAGATAATTTAAAATATTATTTATATGAAAAAAGCATTAATTACAGGTATTACGGGGCAGGACGCTTCCTATCTCGCAGAGTTTTTACTTAAAAAAGGATATCAAGTTTTTGGTACAACAAGAAGATCAAGTACTGTCAATAATGAAAGAATAGTGCATATTCAAGATCAAATTACTATTTTGCAAGGTGACTTGCTGGATCAGAGTTCTTTATCATCTGCTCTTATGGAAGCAGAGCCGGATGAAGTTTATAATTTAGCAGCTCAATCTTTCGTTAAGACTTCCTGGAACCAGCCTGTTTTAACAGGAGAATTTACCGCTTTAGGGGTTACTCGTCTTTTGGAGGCAATTAGAGTTGTAAATCCAAAAATTAAGTTCTATCAAGCTTCCTCATCCGAAATGTTCGGTAAGGTAACAGAAAGTCCGCAGACAGAAACAACCAGATTTCACCCAAGAAGTCCTTATGGAGTGGCAAAAGTTTATGGACATTATATAACGGTGAATTATAGAGAGAGTTTTGGTATATTTGCCTGTTGCGGAATTCTATTCAATCATGAATCGCCCCGTAGAGGACTTGAGTTCGTAACGCGTAAGATAAGTAATGCCGCAGCAAGAATAAAGTTAGGTAAACAAGATAAATTGGAACTTGGAAGTTTGGAGCCCAAAAGAGATTGGGGATTTGCAGGAGATTATGTAGAGGCAATGTGGCTTATGCTGCAGCAAGAGAAGCCTGATGATTATGTTATAGCAACAGGAGAAAATCATAGCGTCAAGGAATTCGTAGAACTGGCATTTAAAGCGGTAGGTATAGATGATTGGAAAAAATATACGGTTTCGAATAAAAAAGAGCATATGCGTCCGGCAGAAGTTGATTATCTAATCGGAGATTACAGTAAGGCAAAAAGAGTGTTGGGTTGGATGCCTAAAACAAGTTTTAAATCCCTTGTTGAAATGATGGCTAAAGCGGATTTAGAAAGAGAGCAGGGTAGGAAGTAGTATATGCAGACAGTTTTGGTGGCCGGCGGCGCAGGATTTATAGGATCCCATCTATGCAAGGAACTTCTTGATGATAAATATAAAGTTATAGCAATAGATAATCTGATAACCGGAGATAGGAAAAACATAGACGTTCTTCTGGGAGATAAAAATTTCAGTTTCATACAGCAGGATATTTCCAAAGATTTAAATAAAGATTTGAGCTTAGCGCATATAGATTTTATTTTTCATCTTGCATCTCCTGCATCCCCCAACAAAAAGAGTCCAAGAAGCTACATAAATCATCCAATAGAAACTCTGTTGGTCAATTCCGTGGGAACATATAATTTATTGGAACTAGCGCGAAAAAATAATGCGAAAATTCTCTATGCTTCATCGTCGGAAATTTATGGCGATCCGAATGTCTCACCGCAAAAAGAAGATTATTTCGGCAATGTCAATCCAAACGGAGTCCGTTCTGTATACGATGAGGGAAAAAGATTTGGCGAAGCGATAACAATGGCTTATGTTAGAAAACATAATTTAGACGCCAGAATTATCAGAATTTTTAACACATACGGTCCTGATATGCAGATAGATGATGGCAGAGTAGTTTCCAATTTCGTAAATCAAGCTATTCGTAACAGTCCCTTAACAGTATACGGCAGCGGAAAACAAACAAGAAGCTTTTGTTATATAGATGATATGGTTGGGGGTTTAAAGAGGGCAATGTTTATTGATAATACGAAAGGTGAAGTACTTAATTTAGGAAATCCCGATGAAAAAACAATTTTAGAAATAGCAAGAATCATAAAAAAGATTACAAATTCTTCTTCGGAAATAGTTTTTGAGGAACTTCCGCAAGATGATCCCAAAAGCCGAAATCCGGACATAAATAAGGCCAGTAGATTACTAGATTGGCAGCCTAAGATTTCGCTTGAGAAAGGGTTACTCCAAACAATAGCATATTTCAAAAGTCTATAAATAATATGAAAGTTGTTGTAATTATTCCCACATATAATGAAAAAGGAAATATAGAGCGCTTGATTGATATTTTGGAAACTCAAATCTTCCCCACTATAAAAAATCACAATATGAATATTTTGGTTGCCGATGATAACTCGCCTGATGGAACTTCGCAAGAGGTAAAAAGATTGATGAATAAGTGGAAAAATGTGGACCTTTGTATCGGAGAAAAAAAAGGATTGGGAGCAGCTTACATAAGAGGGATGACTTATGCAATTCAGAAGATGGGTGCAGAAATAATGTTTGAGATGGATGCAGATTTGTCCCACGATCCCAAAAAAATTCCGGAATTTCTCAAAAAGATTGACGAAGGAGCAGATATGGCTGTTGGGACTCGGTATAGTCAAGGAGGATCAATTCCTTCCAATTGGGGATTTCAAAGAAAACTTTTTTCTATCTTTGGAAATCTACTGGTTAGGGCAATTCTGATGCGGTTCTCAATTCATGATTGGACAGGGGGATTTAGATGTCTTAAGAAGGAGGTTTTTCTAAGGGAAAAAAATGAGCTTACATCTTTTTTAGGATACACATTTCAAGTTTCGTTTCTGCATAAAGCAGCTCGTGACGGTTTCAAGATTGCAGAAGTGCCAATTAATTTTACAGATAGGACTTTGGGACGATCAAAAATTGTGCCAAGAGAATATATAGCTGATCTTTTAAGATACGTTATAAGTTCCAGAATAAAAGAATTAATATCCGGTTCATTTGGGAAATTTTTGGTAGTCGGAAGTACAGGTTTTGCTATAAATATTCTTCTCTACGCGTTTTTTATCAATAATACAAAGTTAAGCTTATTTTTTGCGAATATAATAGCTGCCCAGTTTGCAATTTTTTCTAATTACAATCTAAACAACCTTTGGACATTTAAAGAAAGAAAAAGTGTTAATTTAGGTTCTTATTTATGGAAAATGCTGCAATTTTTCCTTTCTTCAAATATTGGCGTTTGGCTGATTCAGTCCGGAGTAATAAAGGTCGGGGAATTAATGTACGGAAGGAAGTATCCCTACATATATTTTATTATAGGTACGGGACTATTATTGATCTGGAATTTTACAATGTATAGTCGCGTTATCTGGAAAAAACATCCCAAAAAATGAAACGAATTTTTCAATTTTTACTAATGCCAACAATATTACTTCTAGCCGCATTTCTTAGGCTTTATAAAATCGCCGATTACATGACTTTTTTAGGAGACGAAGGAAGAGATGTCTTAATTGTCTACAATATTTTGCATGGGCACTTAACGCTTCTTGGTCCTACGGCTTCGGTCGGCGGATTTTTCTTAGGGCCCATATATTACTATTTTATGGCTCCGTTTCTTTGGTTATTCAACTATAATCCTGTTGGCCCGGCCGTAATGGTTGCGTTATTTGGAGTAGCAGCTGTTTGGCTTGTCTATAAAGTTGGAGCTGAATTTCTGGGAAAAGAAGTTGGAATTATAGCAGCCTTTCTGTATAGCATTTCTCCGTTAGTAATCGCTTATTCCCGTTCATCATGGAATCCTAATCTTATGCCGTTTTTCTCGCTTCTTACCCTATACGTATTGTATAAAGCGTTAAGCAAAAATAATTATTGGCTATTTATATTATCAGGAATACTTCTTGGAATTTTAATGCAGCTTCATTATCTAGCTACTTTTGTCGGAGTAATTATAGTTTTATACGTTTTATTTACAAGGCGTGATCAAAGAGCGATTAAAGATTTTTTATTTTTACTAGTAGGATTTATCTTAGGATGGTTGCCTTTTTTGGCATTTGAAGTTCGTCATGGTTTTCAGAATATAATTAGCATATTCAATTTCGTTTTTCACTCAGGCGATACTGGCGGAGGCAATAAATTTTTTGAAACGATAACCAATGTATTCTTAAGACTATTCGAAAGACTCGTAACTAATTTTCCTCCCCCGGAACAAGTTTCAATGGGGCTGCGCAGAAATATTGAGATATGGTATTTATTAACGGTTGCATTAGCAATAACCAGCACATACATTTTCCTCAAAAGTTGTTACGCCGGATTTAAAAAGCGTGTAAAAGACCTGCCTAAGCTGAGCCTTTTATTTATTTGGTTCGTTGTGGGAATTTCGCTTTTCGGTTTTTATAAAAAGTCTATTTACGATTACTACTTTGGATTTATGTTTCCGTTACCATTCTTGTTAGTTGGAAACAGCATTTCATATTTCTGGAACAAGAATTCAATGGGCAAAACTTTAGCGAGCATAGCATTTATAGGAATTGTTTTTATTAACGTTCAAGGAATACCATTTAGATCCGTTCCCAATCGTCAATTAAAACAAGTTGAAGGGATTTCGCAGTTTGTTTTGTCCAAAACAGATGGAAAACCATTTAATTTCGCTCTAATTACAGGAGCAAATTCCGATCATGCCTACCGTTACTTTTTTACCCTTAATAATCAGCCGCCGAACGTTATAGAGAATGCGGTAAATGATCCGAAGCGAGCTACGGTGACGGATCAGTTATTAGTTGTTTGTGAGACCATCGAATGTCATCCATTGGGTAATTCTCTTTGGGAAATTGCAGGGTTCGGTAGAGCGGAAATCGTCGGACAGTGGGACGTCTCCGTTGTCAAAGTTTTCAAGTTGGAACACTATAAGAGCAGGTAGGCCTCTAGTTGACATTTTCTTTCTTCAGTGTTACTATCTCTTTCTTATGCCAGAACGACAACCAATTGACCAAAGTAACTTAAAGAAAGATGTTGTTGAAGGTAGGATGGTCACTCTGCAAATAAAGAACGAACCTTTATCGTTGTCTTCATATAAGCTTGCTGCTTTAAATAGTGGTTCTACGGTTGAAGTAATTACGGATAGCGAAGGAGAAAAATATCCCACAAGGGAGAGATTTATATATCGATTAACAACAAATATTGAAGATGGGTCTGTACAATTCTATAAATGGCGAGTATCTATCGGTACGGTGAGAACGGGTAATATTGTAATTGGTGTCAAGCATCCCAAAGGAGATACGGGTCTTATGAAATTTTGGCAAGAACATGATAAGCTTATTAATAAGCAATCTCCAAAAACTCCAGCAAAGGTTTTAAAAACTCCTGCGTCTAAATAAGAAAAAACCCGCATAGAATGCGGGGTTTTTCTTTTGTTTCTTGAAGAATAGGATATCCTAAAACTCTTCAAGAATTCGCCTTAACAATCTAGGCTTTTCCAATTCTGTACATTCCTGTTCCACAAACTGGACATTTGCCTTTCATTGCTGGTTTGCCATTTTTCATTGTAACTGCTTGAGCGTTTGCATCTTCTCTTTTCGCTCTGCACTTTACACAATACATTGATGCCATATTATATTTCACCCCCTTTCACTAGTAATTTATTCCGGGAAACACAAATACGTGATGCTTCAAAAGAAAGAAAAGAATAATTTGGAAAGCAACTATGGAAAGAGTTAGGATGAAGGTTTTTCTAAGATCCGAAATGAGAAAAGAATAGAGATTGCTTGAATTAACAGGAGGAATGATTGCTGTTTTATTGACTAAAGTATTAGATAAAATAATATTCTGACTTTTGAAACTGTAAGTCTCGTGGCGAGTTTCTGCTGCTAATTTTTGTTTAAGAGTTTTTCTATGCTTAGCCATGCAATAGGCAAAGATTACACTATTGACACGAAGCTGTCAAGAGGCTAATATAATTTTATGCCCTACGATTTTATACTCCCTTCTTTTGCTTTTCTTTTCTTATGCATTGTAGTTCTTGCAGTTTTGATGTGGCAGTTATCATCGCATTACAATAAGCTGACAAAAGGCATAACGGAAAAGAGTTTGAAGGCTGTTTTAGAAAATATCTTAAAACAAGTTGATGTTTCACGAAAAGATATTGACTATTTAAAATCGTGGTGTGATACTATAGAAAAGGACGGACGTTTGCATATCCAAAAAGTCGGGCTTGTCCGTTTTAATCCCTTCAAAGATACAGGAGGAGATCAAAGTTTTGCGCTTTCCTTAATTGATGAGAGCGATACGGGAGTAGTAATTTCAGGATTATATTCTCGTTCCGGAACAAGATGGTATGCCAAACGGATAGTTAAAGGCAAAGCTTTAGAGTACGAATTATCTGAAGAAGAAAAGAAAGCCATTAAAGAGGCAAGCAAGAAATAACATTATGAATAGAAAGACAATAATAAGTATAGCGTTGGCAATTTTTGTCTATATATTTTTTACAGGCGTTTCTTATTTCCTATTGTCTACGAAAGCTCAAACGCAAAAACTCACAACTTCTCCGTCGACTCCTCCTGTTGCCAATGTAAATGGTAAGACGGTTTTTAGTCCAACTCTCCCGAAGACCGAAGCCTGTCCTCTAAATGGAACATTGTATTCAACAGTGCAAAGGGATTGGTGGGGAAAGCATAGGCCGCTTGGCGTAATGATAGAAAATCACCAAAATGCCCGTCCGCAATCCGGTCTTTCATCAGCAGATGTTATCTATGAAGCAATAGCAGAGGGAAGCATTACCAGATTTTTAGCAGTGTTTTATTGCCAGGATGCAGGACAGGTAGGTCCGGTTCGTTCTGCCAGAACTTATTTTCTGGATTTCATATCGGAGTACGGCAGTAATCCATTATATGCTCATGTAGGCGGAGCCAATACTCCCGGGCCGGCAGATGCTTTATCGCAAATCACGCAATATGGATGGACAGGATACAACGACTTAAACCAATTCTCCATAGGTTTTCCCGTATTTTGGAGAGACTACAATCGTCTAGGTCATGAAACTGCGACCGAACATACCATGTATTCAGCAACAGAAAAATTATGGACATTTGCGGGAACTTCCCGCGGATTAATAAATGTTGATAAAGAGGGATCCCCTTGGGATAAAAAGTTTGTTTCGTACAGCTTTATTGATGATTCGGCTTCTGCCAAACCAACTGCGCAAGCAATTCATCTTGAATTTTGGGCATCATATAAAGACTATTTTGTTGATTGGAATTACGACAAGATTTCCAATAGCTACAAGAGAAATAATGGAGGAGTTGCTCATATAGATCTTGATAACAATAAACAATTAATCGCGAAAAATATTGTGGTATTGTATATGCGGCAATCTTATGCGAATGATGGATATGAAAATAATGTCCATCTTTTATACGGCGATAAAGGTACAGGTAAGGCAATCGTTTTCAAAGACGGAACGGAAATTAAAGGCGCCTGGAGCAAGGACACCAGAACTGCGAGAACCCTTCTTTTTGACAGCAATGGCAATCCGATAAAATTCAATAGAGGACTTATTTGGTTCGAAATTCTGCCTACGGACGGAGTAGTAAGCGTAAAATAGTATTTGCATAACTTGCACAGTGTTGCTAGAATAACGACTTAGAGGGCAGGATTATGTTATCTGATCTAATAACATCAAAATCAAGAACAAAGTTGCTCAATGTTTTTTTGGCATCTCCTTTCGAGATGTACCACGTCAGGGAGTTAGTTAGAAGAACCAAAGATGAAATAAATGCGGTAAGAAGAGAGCTGGCGTTCTTAGAAAAACAAAGCATTTTAGTAAAAGAACCAAGAGCGAATAGAATTTACTACTCCTTATCAAAAAATTATCCATTCTATTACGATTTGCTTAAGCTTGGGTCAAAAACAGTCGGACTTGGAAGTGAAATATTAAAAAATCGTGTAAAAATAGGAAAAATAAAATATGCTATGCTTTCAGGGAAATTCGCCAGAAGAATTAAAAAAGAGCCGGAAGACGTAGATGTTTTGATTGTCGGAACAGTAGTTTTACCTGAACTGGCTTTGCTTGTAAGAGATGAGGAGAAAAGATTAAATACGGAAATAAATTATACTGTTATGTCAGAAGAAGAATTTGCTTTCAGAAAGAAAAAAAGAGATCCCTTTATTCTATCAATTCTTATCGGCTCCCGAGTAATGCTTGTAGGCGATGAGGAAAGTATGCTTGCATAAACTCCTATGAGACAAAAACCGCGATTCCTCCTTTGGCTAATTATAGTTTTAACAATATTTTCAGTCGTAATTAATTTCCCCGAAATAAAGACATCTGATTCCCCATTTAAGTTTTTGTCTATAAAGAAAGGTTTAGATTTTCGAAAAGGATTGGATATTGCAGGAGGAACCAGTATTACTTATAAGGCAGATATGTCTGGTGTTTCCAAAAATCAAAGAAATCAAGCTTTAGAATCTGCAAAAGCTATAATAGAAAAAAGAATTAACTTATTCGGAGCTTCGGAGCCGTTAGTGCAGACAGCAAATGTGAGCGGTGAGGGAAGAATAATAGTTGAACTGCCAAGCGTTAATATAGATCAGGCAAAACGAATAATCGGAACAACAGCAAGTCTTTCTTTTTGGGAAAGTCAGTCTACTGGAAGTGCTCAATTAGCTAGTTCTTCAGCATATCCTCTTGGAATTTTGGAAACTTTAAATCCAAATGCAATAAAAACAGATCTTGGTGGTAGAGATCTTCAGGAAACAAGCGTTACATTTGATTCAAATACGGGCAAACCGCAGGTGCAATTAAGTTTTACGTCTGAAGGAAGCCAGAAGTTTGCCGATATTACAACGAGAAATGTAGGAAAGATAGTTGCGATAGTGTTGGACGACAGAGTTATAGAAGCTCCAAGAGTTAATACTCCAATTCTCAACGGTAATGCTGTTATTACCGGAGGATTTACTTTCGAGCAGGCAAAAGATTTAAGTACCCAGCTTAATGCAGGAGCATTGCCTGTGCCCCTTATTCCTTTAGAACAGCATACTGTTGATGCCACGTTGGGTTCAGCATCGTTGAATATGAGTCTTTTTGCCGGGGCTTTGGGATTTATTATTATAGTAATATTTATGAGCGTTTCTTATGGCAGACTTGGCATATTGGCAAGTATTGCCTTATTTCTCTATGCGTTATTCGTCTTAGCGATTTTTAAAATCAGCGCTTTAACTCCTTATGGCATAACCTTGACTTTATCAGGAATTGCCGGTTTTATTTTATCCATTGGTATGGCAGTTGATGCAAATATATTAATTTTCGAAAGGATAAAAGAAGAAAAGCGTCTTAACAAATCGCAGGACATAGCCATAGAGCTTGGTTTTTCAAGAGCTTGGACTTCGATTAGAGACTCCAACATCTCAACCCTTATAACCAGCGCTATACTTTACCAATTTGGTACAGGAACAGTGAGAGGATTTGCGCTTGTTTTGGCAATCGGAGTTTTAGTTTCTATGTTTTCCGCAATCGCCGTAACCAGAACGCTTTTAAGAGTAATTTATAAATAATATGAATATTATCGGTCATAGAAATTGGTATTTCGGTTTATCTCTTTTGGTTTTAATTCCCGGAATTATCGCAATACTCTTGTGGGGATTAAATCTTTCTATAGATTTTACCGGAGGATCAAGAATTGCTTTATCTTTTCAAGAAACTGTTAATGCGGACACTGTAAGTACGGTAAAAAAAATCCTCACAGAACAAAAAGTAAAAGTATACATAATAGAAAAGTCCAATAATTTGGTATTTATCCGTACAAGTACTATAGATGAAAAAGAGAACAGCAAATTTATGGAAGAATTGTCTAAGAAATTTGTTGTCAAAGAAAATTCGTTTGAGACAATCGGGCCGACAATTGGGGCTGAAACAACAGCTAATGCGATTAAAGCAGTTATTGTGGCATCTATCCTTATTGTTCTATATATAACCTGGGCTTTCAGAAAAGTTCCAAAACCCGCAAGCAGTTTCAAATTTGGAGTTTGCGCAATTATAGCTTTAATTCATGATGTTTTAGTTGTTGTGGGAATTTTTGCTATCCTTGGACATTTTTTCAATGTTGAAATAGATTCTTTATTCTTAACAGCGGTTCTGACGATTATCGGATTTTCCGTT
>ERZ1292645.345-Hain-H14-02um-R2-345-length-17507-cov-7_pt1 | contig 17507 bp, 16 predicted proteins | sample MGYA00564401_ERZ1292645 | MGnify/ENA primary metagenome ERZ1292645 (study PRJEB36523, sample SAMEA6512644) | groundwater metagenome | collected 2019-01-09 | study: AquaDiva: Metagenomics assemblies of 32 groundwater samples | reverse complement strand
CGGTAGGTTTCGACCTCCCCGAAAAACTCATCGCGCTTCATCTTCCCGGCGGGCAACTGCGGCGCGCCGATCTTTACGCCTTCCGGCGCCGCGGAGAAGCGGAACTTGTCGCGGTACATGTAGTAGCCGGGCGCGATCCGGTAGCCCACCTCGATCGAGCGCGCGGCCTTCAGGCGCGCGGCAAACTGAAACGCCTTCTCCGGCTCGAGGAGATCCGGCTCGGCGCCGTGGGCGAGCGATGACAGTATCAGCAGGAAAGCTAGAACAAGACCCGAGATTTTCATCCGCGGTTATCTGCGTTTATCTGCGGCCAAATCTTGTTCGTTGTTTTGCTAGCCGATGGAGATCGTGGTTTCCCCGCTCACCCATTCCAGGTATTCGGTGAAACCGCGCACGATTGGGACAGCGATGATCTCGGGAAGTTCGTAAGGGTGCAGCTTGCGGATCTCCGCTTCGACTTCCCCGTAGAGCGCCGCACGGGTCTTGATCAGCACCGGCACCTCTTGCGCGGCTTCGACCTTGCCCCTCCAGCGATAGACCGAAGTGCAGTCCGCGAGCACGTTGACGCACGCCGCCAGCCTGCGGTTGACGAGCTCCTGAGCGAGCTTCAGCGCCGCGGCGCGATCGGGAAGATTTGTGAGCACGATGACTGTGTCATCCATATGCGTAAGCGGTCACTGCTTACCGGCCGGGGCTGCGCCCGGCGGCGGCGATGCCGTGGCGCACGGTGGGATAGCGCAGCCTCATCCGCAGCTCCTGCTTGAGCCGGCGATTGATGAGGCGCCGCGACTCGTCCATGAACGAGAGCAACTGGTGCGGAATCACCCGGTCCGCCTCGGCGCGGGTAACGCGCGGCGGCCGCGGCAGCCCGAAGTGCTCGGCGACGAGATCAAAGTAATCGCCCATGCGGATCGGCGCGTCGTCGGCCGCGTTGTACATGCGGCCGGGGCTGCCGCGATACAGCGCCGCGATTACGATGCGCGCGAGATCCTCGGCGTGGACGTGGTTGACGTAAGCGTCCTCCTCCGGCGCCAGCGCCGGCGTGCTGCGCTCGAGACGCGCCACAGGCAGGCGATCGGCGGCGTAAATGCCGGGAACTCGAAGGATCACGACGTGCACGCCGCTCCTCCTTCCCCACTCGCGCAACTGCCGCTCGGCGTCCGCCCGGCGGCGCGCGCGCCCGGTCTGCGGGCGCGGTGGGCGGGTTTCCGCCACAAGTTCGCCGCGGCAGTCGCCGTAGACGCCGCTCGTGCTGATATAGACCAGTTGCCGTGGTAGACTGCTGCCCCTTGCGAGCGCCGCAATCAGGTGGGCGGTGCGCGTGTCGCGCACGCCGCGATCAGGCGGCGGCGCAAAATGCACGACGTCGTGGGCGAGCCCGGCGAGCGCCGCGAGCGAGCCGGGCGCGTCGAGATCTCCCCGGATCGGAGTGACGCCGCGCGCGCGCAGCGCCGCGAGGCGCCGCGGATCGCGTGACAGTGCGTAAATGCGATAGCGGCCCTGGAGCAGCGGGATCATGCGCCGCGCGATGTCGCCGCAACCGACGATGAGCAGACGCTTCATAGCCGAATTTTAGCCGAAAGCCGGACGCGCCGTTGCCTCGCGGGCCGGCACTCCCCTATGCCACACCGGGTCACCGTCAAACCGAGCAACCACGAGTTCACCGTCAACGACGGTGAAACGGTGGTCGATGCCGCGTTGCGCGAAGGCGTCGTCATCGCCTACGGCTGCCGCAACGGCGCCTGCGGCACGTGCAAGGGCAAGTTGCTCGAGGGCGAGGTGGACTACGGCAAGTACCAGGAGCACGCCCTGCCCGACGCCGAGAAGCTGGCCGGCATGGCGCTGTTCTGCCAGGCCAAGCCGCTCACCGACATCGTGGTCGAGTGCCGCGAGATCGGCGCGGTCAAGGACATCCCGATCAAGCGCCTGCCCGCGCGCGTGCACAAGATGGAGCATGCCGCGCCCGATGTGATGGTCATGCACCTCAAGCTTCCCGCCAACGAGCGCCTGCAGTTTCTCGCCGGCCAGTACATAGACCTCATGGTGGCGAACCGCATCCGCCGCAGCTTCTCGATGGCGAACGCGCCGCACGACGACGCCTTTCTGCAGCTGCATGTCAGGAACTACGGCGGCCCCTTCAGCCAGCATGTGTTCGCCAGGATGAAGGAGAAGGAGATCCTGCGCTTCGAGGGGCCGTTCGGCGTCTTCTTCCTGCGCGAAGAGAGCGCGAAGCCGATCATCCTGCTCGCGAGCGGCACCGGCTTCGCGCCGATCAAGGCCATGATCGAGCACGCGCTGCACGTCGGGAACGGGCGGCCGATGACGCTCTACTGGGGAGCGCGCGTGAGAACCGACCTTTACATGAACGATCTCGCCGAAAAATGGCAGCGCGAGCACGGGCTGCGTTACGTGCCAGTGCTCTCGGATGCGCCGCCGTCGGGCCACTGGACCGGGCGCACGGGCTTCGTGCACCGCGCGGTGATGGAGGATTTCCCCGATCTTTCCGGCTACCAGGTCTATGCCTGCGGCGCGCCGGTAATGGTGGAAGCCGCGCACGAGGACTTCACTTCCCGGTGCGAACTGCCGGAAGAGGAGTTTTTCTCCGACTCCTTCACGCCCTCCGTGCCCGAGAAGAGTTAAGAATTAGCCGCCAAGGCGCCAAGAGCGCCAAGCAAAACAGAATCTTTAACCACTAAGGACACGAAGGACACAAAGGAAAGAGGCGAGCATAGACAAGACTCGTACTCCGTGAAAACTCCGCGTCCTTTCTGTCCTTCGTGGTTCAGCTCTTATTCTCGTTTTTCCTTGGCGTCCTTGGCGCCTTGGCGGCTAAGTTTTAAACGGGGATTCGCCGGCGGCCGCCGGTGGTGGCGCGCAGCTGTGCGAGTGCGAGGTCGAGGCTTTCGCGAGAGTGGCGGCGCGCGGCGTCCACGTTGCCCAGCTTCTCCTGCAGCCGAGCGAGCGCGAGATGGGCGGAGTAGGTCGGCTCGATGGCGATGCTCGCGTCGAGATAGCTCTGTGCCTTGCCCCACAGCTCCTGCTCACCGCACAGCCGGCCAAGCGTCAGGAGCAGCACTGCGTCGTTGGGATGAGTTTTGAGCCAGGCTTCGGCGCGCTCGATGCGTTTCAGGGTGTCGCCAGCTTCGCACTCGGCGTAGAGCCCCACCAGTTCGCTGTCCCAGTTCGCCTCCAGGGCGTCCTCGATGATGCGGTGCGCCTGTGCGCATCCGCCGAGCGCGATGAAGCACTGCGCCGCGGCGGCGGCGACGCGGTGATCGGTGCGCTCGTTTGGCGGCACTTTCTGCCACGCCTCCTCCAGCGCGCGCGAATCGAGCGCCCTGCGCTTCAGATTTTCCGCGTGCGCGTAGCGGCGGATCTGCGCCGCCTGCATGGCATCGAACACGTTGCGCTTCTCGAGCTGCGCCGTGAGCGCCAGCACCTGTTCCCAGTTGCGCGCCTGCTGATGGGCCTTGAGCTCGAGCCGCAAAGCCGCAGTGTGTTTGCGCGGCAGCTGCTGTAGGAGGTTGAGCGCTTCCTGGAAGCGGTGCTCATCCAGCAGCAGTTCCGCTTCCGTCACTATCCGCACCACTTCGTCGCCGGAGGCGGCCGCTGCGGCCCGCGCGAGATAGGCGTCGCGCCGCTCATGGGCGCGCAGCTCGTGCGCGGCGCGCGCCGCCAGTACCGCGCTCAAGCCCGCATGCTCGCTCAGCTCGAGCGAGCTCGCCGCCGCCTTCTCGGCCCGGCCGTAGCGCCCGGCGAAGTACTCGTGCAGCGCCTCGAGCAGTGTTGTCCTGGCTTTCTCGCGGCGGCGCGCCAGGCGGTACTCGCGCACCTGCCGCGGCAGGCGCACCGTGGTCGAAATGACGCGCACCAGCGCGTAGCCGACGGCGAAGCCCGCAGCGAGCAGCACCAGCAGAAGGTTGAGTGAGAGCTCGACGCGGTACGGCGGCAACACCAGCAGCACGTAGCCCGTGTTGTTGTGCGCAAGCAGCGTGAGTCCCACCGCGAGTGCAACGATTACGACGATCCAGATGAGCGTCCTCACCGCCACGCCCTCTGCTCACCGCCCGCCGCGCTCGCGGGAGAGCCGGTAGCTGCGCATCGCCTCCAGCGTGGCGGTGATGTCCGGCACCTCGATGCCGACCTCGGCCTCGTGCAGGGTGCGCAGCATCGCCAGCGCATGCGCGACGTTGTTGTTGCGCGTGTCGTAGTAGCGGCCGATCCAGTCGCGCGCCGCCTTGAGATCCGCCTGGTAGCTCGTCCCGTCGCGCGCGAGCAGCGCCAGCCGCGCGCCGATCAGCCGCAGCCTCAGGTTCTCGCGCAGGAAAAACGTCTGGGAAGGCGCGAGCAGCGCGACGTCGGGTTTGTCCATCTGCTGCACGCGCACAAGCTGCTTCAGTTCCGCCCAGGTGTCGCGCCAGAAGCGCGTCCACAGATTGCCTTCGGCTTCCTTCCCCGCCGCGGCCGGCGGTTCCGGCTGCGGCCGCGCTTCCATCGCGAGCGGCAGGCCGTGCACCTGCGCGATCAGGCTGTCGAGCCGCACGCTGATGGCCACCGTGTCCACGTGCGGCAGCGCCTTGAGCCGCTCGATGTCGCGGTTGATCGCCTTGCGCAGCCCCGTCAACTGCGGCCGCTCCAGGCGTTGTAGCCGTGCGTCCGCCGCCTGCAATGCGATCAGGGCCGCCTTGACGTTGCCGGCGAGCTGCAGCTGCTGGCTTGCGATCAGCAGCGACTGCTCGATCTCGGTGTACGCCCATTCGTCGCGGTTGCGCGACAGTTCCTGATACTGCGCCTCGAACGCGATCCGCTGGTTCTGCGATTCGGCGAGCCGGCTCTCCACCACGCCGAGCTTGATCTGCGCTTCGGCCACCGCTTCGCGCACCTGTTTCGCGACCAGGCGACTCTCCTTGTTCTGAGTGTCGGTGTCGGCGAGTTTCTTGGCCAGCTCCTGGCGCAGCGCGCCGATCTCGCTGCGGCTGTCGTACCACTGCCACGCGAACAGAATGACGGCGAGCGCAGCGATCCACGCCGCCAAACCGGGCTTGCGCCACAACGAATCGCGCTGCGGCGCGGAGGCGGCGGGCTCGGGAGCGGCGGCGGGCGGCGGGCTGTCCTGGGGGGAGTCGTTCATGCGAGAGGCGAGACCGGCTCAGCCGATAGTATGCGGGCTGGCCCTGGGTGTCGCAACAGACTACGGGTGAGCGATAAATAGTGAACAGTGAAAACCAACATTCCTACGCGAGGTCGGGGGTTTCCGTTCACCGTTCACCGTTCACCGGTTTCAGCAGGACGCGCAAAATAATCGGTCAGCGCGGTGATGATCCCTTCGTCGCCGGCTTCGGTCACGATGACCGTGGCGAGCCCCAGTCCACGCGCGACTTCAGCGATGCGCGGATGCGGCACGAACAGCGGGGTTTTCCTGAGCCAGGTCTGGCCGAGCGCGCCGACCTTTTCGAACAGGTTGTGCAGGCCTTCGCTGCTGGTGACCGTGATCGCGTCGAGCTCGTTGCGCGCCCAGGCCTTGAGCAGGGGCGCGGCATCGAGATTGGGCTTGCCGCGGCGGTAGCATGCGGCGTATTCGACGCGCGCGCCGCGCGCTTTAAGCGTGTCGCCCAGCAGCTCGCGCCCGCCGTCGCCACGGAAGATCACCAAGTGCTTGCCGCTCATTTTGGCCAGCTCCGGCAGCTCGAGCAGCGCTTCGCTGTCGAAGCGCCGGGTCGGCGCGATCACTTCCTTTACATCGAAGCGCTTGAGCTCCCTCACGCTGCCGCGGCCGATCGCGGCGACAGCAAGCTTTGACGGCAGCGGGCGGCGCGCGGTGATCAGATTCATCGCCTTGTTCACCGCGTTGGGGCTGATGAAGATCGCGAGGTCGAATTCGTCGAGCCGGTCGATCAGAGCGAGCAGCGGCTTCAAGTCTTCGACGTCGCGGATTTCCAGCACCGGGAACAGGATGAGATTGCCGCCGGCGGCACGGATCAGCGCGGCCAGTTCCTGCGCCTGGTGCGCCGGGCGCGTCACCACGATGTTTTTCCCCCTGAGTGGCCGATCCTTCATATACGATTCAAGTTCCCGCGCATTGAACGGCGACGGGTCGTCCGTTCCAACGCGCGGAGTTAAGCCGGCGCAGGGCGTCTGGTTTTAACGGCAGTTCATCGGCGTGCATCGGCGGCTGCTTGTTTTTCAAGCTCGGCGAGGATCGCGGCCGCGCCGCGCGACTTGAGCTCCTCTGCGAGCGCCTGTCCGAGCGCCTCCGGCTCGGTCGCCGGGCCGATGCGCTCGCCGTTCACCAGCCGCGTGCCGTCGGGCGCGCCCACGAAAGCGCGCAGCCGCATGCGCCCGCCGGTGATCTCCGCGAACGCACCAAGTGGAACGTTGCAGCTGCCGGCCAGCGCGCGGGAGAGCGCACGTTCCGCCGTCACGCACAGCGCCGTCTCGGCGTGGTTGAGCGGGGCCAGCAGGTTGATCAGGTCGCCACGCTCGGCCCGGCACTCGATGCCGAGCGCGCCCTGCCCCGGTGCCGGCAGGCTCTCCTCGGGGGTGAGCAGCCGCGTGATGCGCGCCGCCAGCTCCAGACGTTTCAGCCCCGCGGCGGCGAGGATGACGGCGTCGTATCCGCCCTCGTCGAGCTTCCTCAACCGCGTCGTCACGTTGCCGCGCAGCGGCTCAACGGCGAGATGGGGATAGCGCGCGCGCAACTGGCATTCGCGGCGCAGGCTGGAAGTGCCGACGCGAGCGCCTGCCGGCATCGCCGCGAGCATGGTGTAGCGATTGGAGACAAAAGCGTCGCGCGGATCCTCGCGCTCGGTGATTGCGGCGAGCGCGAATCCCGGCGCGAGATTCATCGGCACGTCCTTCACCGAGTGTACCGCGATGTCGGCGCGTCCCGCCGCCAACGCCTCCTCCAGCTCCTTGATGAACAGGCCCTTGCCGCCGATCTCGGCGAGCGACACGTCGAGCCTGAGGTCGCCTTCGGTCGTCACGCCCACGATCTCGATCACGGTGCGCGGGTATAATGCGGCGAGCCGCGATTCGACGTGGCGCGCCTGCCACAGTGCGAGCGCCGATTCGCGCGAGGCGATGACGATTCGTTGCGGTAGCCTCTCTCCGCTCATCTCGCGTCGATCAGCTTCGCCCGCAACGAAAACAAATAGACAGGATTCACAGGACTTTGTAGCACATTTCCTTTCATTCGGAAAAGCGTCAGGCTGTTCCGAATTCCCGCACCATGTGCTGCTGGCGCCGGCTCACCGCGAGCTTTTCCTCCACGCCATTCAGCAGCACCACCCAGTGCGATTCGCCGCCTTCCTCGGCCGCGCGCTCGAAGCCGCGGATCGCTGCGCGCGCCACCAGGCAGTTGCGGTGCACCCGCACGAGGCGTTCTCCATACTCCTGCTCGAGGTTCGTCAACGACTCCTCGATCAGGTGCTCGCGGGCAGCCGTCCTCACCGTCACGTACTTGAGCTCGGCCTTGAAATAGACCACCTCCGCGATCGGGATGAGGTGGATCTTGCCGCGTTCCTGGGCGCTCAGATGGGTGCGCGGCGCGAGCTGCAGCTCGCGCAGCGCATTAAGCCGTGGCGGCGGCGCCGCCCGCACGCGCGCGAGTGCCTCCTTCAGGCGAGCGAGCCGGATCGGCTTCAGCAGGTAATCGACCGCGTTCACTTCGAACGCCTTCAGCGCATACGCGTCGTAAGCGGTGGCGAAGATCACCGCGGGCGGTTTTTCCAGCTTGAGCAGGTGCTGCGCCACTTCGATGCCGTCCATCTCGGGCATGCGGACATCGAGCAGCACCACGTCGGACGGCTCGCGGGCCATCAACTCCAGCGCCGCGCGTCCGCTCGCCGCCTCACCGGCAACCTCGAGCGGCAGCTCCCGGGCGCAGTCGGCGAGCAGATCGCGCATGCGGGAACGCGCCGGCGCCTCATCGTCGACGATCACCACGCGCAGGGGCTGCGCGGCTTCGCTCATGACCCGCCGCCCTTCACGTAGGGCATGATGATGTGCACCTGGTAGGCGTCCTCGCTCACCTTGGTGGTGAGGCTCGCCTCGGCGTCAAAATGAAGCTGCAGCCGCTCCCGGATGTTGGCGAGCGCCATTTTGTTGCCGGCGTGGTGGTTTCCTTCCTGCCGGTAAGGATTGCGCAGCACCGCGTGCACCTGTTCGCGCGCGCCGTAGATGTTGATGCTGATCACGCCCGCCTCCACGCGCGGCTCGATGCCGTGGTAGACCGCGTTTTCCAGCAGCGGCTGCAGCACCAGCGGCGGCACCATCGCGTCGCTCGGCATCTTGTCGATGTGCCACTCCACCTGCAGCCGCTCGCCCAGCCGCAGCTGCTCGAGCTCGAGATATTGCCGGCACAGCTCGACCTCGCGCGCCAGCGGCGCGAGCTCCCGGTTGTCCGCCATCAGCACGCGGAAGAGATCCGCCATGTCTTCCAGCGCAACCTCGGCGCGCTTGGGATCCTGGCGGATGAGCGAGAGCACCGCGTTGATGCTGTTGAACAGGAAATGGGGGCGGATGCGCGCCTGCAGCGCCTGCAGCCGCGCCTCCGAGAGCGCGGGCGACAGCGCACGCCCGCGCAGATGGAAGTGGTACAGCAGCGCCCCGGTGGTAAGCGCCACCAGCACCCAGTAGCGAGCGAGCGGAGCGGGGTTGGCCTCGAGCAGCGGGCGCCCGGCAAGGTAGAGCAGCGTAGTGAGCGCGAGCTCGAGGGCGAGTACCGCGGTAACGCCGAGGTAGTACGGCAGGCGCTTGAGTGCGTCGTTCAGCGCCACCAGCGCGAGCAAGCTGAGTATGAGCAGCGGTTGCACGATCGCCGATATTTCCAGCAGCTCCTGCCACAGCGCGCGCGCATCCGCGCTTTTCATGATCGCGGCCGCCAGCGCCAGCACGTTGACGATGAGCAGGATGCGCAGCAGGATTCCGAGATTGCGGAAGTTCGGCAGGGCGCCCGAATAGGCGTTTTGATTTATACTTCTTGACATAGCTCCTAAATTCTAACAGGCCGCATGTCCGCCAACGACAAGACCAAGAACAAGCCGTGGTCGGGCCGGTTCAGTGAGCCGGCGACTGAGCTGGTGCGGCGCTTCACCGCGTCGGTCGCCTTCGACCAGCGGCTCGCGGAATTCGACGTCGAGGCCTCGCTTGCCCACGCGCGCATGCTGCAGGCGGTCGGCGTCATCAGCAAGAGCGATCTCGCCGCGATCGAAAAGGGCCTGTCGCAGATCCGCTCCGAGATCCGCGCCGGCAGCTTCCCGTGGTCGGTCGCGCACGAGGACGTGCATTTCAACATCGAGCAGCGCCTGATCGAGCTCGCGGGCGAGGCAGGCAAGCGGCTGCACACCGCCCGCTCGCGCAACGACCAGGTGGCGACTGACGTGCGCCTGTTCCTGCGCGCCGCGATCGATCACGTGCTCACCCTCATCAAGGGCCTGCAGCGCGCGCTGCTCGACCTCGCGGAAGAGCATGCCGAAACCGTGATGCCGGGATACACCCACCTGCAGGTCGCGCAGCCGGTCTCGTTCGGCCATCACCTGATGGCGTACTTCGAGATGTTCGCCCGCGACGCACAGCGGCTGGCCGACTGCCGCAAGCGGGTGAACAAGCTGCCGCTGGGAGCGGCGGCGCTCGCCGGCACCTCGTTTCCGATCGACCGCCTGATGGTAGCCAAGGAACTCGGTTTCGACGGCGTGTGCGAGAACTCGATCGACGCAGTCTCCGATCGCGATTTCGCGATCGAGTTCTGCGCCTGCGCCGCGCTCGTGATGACGCACCTGTCGCGCTTCTGCGAAGAGCTCATCCTGTGGGCCAACCCGCGCTTCGGCTTCGTCGAGCTGGCCGACCGCTTCTGCACCGGTTCCTCCATCATGCCGCAGAAGAAGAATCCGGACGTGGCTGAGCTCGTCCGCGGCAAGACCGGCAGGGTCAATGGCCACCTGGTGGCGCTGTTGACGCTCATGAAGGCCCAGCCGCTCGCCTATAACCGCGACAACCAGGAAGACAAGGAACCGTTGTTCGATACCGTGGACACGCTGATGATGAGCCTCGCGGTGTTCACCGAGATGCTGACCGGCATCAAGGTCAACCGCGAGGCGATGGAGAGCGCGGCCCGGCAGGGGCACGCTACCGCAACCGACCTAGCCGAGTACCTAGTGCGCAAGGGCGTCGCCTTCCGCGAGGCCCACGAGGCGGTGGCGCAGGCGGTGCGCTTCGCGGAGAACCGCGGCTGCGAGCTCGCAGAGCTCAAGCTCGCCGAACTGCAGAAGTTCTCGCCGGCGATCGGCAAGGACGTGTTCGCCGCGCTGACGCTCGAGGGCTCGCTCAAGAGCCGCGCCCACATCGGCGGCACGGCGCCCGCGCGGGTCAAGGCCGCGATCGCCAAGGCCCGCAAGTCCCTGGGCTGAGCCGGCCGGCTGACGCGCTTCGGCCGGCTTTAAGAGCGAGAGCGAAATTTAGCCGCAGATACACGCAGATAGACGCGGATATTCCGCAGCCGGGGCCTTTTTCGGTCCTGATTTATCTGTGTTGATCTGCGTTTATCTGCGGTTTCACACAGTCTTTTAGACGAGTCTCAGCGTCATGCCACTGTGGGAGGAGATGGCACACGCCATCAGCGAGGCGATCGACGCGCCCTTCGTGATCGAGTCGCGCCGGCCGGCCGGCGGGGGCTGCATCAACGAAGCCTACCGCATCCAGGGCAAGGGGCTCGCCTATTTTGTCAAGCTGAACGCACCGGAGCGGCTACCGATGTTCGAGGCCGAGGCCGCGGGGCTTGCAGAGATTGCCGGCTCCAACACCGTGCGCGTGCCGCAGCCGGTGTGCCACGGGTCGGGCGAGGAGGCGAGCTGGCTGGTGCTCGAGTGCATCGATTTCGCCTCCGCCAGCAACAAAGGCATGCGCGAGCTCGGCCGGAATCTCGCGTGCATGCACCGCGCCACCGCGGAGCGCTTCGGCTGGCGGCGCGACAACACCATCGGCGCGACCCCCCAAGTGAACACGCAGGAAGCGGACTGGATCGCGTTCTGGCGCAGCCACCGTCTCGACTACCAGCTGCGGCTCGCCGCGGCGAACGGCCATCGCGGGCGACTGCTCGAAGGCGGCGAGCGCCTGCTCGAAAGGCTGCCCGCCTTCTTCGCCGGCCACAATCCGCGGCCGTCACTGCTGCACGGCGACCTGTGGTCGGGGAACGCCGGCTTCACCGCGGAGGGCACGCCGGTGGTCTTCGATCCGGCGGTCTACTACGGGGACCGCGAGGCCGATCTCGCGATGACCGAGCTCTTCGGCGGCTTCCCGGGCTCGTTCTACGAGGCCTACGGGTCGGAATACCCCCTCGATCCCGGTTACGCCGCGCGCAAGCCCCTCTACAACCTCTACCACGTGTTGAATCACCTCAACCTATTCGGCGGCGGCTATCGCGCGCGCGCCGAGCGCATGATCGGCGAGCTGCTCGCTCATGCTTGACTGACGAAGTGACGAGGTGATGAAGTGACGGCGAAGAACTAACGGCTCTTCCGGTCTTTCGTCAGCTCGTCACTACGTCACTTCGTCACCGCTGCGCGGGTGGCGCTGTAGAGCCGCGCACCACCAGCTCGACCGGCAGCTCCGTGCGCTGTTCGACCGGCTTGCCGGCGAGGCGCGCGAGCAGGTGCTGCGCGGCGTAGGCCCCGAGCTCCGCTGTCGGGAAATGCACGGTGGTGAGCCCGGGCGTGACCGCGGCCGCGATCTCCATGTCGTCGAAACCGGTCAACGAGATCTCGCGCGGCACGGCAAGCTCCAGCGCGTGGCACTCGGCGAGCGCGCCGATCGCGAGCACATCGTTGCCGCAGATCACCGCGGTCGGCCGCTCGCCCCCGCGCAGCACCTCGCGCAGCCCTTCGCGCCCGGCGGCGAGCGTGAACGGTTTTTCCACCACCCGCCCGGGCGCGAGTGCAATCCCGTGAGCGGCGAGCGCCTCGCGCACGCCTTCCACCCGCTCGCGCGCGCGCTCGTTGCCGGCCGTGACGCCTGCGATCACGGCGAACTCGCGGTGGCCGAGATCGAGCAGGTGGCGCGTGACGCGGATCGCCGCGGCGCGGTTGTCGAAGCCGACGCAGGGGTGGCGCTCGCTCGCGTCGAGCGCCCAAGTCAGCACGTACGGGATCTGGTGCGCGTCGATCATGCGGAACACGGTGGGATGGTGGGTGGTGCCGAGCAGCACCAATCCGTCCACGCCGCGCTCGATCAAGGCGCGGGTCACGCGCGCCTCGACCTCGGCGTCGAACTCGTGGCTCGCAAGGAGGAGCGTGTAGCCCGCCGCGTCCAGCGCCTTCTGCAGGGCGTGCGTGGTATTGGCGAAGATCGCGTTGTCGAGCGTCGGAATCACGGCGCCGATCGTGCGGGTGCGGCGTGACGCCAGCGCGCGCGCCGCGCCGTGCGCGACGTATCCCAACGCCTGCACCGCCTGCCGGATGCGCGCCGCCGTCGCAGGCTTGACCTTGTGGGGCAACGTCAATGCACGCGACACCGTGGCGGTGGACACCCGGGCCAGGCGCGCCACGTCGGCGAGCTTGGCGGTCTTTTTGCCCGAACCTTTTTTCACGTCCGGCATCTCGCCACTGGGGAGGCGCTACGGGATTCCGGTGTCAAAGGACACGAGCATCGAGCTGAGGCTACTGAATGCCCACGCGCAGCCGCCCCAGTAAGCGCCCACTAACGGGCGCGTCCCCAGGGAAAACGTGCTCTACCCAAGAACTTAGCGGTACTGCCTGGCGCTGAATTTGCGGTACTTCGGCAGCAGCCGCCGCGGGGGCCGGAAGGCATCTCGCCGGAACGGGTCGCCCAGTTCCTGCGTCAGCATGACCTCGACCACGGCGGGCTTGCCGGACCGGACGGCAGCCTTGAGCGCGTCGCCGACCTCGTCCTCGTGGTCCACGCGGTAGCCTTCCGCCCCCATCACGCGCGCGACCTCCGAGAAATCCGGGTTGTTGAGATTGGTGCCGACGAAGCGGTTGTCGAAGTAATCGATCTGGTTCTTCTTCTCGGCGCCCCACTGGTTGTTGTTGAACACCACCGCCACCGCCGGGATCTTCTCCTTCACCGCCGTCATCACCTCAGCGAGGCTCATGCCCCATGCGCCGTCGCCCACGTAGGCGATCGCCGGCCGGTCGGGACGCGCCACTTTCGCGCCGAGCGCGGTGGGATAGGCGTAGCCGCAGTTGCCCCAGCTCATGGCCGCGAGGAACGAGAGCGGCTGCTCGAAGCGCAGGTAGCTGTTCGCAACCGAGCACACGTTGCCGATGTCGGTGGAGACCATCGCGTTCCTCGGCAGCGCCTTGGCGAGCTGGGCGAGCGCGCGCCGCGGCCCGATCTGCCCCTTCCTGTTGGGAGAATGCCAGTTGGCGAGCTCGACGGCCCACGCTTCCTTTTCCCGCTGCACGTCAGCGAGCCGGGCCCGGTCTGGCTTGCGCGCGCCGCCGCGCGCCTTCAGCCGCTTCAGGAGTTCGCCCGCAGCGAGCCTGGCATCGCCCTGGATCGCCAGCGAGACCTTCCTCACCAGGCCGAGCGTGCGGTGATCGGCGTCGATCTGGATGATCTTCGCCTCTTTCGGCCAGTAATCGAGCCCGTGCTGCGGCAGGGTGCCGAACGGTCCCAGGCGCGTGCCAAGCGCGAGCACCAGGTCCGCACGCGAGATGATCTTCATCGCCGCCTTCGAGCCCTGGTAGCCGAGCGGCCCGCAGGCGAGCGGATGGCTCGCCGGGAAGGAATCGTTGTGCAGGTACGAGTTCACCACGGGGGCGGTGAGGAATTCGGCGAGCGCCTTCACTTCGTCTACGCCGCCCGACATCACCACGCCGCCGCCCGAGAGAATCACCGGGAATTTCGCCTCGGCGAGCAGCTTCGCCGCCTTGTCGAGCGAATTCGCGCCGCCCGCGGCGCGCTCGATCACGAGCGGCGGCAGGATCTCGTAATCGCCTTCGCCGTAGAAATAGTCGCGCGGGATGTTCACCTGCACCGGCCCGCGCTCGTGCAGCGCGATGGTGAATGCCCGGTGCATGAGTTCCGCCATGCGCAGGGGCGAATTCACGTGCACCTGCCACTTCGTGATCCTGGAAAAGATCGGCATCTGCTCGGTTTCCTGGAAGCCGCCGTGGCCGGCGGTCAGGCTGCCTGCCTCCGGGGTCACCACCACCATGGGCGTATGCGCCCAGTACGCCGCGGCCACGGCGGTCACGAAATTGGTGATGCCGGGACCGTTCTGCGCGATGCACACCGTCGGCCGGTTGCTGACGCGGCCGTAGCCGTCCGCCATGTGCGCCGCGTTCTGCTCATGCGCCACGTTGTAGAGGCGGATGCCGGCGCCTGGAAAGAGATCCAACGCGTCCATGTAGGCCGAGCCGACGATGCCGAACACGTCCTTCACCTTGTGCGCGACCAGCGTCTCAATGAAGGCTTCGGAGGGCGTCATGCGCACCTTGCCGCTCGCTGGCCGGGTGCCGCTGGTGAGGTTTTTCGCTTCAGTCATGATGTTCATGGAGATCTCCTCTCAAGGACGGCGCGGCCCCCTGCGGGCCGCCGGTGGCTGCCCATTATATACCACACCCGCCAGAATGCAATCGCTTGCATTATATGATCTAACAAATTGTTTTTACGACACTTACCTAGGTTGGTGACCAGTAAATCATGGCGCTGACTAAGCGCTGCTCAAGCGTAGCGCTCCCGACCGCGTGCGGCGCGCGCTGCTTCGCGTAGCAGGCCGCAGACCACACCCTATGCGTGCGGCAGGTGACAGCCGGCGTTGCCTAAGGCTATGCCGGCGGATGTGTCACCGCATACCTCACGCCAGTGCGCGCCTCGACACCGGCTCCGGGGGCGCGCTAATCAGCGAAAAAAATGTCCCGGTACGCGACGTAAACCGAAGCCATGATCATCGGACCCACGACCAAGAAGCCAAGGCCGAACGGGATCGCCGCGATGATGCCGAGCACCAGCATTACGACGCCGTAGACGAGAAAGGGGACGATGTTTTTCAGGCAGGCGCGAAAGCTCTGTTTGATCGCTTCCACCGGTGCGAGCTCGCGGGACACCACCAGTGCGGGAGCGAACCACAACGCCATGTAAACCGGGATGCTGAGCGCCAGCATGACCAGGATCGCCAGCGCGAAGCTTGAGCCCATCGCCCCGAGGCTGGCCGGATCCCCGCGCAGGAAGTCAAAGAAGGCTCCGCCACCCATTATCACGATCACCGGAATCGCCACCACTATCCACGCCAGAATGCCGAGCACGCCGAGCATGACCAGGTCTCCGGCATGGCTCCTGAAGCCGGCGAAAACATGGCCGATCTCGAGTTTGCCACCCTGCTTGAGCGCATGGCAGCCGAGCATGATCCCCCCGGTGAAAACCGGAAACAGGAGCATGGTGGCGAGCGAGCCCACGATGGGCACCAGGCTCAGCACGACCAGGATAATGAACAGGACGATCACGATCCCGATCCAGGTCCCGGGTGAGCTCTTGAACATACCGAAGGCGCCGGCAATCCAAGCCCAGCCCTGGCCGGCCACCACCGCGCGTCCGCCACTCAGGAAGGAGCCCGCGTCAGCCGCTGCGGGTGCGACGTCCTCGACATGGGATCCAGGCGGCTTATACGGATTGACTTCACTCATGGCAGCTCTCCGAATCCCGCGACGTCGGGCCGATAGTATGCATCCTAGTTTAATCCCACCGTCATGACAAATGGTTAAGGGCGTCGGTGATGTGCTTGAGCATCGCTTCATCGGTCATGTCGCGCATGCCGTCGGTCATGTCCAGAAACTCGAGCGCCGGGTGAAAACAAAACGGCCGGCGCCATGCCGGCCGTTTTGGCGCGCGCGTCTTTGACGCGCTAATCGACTTTAATGTTGGCTTCCCTGACGATTTTCGTGAACTTAGCGACTTCCGCCTTGACGTAGGCGTCAAACTGCTCGGGCGTGATCGGTGTCGGCTCCGCCCCCAGCGCAAGCAGCCGCTCCTTGACGTCCGGCAAGCCCAGTATGCGGGTGATTTCCCGGTTGAGCTTGGCGAGGACCGGTCGCGGCGTCTTCGCCGTGGTTACCAGCCCGAACCACGGGTCGAACCGGTAGTCCGGCACGCCGGCCTCGGCGATCGTCGGCAGGTCCGGCATCGCGGCGGCGCGCTTGCCGGTGGAAGTCGCAAGCGCGGTCACCCTGCCGCCCTTGGCCAGCGGGAGCACGTTGACGATGGGCGAAAAGTTGAACAGCACGCTGCCCTGCAAGGCGGCGGTCATCGCTTCGGGAATGCCCTTGAACGGCACGTGCGCCACGTCGATCTTCGCCAGGCTCTTAAAGAGCTCGCCCGCGAGGTGATTCGCGCTGCCGATGCCCGGCGAAGAGTAGTTGTAGGCGCCGGGCTTCGCGCGAGCGAGCGCGAGGAGGTCTTTGACCGACTTCACGCCGCTGGAGGGCGACACCACCAGGATGCTCGGCACGGTGGCGAGCAGGCTCACCCCGGCGAAATCCTTGAGCGTATCGTACGGCAGCTTCGTGTAGAGCGCGGCCGTCACCGCGTGTCCCGCGGAAACCGAAAGCAGGGTGTAGCCGTCCGGGTTCGCCGTGGCGACCACGCCGGAGGCGAGGATGCCGCCCGCGCTGGGACGGTTATCCACCACGATCGGTCGCCCCCAGGTTTCGTTCATCTTGTGCGCGACAACGCGCGCCAGGATGTCGGTCGTGCTGCCGGGCGAGAAGCCGACCAGGATGCGTATCGGTTTGCTGGGATAGGTCTGCGCCGCGCCGTCCCCCCGCGTCTGGGCCCATGAAGGCTGGGCGCAACCTATCCCCAACAGCGCGACCAGGCCGAACTTTGCGACAGGGTTCATCATCAGGATCCTCCTCTCAATCGGACCTGTCTGGTCCTGTTATCACGCCGGCGAGACGCTGGCACCCGCCTCATTCCGGTACCGCGCCCGCTGCCGCCGCGTCCTCTTTGTTGAAATCGTACTGGCCGCCCGCCTGCACCAGCAAGTAACGGCAGACCGCGCCTCCCCCGTTGGCCAGGCGGTGCACCTTGCCGGCTTCGATGCAGCACGACTGACCCGGCGCGAGGCGCAGCGCTGTAACCGTCTCAGGCGCGGCGCGGCGGCGCGTTTCCGCTGCTACCACGCCTTCCAGACAATAACACCAGTCGGTGACCTCGGTGTGATAGTGCCACGGCACTGCCTCGCCCGGGGCGACCGTGAACTCCCGTACCTGGTAGCCCGCGCCCGCGACCACCGTCATTATTTTCTGCACTTCGTAGGCCGGCTTGCCGTGGGACATGGCCCCTCCTCGAGGATCGAAACAGAGATTAATCGACCGCGCGAGTGAGCGTCAACACAACCGGAAACGCCAACGGCCTGCGATGAGCAGGCCGTTGGCGTTGCAGCCAGTACCCGCTTAGGCGGTGGTCTTCTCGAGCAGCTTCTGCAGCTCGCCGCTGCGGTACATCTCGGTCAGGATGTCGGAGCCGCCGACGAACTCGCCGTTGACGTAGAG
>ERZ1292645.286-Hain-H14-02um-R2-286-length-19648-cov-5_pt2 | contig 17524 bp, 19 predicted proteins | sample MGYA00564401_ERZ1292645 | MGnify/ENA primary metagenome ERZ1292645 (study PRJEB36523, sample SAMEA6512644) | groundwater metagenome | collected 2019-01-09 | study: AquaDiva: Metagenomics assemblies of 32 groundwater samples | reverse complement strand
TCCGAGCTCACCGACGCGCTCTCGCATCCAGCCGATGTCATCGGGAAAAATAATGTCAACGGCCGCCCCTCCGCATTCGGCTAATATATATTTCCAAATACGAGGCTTGGGTTCGCCCCCATCGCCTCTTGAAATACAAAAGAAAGCCGCTTTTTGCCGTCCGTGATCTTCATAAATTAAACAGTTGTCCGGCGGACTTTTCATCAAAGTATTTATTTCTTCTTCAGAAATATTGAATTTAGCCTTGATTTCATCTAATGTTTTTCCGCGTAAAAAAGCAAAAAATGTTTTCTTAAAATCATTATGGGCTAAATCAACCGGCCTTACTTCAACCGTCGCAGTTTTTCTAACTCTCTTGATTTTATGATAGGAAAGAGCGTGTTGAACGCTGCCCCATCTGTATCCGAGTAAGCACTCATAATCTTTGGGCAACAACGACAATTCCGCGTCAATTTCCGTAAGACCAGAGAGAATATCCTTGGCTTCTTTGGTATTCAAAAAGCCTCTTTTTCGTTCGTGTCTTACTTGTTTTAGTTTTTCCCATAAATCATTCGGAATTTTCTTGCGAAGTTCATCGGAAAATCTGGGCATTTCTCCTCCTTATTTGTCAATGGGCGAAGTTAAATCTAGCTTCAATATAAACCAGCTACTCGCCAAATCAACTTCAAAATAAAATCAGCCATATTAAAACGGCTTATGTCAATGTTTTTAAAAACCACGTTATAAAAATGTTACCGATAAATGACGATCGTTCGTTATTGAACACATTTTGGAGACGCAATTAGTTCCTCGCTTGCCCTTCTTTAAATGAGGCTGGGGTGATTTTAATAAATTCGGCGTTTTGGCTGAACTCCTTGATATTTTTAGCGCCAAGATAGCTCATTGACGAGCGAAGACCGCCGATCAAATCGCCTATTACGTTTTTAGCCGAGCCTCGATAAGTTACGCGCCCGGCTTTGCCTTCGGGAGATCGCGAAAATCCGTCCGCTCCGCCACCCGTGCTGAGCCCAGTCGAAGCATCTAATTTGATTTTATCTTGGGCTGCGTCTCGCGATGCCATCCCGCGATATAATTTATAAGCTACGCCGTCTTCAATAATATATTCGCCCGGCGCTTCGTCGGTTCCGGCGAAAAGACTCCCGATCATGACAGATGAGGCGCCGGCAGCCAGCGCTTTGGAAAAATCGCCGGAATTTTTTACTCCGCCGTCGGCGATTATGGGAACGCCGAATTTTGATGCGGCCCTAACGGAGTCCATTATTGCCGTGAGCTGCGGCACGCCAACGCCCGTTACAACCCTAGTGGTGCAGGCGGCGCCCGGCCCTATTCCGACTTTTACCGCATCAGCCCCGGCTTTTATTAAATCAATTGTTCCTTCGGCCGTCGCCACGTTGCCGGCAATTATTTCTATGCCTCTGAATTTTTTCTTTAGAATCTTGACCGTTTCCATCGCGCGGATATTGTGGCCATGAGCAATATCAATGACTATCGCATCAGCCCCAGCATCAAGCAGAGACTTGGTGCGCGCCAGCGCGTCGTCTTTGACGCCAATTGCCGCACCCACCAAAAGCCGTCCCTTTTTGTCTTTTGAGGTGATCGAGTTTTGGCTTTTCTTTAAAATATCTTTTGAGGTGATTAGACCTTTAACAACTCCATTTTTAGAAACTAACGGCAGTTTTTCAATTCTATATTTATGTAAAATTTCTTTGGCTTTAGACGAAGAAATATTCACCGGCGCGGTTATCACTTTCTTAGTCATGACTTCGCTGACATTTTTAGCGTCGTCATTTTCAAACAAAATGTCGCGTAAGGTTATTATTCCAAGGAGTCTCTTTTTTTCGTCCACAACCAAAAGACCCGAAACACTGTCCCCGCCCATGATTTTTCTGGCTTCGGCAATAGTTTGGTGCGGATAAATTGTATACGGGTCGTCAATTACGATATTTTCGGCTCTTTTTACTTTCTTGACCTCCTCAACTTCCTGTTCAATTGAAAGAAAGCGGTGGATGATGCCAATACCGCCGGCTTCGGCCAGGAATCTAGCCATCCGCGATTCGGTCACGGTGTCCATATTTGCCGAAACAATCGGCGTTGAAAGTTCTATGTTTCTTGAAAATTGGATTTTAAGCGAAACATCTTTACGCGAAAAAACCCGAGACTTTTTCGGGATGAGCAATACGTCATCAAAAGTTAAACCTTCTTTCATAATTTTCTGGCCGGACACGATAAAACCCCAGTTCGCCAGTTGGCGAACGGGGTTTTGCACATCCTCTGATAATTATAAACCTCAAAAAGAACTTTGCAAATTGCGGTGTGGATAATTCGCCTTATATAATTGGCCTGTGGCCCAAACTACTCAAAGCAATCATCATTATTATATGCGTAAGGTGCGGTCGGCTTTCGGCTTCAACATAGATGCCATACGCTCCTTCCGAATCTATAGTATAGACGATGCCGATATCTTTGGAGTTTTCGAGATCAACGGCCGGGCCTATTTTAGCTTCAATGCCGTGCCTGAGAAGGAGTAAATCGCACATTGCTCTGCCTATTTCTATCGGCGCGTCGGGATTTTTCCACCAAAGAAAATTTTTTTCTTCTCCGCTTATTGACCGGGCCTTAAACCCAATCCAGCGAATATTGCCTTCTCCCGTGGTATCCTGCGCTTCAAGAAGAAATTCAACCTTGCGTTTCGTGTTGTCGGCCACCCTGACCACTCCTTCAAAAAAATACCTCCGACTTAAAATTATCACTTAGCCTGGCTTCTTACAATGTCTCCCACGGGAAAACTATCCACTGGTCTTTTTCATAAAAACTATTCTCAAATTCTCAAGAATATTGGAATAGATTTTAAAAACAAACGGCCAAGCATGTTGTGTAATGCTTGGCCGAAACAATGTTTCCTACTTGGTAGACTTTTTGTTTTTTTCAGAAACTTCGCAAAAAGCTTTGCCGGATTTATAAAGAGAGCACGAAAATACGGAGGATGGATTCTTAGAATGTTCTACAATTGTCTCGAGACCGACGGTATAGGCCTTTTTGCCGCCGCAATTAAGGTTCAATTTGACAGAGTCGCCTTTTTTTTCAAGGGTTGTTCCCGCACAGTTGCCTTCATAGATCTTTGTGTTCTCTTCCACCAAAAAGACGACAAAAAGTTGCACGACTAAAAGAACGGCCACAGCGAAAAAAGCAAATGCAAACACACCCGCGGGCAAAATGAATTTACGCATTTTTCACCTCCCCTGTTCGCGCGTCAACAAAACGGATTATGGGACAGATTTTTTTCTTCTGCGCCACGAGCCACTCCCAGACCAGTTCCAAAAAACTGGGTCCAGCGTATTCAACCGGCTTTTCGGGCTTTCTCATTTTTCTAGGCCTAGAAGGCAGGTTAGAAAACCATCTCAGGAAAATTTTTAAAGCCCGGATGATAAAAGCCATCAGAACAATAACTCCAAGCCACCGCAAGTAGCCGCTTCCGCCAAAGTAAGAAATGGGAAACGGAATCAAAACAGCCAGCGCAAACACAATAAGCGTTATGTGCAGAAGCAAAACCGCCGGCGCGTAAAGAAAAATCACCCTGCAAAAATGACACAGATTCGTTCCATTATTGTGATATTCGCCTTGACATCCTCCGGTAAACTCGTCGCAAATTCCAAGAGACCAAAAAAACCATCTGACATACCATTTGTTCCGATCAAGATCCATTCTTTTCCCCTTTCCCCTGTTTATGTTTTCAACGGAGCAAACCGACCCATTCGGCCGCCCCAATCAAGTTAACTAAAGCCATTCTAGCATCTAACTTTCTCTTGTCAAGCCCTCTCCCACGGAAAAACTATCCATTTGTCTTTTTTTTCGCGAAGCCAGATGTGGGGTTCAAAACGGCTCTTACGGTGATAAAAAATCGTGGCAATCGTGTGGCCTTTTTTGAAAAATTTTTCAAGAGTGTGGCCGGTGTCGGCTATATCGTCAACAATTAAAGTTTTTTTGCTTTTCGGCTTTTCCAAAAACGGCAAATCAAGCGCGTGCGAAAGACAGACCGCGAGCGGCAGGCCTCCCCTCGCCGGCGCCCAGATGCCGTTAAAGAATTTTCGCCTGCGTTTTAATTCGGAAGTTAGTTTTCTAACATCCTCTTCAAAACTTTTCCAAGTATAAAAATGTTTTTTGCTTTTCATAAAGATAAAATACCAAAACTAAGACAAATAAAAAAGGCGCGCGGGAAAAGGTCGCTATTGCGACTTCCCGCGCGCCTACATTTTACCGAAGCTTCCTCCCTTTAGGAACAACATAATTAAGAATCGCCCAGATTGAGATCAGCCCCCACACAACCTGCAAACCCAGTGCCGGCCAAGCTGATTTATAAAAAACGTTAATTCCAACGAAAATCGCACCCAGAAGATTAGTCGACTGATAAAAGACCCCTTGGCTGTCCAATTTCTTTGATGAAACCAGAAAATACGCGCCGACAATTAAAATTGTGCCCAACCAGCCGAGTATTTCAATGAACATGTCCGCCTCCTAAGCACCAGTCTTTCTGGCCAAACGTTACAAAAAAATTTCGTTGTCGTCAATAAGTAAAATTAACCGAGATAAAATTTGTTAATTTGCGGCGGGGGTACAAGGAATCGAACCCTGGTCTTCGGTTTTGGAGACCGATGTTCTACCACTGAACCATACCCCCATGTTAAACATCTGGTGTTTAACAAAAACCTAGGCCGTTATTTTGGCTTCTTTATGCAATGCGTGTTTCCTGCACCAATTGCGTCGCTCACTTTGTTCGCTCCCTAGACACCTCTCGGTTTCTAGCACTCGCTTCGCTCGCTGTTTTCCTACACGGGGAAAACTACAGTTTTCCCCGACCCCCTTTCGCGCAAATGATGTAAAAAGCCAAAAAAACGTCAAGCCGTAATCTTAACTTCCTTATGTATTGTATGCTTTTTGCACCATTTGCAATACTTTTTGAGCTCTATTTTTCGCTCAACTTTTTTCTTGTTTTTGGTGTTGTAATAATTTCCCCTTTTGCAAACGGAGCATTTAAATTTAAATAAATTCGGTTGCGGCATAATTTAAATACTTTAACAAAAATTTTTATATAAATCAAATCTTGGAGCCAACGGCCCCGCAGTTGCGGGGCGACCCATCCAGCCCTTTAAACTTTTGAGCCGAGGGGGAGAATTGAACTCCCGACCTTCGCATTACCATTGCGATGCTCTGCCAACTGAGCTACCTCGGCATAAAGGGCTGGATTGCTCTGCCTCCGCCAGCTGGCGGATGAGCTACGTTGGCGCAACTTAATTTATATCAGACATCAGCCGTTAATTCCAGAGCTATTTACAAAAATACTTTAAAATAGTATAATAGTTTAAAGTTATTTTCGCGCGCAAGGAGGAGTATGGATGAGTTTGGAAAAGCGGCAGGAAAACCATTGTGATGGCTGGTTTGAATTAATAACGGAAAACATGATTGAGTTCTTGGTTCTGATCATTGTCGGCATAGGCACCACCTACTTTGGCTCTAAGATAATTACGGACTTGAAACCGCCTGATTTTAAAATCCTTTGCCTTGTCGTTGGTTTTCTTAGCGCAATTTCTATCGGTCATAAAACTCTTGACTATATTTTCAGCATTCCGGCGTCAGGAAGCGTCGGTCTCGCGATAGGCATAACCATCGCCGCGAATTACATTTTGAAAATGAACGTGGGATTAGAAGTTTTTACCGATCTCATATTTAAATTCTATTTCGGAGCCGCCGCCGGCATAATAATCAAAATAAGAAACCTGAATAAATAGAGCTCGCTCCGCGACAACGGACGAGCTTTTTTTATGAAAATATCAATTTTAGAAAAAAGCAGAGCCCCGAGCGAAAACGTGTTCCGCAAGGGGCTCGAATACGAGGATAGGATTGGGCTGGATCGCGAGCAGTCCGGCAGGCCGCGATGGTCAGAGAATGCCGTACATGTGGAGGAGTCCGAAGACGGCAATTCCTCCGAGCGTCAGAAGCGGCAGGAAACCGAGAATGAGCTGCTTGGTACTGCACTTGGCGATGAGGTTGAAATCGATGCAACGAATGGGACCTCCGCCATACGGGACAGGCTTGTATGTCTTGTTCATACCGACCTCCTCAAGAGACTGGGTTCTCTACCGCACTATTACGGCAGAGATTATCGGTTTTTCAGAATTCCGATAACGCCATCAATATAGCATATGCATGGTTAGAAGTCAAGCCAAAACAAAAATCACCGTCTTTGGTATTTCTTGTTTCTTAATTCATATGAGTAAAAAATTTTTAGATGGCGGGATTGCGTTTTGTAACTTCGCTTCGCTCAGACAAAACGGGAACGGGTTTTTCCCTGCCTGCCGGCAGGCAGGTTTGGCGGCAAGTTCTTAAAAATTCAGAACAAAAAAGAAAGCAAAATGACTATTACAATAATAGCAAACCCCAAAAGAAGTGTAGGAATCAACGAATTACGATACACCACCAATTCTTTTTCTCGGTCGGTCTCTAACACCAACGATGGAATGAAAAGATCAATAATAAATCCTAAACCGATTCCGAATAAAACAATTACTGCAGTGCTTTTTCCAAACAACAAGAATAACACAATACCAACTGAAATGAGAACAACCCCCCAATGTAAATGGTGCCACCTTAATCTAAGAACCGTTCGCGTTAAAGGTCTTTCGAAATAAATTGGAACGATAGAAAAGAGAACCCTATACCAAAGTAAACCACCCACAAACGAGATAATAAATTTTGTTATGTCGTTGTCCATTCTTTCCTTATCTGAAGTATTTTCAATAATTTGTTTCCTATGATTAAAAAATTTTCTTTTCTGCTTTTAACGGAATCGGGAATTTCTTTTTGCCCCGAAAGTCCAATATAAATTAGTCGCCAAAACTCTTTGACTTTTCCTACGTGGTGCGTGGGGAGGGATTCGAACCCCCGTAGCCCATGGGGCAATGGGTTTACAGCCCATCCCGTTTGACCGCTCCGGAACCCACGCATAATTTTTTTACAAAACCCGCAAACCTAACTTGGTGTTTTGGATTGGCTGGCGATATTTCCTTAAAAAATCTTAACACTTCTTCGCGTCTAGTCAAATATATAGTATCTGCGCTCACCTTAGAAGGGCGATATCCTAGGATTTTGAGCGCCCGCTCAATTGATTTTAACAAAGGCATTGATTTATTTTTAAAAGATATTTGAACGCCGAACTTTAACTTATAAATAGAACCGTCCGTATCAAACAATCCCTTTAAAAATTTTTCTAGAAAAATACTATTATTAAATATCCATTTTGGCGCGCCGACCTGGGAAAGAACCTTATTGTAAACCAACCCCTCATTCTTAAGCCATGATGTTAATACAATGGATCCGAGGTACACATCTTTATAACCATTTTTTCTTATGCCTATTTTTGGGCGGGCACCAAATAAATTCTGAATTAAGTCAACCACATATTCAGAGTATTTTAATTCCTTAGTTCCCAGCGTGACTATAACTTGGTAGTAAGACAACTTGCCGTCTCCTAGCATTATACCAAAAAATTCGGCTAAAGCTGGAGAATAGAAATTAGGAATTTTGATGTCACCTCTCGGCTTTGCAATATAGGTTGCTTTTATTTTAGGGTCGGACTTAATGCCTAGCCGCATCATCCGTTTATAAACTGTTTGCTCGGCTATACCGAGGATCTCACCAACCTCTCCAATGGTCTTATTTTTAGAAACGTACCAATAATGCAGTTCTTTGTGTTTAGCTTTTTCCTCCTTAACGCCCCATCTTTTCATTCATTAATCTTATCAAGAATAAACAGAGTTTGCAATTGAAAGGTATCCCATGTGGACGATAAGAAAACACCGTAAGAGCGATGTTTTCTTATGGGATTCGTCACTATACCACGCTTTTTACTCTTTTTGAAGTCTTTTTTACCGGCTCCAATTTTGATTCAATCATCAAATTGCCTACCTTTTCGTTAATAACCAATCTGTCGCCGGCTTTAACCGACCCAGCTATCATACGCTCGGCAATGGCGTTTAGAATTTTGGACTGAATCAAGCGCCTCAAGGGACGGGCTCCGAAATTCGGGTCATAGCCTTCGCGTGCCAGATAATTTTTAGCATCTTTACTCAATTCAAAACCAATGCCCTTCCCGGCGAGACGCTCGCGGACTTCATTAAGCTGAATGTCAACAATTCTGGATATTTCTTCGCGTCCAAGCGGATTGAAAATAATTATTTCATCCAAGCGGTTCAAAAATTCCGGCCTGAACCTTTGTTCAAGCGATGTCATAATTTTGTCTTTCAAGCCCTTCCCACGGTTTTCATCCCCGTCTCTGTCTTCGGCGGTCTCAAATCCCAGCCGGCCCAATTCTTTGGCAAATTCGGAGCCGACATTTGAAGTCATTATGACAATCGTGTTTTTAAAATTAACATGCCGGCCTTTGGCGTCAGTCAGTCGGCCGTTATCCAAAATTTGAAGCATTATATGAAACACCTCAGGATGCGCTTTTTCTATTTCATCAAAAAGCACTACGGCATAAGGGCGATGGCGTATCAATTCGGCAAGCTGTCCGCCTTCTTCATAGCCGACATAGCCCGGGGGAGATCCTATGAGTTTTGAAACGGCGTGCTTTTCCATGTATTCGGACATATCAACGCGAATCAGCGCCTTTTCGTCATTAAACATAAATTCAGCTAGACGCCTGGCGAGCTCGGTTTTACCGACACCTGTCGGACCCAAAAACATAAACGAGCCTATTGGTCTCAAAGGGTCGCCTATTCCGGCTCTTGAACGCCTCACCGCATTGGCAATTTTAACAATTGCGTCTTCCTGTCCTATGACTTTGCGTCCAATATCTTCTTCCATTCGCAAAAGCTTCTTAACCTCGGTTTCCAAAAGATTGGTTACAGGAATTCCGGTCCAGAGGGCAACAACTTGAGCAATGTCTTCCGGCTCAACTTTTTGTTTTAAAATACTGCGCGAGGACTGCAATCTGCGCAAACGCTCTTCTTCGGCGTCACGCTGTTTTTCCAGCGCCGGAACTCGGCCGTACCTGATCTCGGCGACTTTAGATAAATCAGCGACGCGCTCCGCCAATTCGGCTTCCTGGCGCAGAGTATCTAAGTCTTTTTTAAGCTGCCTGATGCTGGCAATGGTTTCTTTCTCGTTTTTCCATTTAAGCTCGGTGCCTGAAGTTTTTTCGCGAAGACTGTCTATTTCTTTTTGCAGTTTTTTAATCTTGGCTTTAGCCGTTCCGGGCCCCTCTTTTTTTAAAGCCTCTTTTTCAATTTCCATTTTCATTATATCGTTTCGCGCTTTCTCAAGCTCGCCCGGCATGCTGTCTAAATCCAATCTTAGGGCTGAAGCGGCTTCATCAATCAAATCAACCGCTTTATCCGGCAAAAACCTGTCGGTGATGTAACGCGATGATAGCTGAACCGCGGCCTGCAAAGCTGAGTCGATTATGTGCACGCCGTGGTGAATTTCGTAGCGTTCTTTAATACCGCGTAAAATCGCAACCGCGTCTTCTTGCGACGGCTCTTCAATATAAACCGGCTGGAAACGGCGGGTCAGCGCCGGGTCTTTTTCAATATATTTTTGATATTCCCGTAAAGTCGTAGCGCCTATGGCATGGAGCTCTCCGCGGGACAAAGCGGGCTTGAGCATGTTTGAGGCGTCAATCGCGCCTTCAGCGGCGCCCGCGCCCACAATCGTGTGCAATTCGTCTATAAAAAGTATGATTTTGCCTTCGGCCCTTTCAATTTCGCGCATAACGGCTTTGAGCCTTTCTTCAAATTCGCCTCGGTATTTTGTGCCCGCAACCAGTGAAGCCAAATCCAAAGCGATCAGCTCCTTGTCTTTCAGCGCGTCCGGAATGTCGCCCGAAACAATTTTGCGAGCCAGACCTTCAACGACGGCGGTCTTGCCGACTCCAGCCTCGCCTATCAAGACCGGATTATTTTTGGTCCTGCGGCTCAATATCTGCATTATGCGTCTTATCTCGTTATCGCGTCCTATGACCGGATCCAATTTGTCTTCGCGGGCAAGCTTGGTCAGATTGCGCCCGTATCGCTCAAGAACTTTCATTTTAGTTTCCGGCTCAAGGTCGGTAACCCGGCCCGAACCGCGCAGCTCCTCAAGCGCGCGCTTGGCTACTTCGCGCTGGACATGGTTTGCGGCTAAAATATTCTGGGCTTTTGACGGAACGTCAAAGAGCGCTAAAAATAAGTGCTCGGTTGAAATAAATTCGTCTTTCATTGATTGAGTCAAGCGGTAAGCCGCGTCCAATATCCGGCCGAATTCCTGGCTTAAAAACATCTGCGATGATGGCATTAAAACATTGGATTTAATCTTCGCGTCTAAAGATTCCATTACCGAATCCAAAAGGTCTGACGGGTCAACGTCCATTTTTTCAAAAAGAGAAAAAACTATGCCTTCTTCCTGCAAAACCAAAGCCGCCAACAAATGCGTGGCATCCACCTGATTTTGCCCGCGCTCAATTGCCAATTCGTGGGCTCGGCGAATCGCTTCCTGTGCTTTTATGGTGAAATTTCCAAATGGAGGCATGTTTTTATAAATTACTTGGCCGTTCGGCAAGTTCAACTTCAATAATCCTTTCTTTGCCGTCGCGTAAAACTTTCAGCCCGACTTTGTCGCCCACTCTTTTCTGGCTTATAAGTTTGGCTAAATTATTGTTTTTATCAACTTTCACCCCGCCAAATTCAAGAATTATATCCCCTTCTTTAAGTCCGGCTTTTTGGGCCGGAGAACCGTTCGTCACCGCGGTTTGTCCTTCGCTTGTAATTAAAAGCGCGCCATAATCAACCGATAATTTTTTTTCTTCTTTAACTTGGGGCGTAACCGCGACATAGTGAACCCCGAGATAAGCATAAATTATTTTTCCGAAATCGCGCGCGTCCGATACGGCTTTTTTTATGGAGTTTACCGGCAAGGCAAAACCTATACTCTGGGCATCCGTAGCAACTGCCGTATTAATGCCGATGGCCCGTCCGGCCAAATCCAATAAAGGGCCTCCGGAATTTCCGGGATTAATTGCCGCGTCAGTCTGAATGACTTCCTGCAAGACTTCGGGGCCCGAAGATGCGCCCGATGCGACAATGGTCCGGCTGAGTCCGGCAATAACTCCCACCGAAACGGTGTTCTGGAACTCGCCCAAAGCGTTGCCGATGGCCACAACGGTCTGCCCCACCCTTAATTTATCGGAATCGCCAAGAGGCACGAATGAAAATGAGCCTCCGTCCACTTTTAAAACAGCCACATCCTGCACCGGGTCACGCGCCAAAACCTTCGCTTTCATTTTTCGGCCGTCATTCATTAAAACCGTATATTCGGCGGCGTTATCCTCAACCACATGGCGATTAGTAACCAAATAGCCATCTTCTGAAACGAAAAATCCGGTGCCGGCCGAAACCTGCTGCCTTTGCGTGCCTTTCTGGCGGTATTGAGGAATTAATAAATCCGGCAGAGCGTCTCTTGGAAAAAACTGGCGGAAGAAATCGTCGTTTTCAAACGGGTTTATGAAATACTGCTCAATGACCGGAACATCCTTTGAGGCAATGACGCTAACAACCGCGGGCAGTGAGTCCGCCACCAGCTTAGTTATCAGGTCTTCAGAAGTTATAATCAAAGCCCCGCCGCCCGGCTCTTCATTTTTGCCGGTGGTCACCTTTTCTATAACTCGATTTATGGTCTGCGTAATTTGGGCCGGGGCTTGATTAACTAAGGTGACACTAACAATGCCCGTTACCAAAGAAGTTACGAAGCTGACCAAAAGTACGAGCAGAACTAATTGTGTTTTTGTTAAATTTTCCATTGGTACAATTTACTTGACTTTTTATCTGTTTATGTATATAATGATAAGCGAAACTGGTCTTTGAGTCAAGGGTAAAGGGACGGAAAAGTGACACGAACACCTTAAGGAGACTGGAGTGGCAACCGAGAGAACGCGCGCGCCAATAAGTCTTAAAAATGAAATAGAGGAGCCGATCTCCGCTGAAGATGAACCTCTGGACTTTAATGATGAACCAACCGACCGACACGTTGTCTGTATCGTACTCACGCCAGATCTTAAATATGTAGCCTGGGTCTTTAATTTAGAGTACCCGGCCGGCAAACCGAAAGGTTGGGGAATAGTCGGTGGCAGATCTGAAAACAAGGGTGAGTCGGTAATTGATGTCGCTAAAAGAGAAATCTGGGAAGAAACCGGAATACCAAAAGATAAAATTGAAATTCTTGAGATAGTTTGCCAGGGCTGGGTCCACGACAAATATCGCGGCTCCGAATACATGAGAACGATCCTAATCTGCGTTACGCGCCATCCCGGAAACCCAAAAATCCAAGCCCTTGCCGAAGATGGTACGCCGCAGACCAGGGAGTTCAGGTGGTTCCCGCTAGATAAACCGCCGAGCATGCAAGAACTGGGAGAAAGCGTTTATTTCAAACACACAAACACCATCCCAGAGGCTTTGATAGTTATAGATGAACTGAAATACAGCAAGCATTGGCCTCTAATTCAAGAAGCCAAAGAAGAATGGGATTTTAATTGCGCCGTTCGATAATAGCCGATATAGGTGCCCCGCTTCATCCGATTCGGGGTATTTTTTTATTTAAAATTTCCAAAAATAAATTAATATCTCTCTCGACTGTTTGTCTGCCGAAGGTAACCCTCAAATTCAAACCCTCATGCGTTCCGCCAATGGCGGATATAACGTGCGAGGGTTTTTGACTGCGTGAAGCGCAGGCTGAACCGGACGAAACGCAAATGCCCGCTTCAGAAAGAGCTACGAGCATGGCCTCGCCATCAACATGCGGGATGTGGATATTGAGATTATTCGGCAGCCTTTTATCCCCCATCTTATCCCTCATCGCCCCATTTATACGGACGTCTGACGTCCGTATTTTAATTTTTTGCCATAAATAATCGCGAAGTTCTTTTATTTTTTGAATATTTTTGAAGTCGCTTTTCCAGCTCGCCAAAATATCAACCGCCTTGGCAAAGCCGACAATGAGAGGCGCGTTTTCGGTGCCCGAACGCAAACCATACTCCTGTCCCCCGCCGTAAATTATCGGCTCAAGTCCAACACCATCGCGCACATAAAGCGCGCCGATGCCTTTTGGCCCGTAAATTTTGTGAGCCGAGATTGTCATTAAATCAACACCGAGTTTTTGCACATTTGATTCTAAAAATTGGATGGCTTGAACGGCGTCCGTGTGGAAAATAATTTTTTTATTAAACTCTTTTACTATTTTTACGGCTTCGGCAATCGGCTGTATCGTGCCAATTTCGTTATTGGCGTAGCCGATACTGACTAAAAAAGTATTTTCATCAATTGAATTTTTTAATTCTTCAAGATTTATTAACCCGTCTTTATCAACGCCTAAATAAACCACCTCAACTTCTCCGCGCTCCGCCAGCTGGCGGATCGGCTCCAGAACCGAGGGATGTTCAATTGCTGTAGTTATTATTTTAGGAAGCGAGGAAATATCTTTTTCGAGAACCTTTGCAGCCGAGCGAGCATGGTTTCCGCCTTCGGCGGAATCGCTCGGCGAAACAGAGTGAGCGATTCGCTGGACGAGCGAGTGTTTCCGAAAAGGATTTTCCGAGTTTCCCCAAACAGCTCCAAAAATGGCCAAATTGTTCGCCTCGGTGGCTGAACCTGTAAAAATTATTTCTCTCGGTGTTTTCGCGCCTAAAAATTTCTGTAGCGTTTCGCGCGATTCATCAATGGCTTTCATTGCCTCCTGTCCGCAAATATGCAGCGATCCGGGATTGGCATAAATTTCAGACCAATACGGCTCCATCGCCAAAACCACCTCGGGATCTACCGGGGTGGTCGCGGCGCAATCTAAATAGATTTTCTCATTTTTACTCATACGACTTCCTCCACGCTTTTAACCTCCGGAATTTTTGATTTTAAAATTTGTTCAATTCCGGCTTTAAGCGTAACGATGCTTAAAGGACATCCTTGGCAATTGCCTTTCATTTTTAATTTAACAACTCCGTTTTCAAAGCTCACAAAATCCAAATCACCCAGATGCATCGCAAGCATCGGTCTTACTTCTTTATCCAAAATTTCTTTTATTTTATTATCCATATTTAAAACTGATTTACGTTATTTGGAGAAGAATCCGAAAAATTTATTCAAATCTTTTTTCAACCTCCTCCCAATTAACCACACTCCACCAGCTCTCTATGTATTCCGCGCGGCGATTTTGATATTTAAGATAGTACGCGTGCTCCCAGACATCAAGACCCAAAAGAGGATTTAAGCCCTGCGAAATGGGGCTGTCTTGATTGGGAGTTGAAACAATAAAGAGCTTGCCCGTTCCGTCTTTTACAAGCCACACCCATCCGCTGCCAAAAATTCCGACGGCCGATGCCGCGAATTTTTCTTTAAAATCCGAAAACCTGCCGAAGTTCTTATTAATTTCGTCTGCCAAAACTCCCGACGGCTCCCTGCTTTTTCCGGCCAAAGCCGCCTTAGACGGCGAAACCAGCGATGTCCAAAAAAGAGAATGGTTATGGTGCCCGCCGCCATGATTCTTGACGGCCGTTTTTATGTCTTCCGGAATAGAATTTAAATCTTTAAGCAGTTCTTCAACCGGCCTTTCCTGAAGTTCGGGGTATTTCTCAAGAGCCGCGTTTAGTTTATCAACATAGGCCTGATGGTGCTTAATGTGGTGTATTTCCATTGTGCGCGCGTCAATAAACGGCTCAAGCGCGTCGTAACTATATGGCAATTTTGGAAGTTCGTGTTTCATAATATTTGATTTCCCTCTTCATCATATAAAATAATGGCTTTAGTCGGACAAGATTGGGCCGCCATAAGTATTGTTTCGTAGTCAGCCGCGTCCTTGTCAATGACGTAGGCCTTATTCTCTTTATCAAGCGCGAAAACGCCGGGCACTAAAGCCACACAGCTTGCCGCCCCCGTACAAAGCTCACGATCAATGACTATTTTGGTTATTTTCTTGTCCGTCATTACAAAAAGTATATCATTTAAATTCTTTGCAGCAAAGTTCGCAGACGGCCTCAAACCCAAAAGTTGCGCATTTGGCGCGGGACGGACTGGGGACTCCCCCGATCATTTTGAAAATATCTTCGTCTTTGATTTTGGCTATTGCGCGAATTGACTTGCCCTTGATATATTCTGAAAAAATTGACGAGGTGGGTAAGATGGTCGGTGGGTGGTACAGACAAACAGCCAATAAATAAATCGAGGGCGTAAACCAAAAACAATTTACACCCTCTGAATGAAGAGGCTTGCGAACGGCAGCGAAACGCCAGTCCGCGTCCCACGAGCTGTCAAACCAGTTCAGGTTCAGGTTGCGCTCGGAGCCGTTCTTGTAGAGGCACGGAACATTGCGGTTGTCGTTCCGGTTCTGCCAAACAGAACCAAATGCGCAAAATACCTCCTATACCACTGCCCTTAGAATACTCTCGGGACTGTATCTTATTCGGAATCTGTAAATTCCATAATATCTTGCGCCAAGTATCTTCATTTTTTGGAAATTACTGATGACGCTGGCGTAAGGCGTACCCGACGCCATTCTGCATGCAATAACTCCGGAATTCGGCCGCCCGAAACCATAGCCGCGGACATATTAGCCTAGTATCCAAAATGATAATAACAAATCCAAAAAGAAAATCGAGCCAACAGCTTGCTGTTGGCTCGATTGGCTTTCCAAGGATCCAAAGACCAGAACAGATCTAAGGATCCAGAAATCAAAGTGCTACCTGCCTACCGGCAGGCGGGCTTGCGAACGGCAGCGAAACGCCAGTCCGCGTCCCACGAGCCGCCAAACCAGCTCAGGTCCAGGTCGCGCCCGGAGCCGTCCCCGTAGAGGCACGGAACACCGCGGCCGCCGAACCGGTACCGCCAAACAGAACCAAGAGCCGCGATTGGATACTCACGCTGGAGTTCCGGATGCTGGGCGCCCAGAGCCAGAAGCCCGGGGAGTTCCTCCGGTTTGAAGCCCATTTTGTCCAGTTCCAGCAACGCCTCTTCCGAGGTAATGTCGCGGTTGAAGTGGATCAGATGGACTTCTGCCATTTCTTCGCCTCGGCGGATGACCGGGAAGTTTGTGCCGTTGATGTCCGAGTTAACCCAGTCATACTTTCCGGCCTTAACCATGTCTTGCACGTTCTGGTTGTAATTGACCGGGACACGGAAGATGTTTTTGGCCGTTTGGACGATCTCACAGATGAGATCCGCCAACTTGTCGCGGAGAATTTTGGAGGTCAGGATGCGTTCCATGTCCTGGTCGCTTCCGCCCCGCTTCAGCACCGCGTCAGTCAGGGCCTTGAGAATCTCAAAGGCCTTTCCGAACCCTTTCAGAAATTCGCTTCTCTTTCTGGCCATTTTTTGGCCTCCTCTCAATTGGCTTGCTCCCTGTCCAGTCACCATGACCGAACCCGGAGCTTGCCTACTCTGCGTGACAGTATAGCAAATTATACGCAGTTTGTCAAGTCAAAAAAATTTTAATCGCCTCCAATCCAAAAAGGGCGCATTTGGCTCGGGACGGGCTCGGCTTTCCGCCTATCATTTTGAAAATATCTTCGTCTTTTATTTTTTTTAAACTTTTTAAATCTTTGCCTTTTATATATTCCGAAAATATTGATAGTGACGCTTTTGATAAAATGCACCCCCGAATCTGATATTTTATGTCCGCGATCTTCCTATTTTCAACTTTCAAAAAAATTTCGGGGACGAGGAACGCGAACGCGCCATTGTCATTCCACTGGTTGTCGGGGTGATCGAAGTTCGCGTTCAACCATTGCCCGTCGTCGTTGCGGTCGGAGTTAAGCACGTTCGGATCGCCGTCGGAATCGTGCGAAGCGCCACCCTTACCACTACCCATCGAATATACTCTCTGGGCTGAATCGAATCCGGCATCTCAAATGCCGTAGCGCCTCGCACCAAGTATTCTCATTTTTTAGTTCGCATACAGCGCTCTGCTCCAAACCGTAGTCGGGAACATTCCGGCATGAATGGAAACTGGATTCGGTAGCGGGAAGTCGTAACCGCCCGCGTATTCACCTACTACCGTAGTTATTTTACCAAAATTAAGGCCCCCTGAAAGTTCCAGGGGGCCAAGGGCAAAGCGGGCAAGGACAAGGCCTAAACCCCGCAATGCCAAAGTTCAACTTGCGAGGACGGGGAACGCGAACGCGCCACTGTCAACCCACCGGTGGCCGGGAGGACCGAAGTACGCGTACAACCATCGCCCGTCGTCGTGGCGGTCGGAGAGAAGCACGAACGGAGCGCCGTCGGAATCCTTGATTGGATCGTGGGGAGCGGCAATGTACCAGAACCCCATTTCCTCCATCTGGTTGTCCGACACGACTTCGCGGATGCGCGGCGTGACGCCAGCGAGTGGCTTGCCGTAGCCGTACTTCTTGATGCCGCGCTGTCGCAGGTTCTCGGTCGTGCGCTCGGAGTCGCACTCGACTTCCCTGGTGGGTATGAGCGCGATCCTGTAGTCCTGCCCGGTCACGAGCCGATGGTTT
>ERZ1292645.342-Hain-H14-02um-R2-342-length-17589-cov-5_pt1 | contig 17589 bp, 16 predicted proteins | sample MGYA00564401_ERZ1292645 | MGnify/ENA primary metagenome ERZ1292645 (study PRJEB36523, sample SAMEA6512644) | groundwater metagenome | collected 2019-01-09 | study: AquaDiva: Metagenomics assemblies of 32 groundwater samples | reverse complement strand
TATTTCACCAGAATTATAAGACGGCTTTTATAGAGAGAGAAAAGAAGCTTGATGACCCTAATCTTTCTATTGTCGAAAAGTATACTTTAAAGGATTCTGAAAATGAAGTTTTATTGACTTACTGGTCCCGCTTGTCAAAACAAGCGGTTCTGCACGGCGCGGGGGTTATAAAATTATTTTTTGACGAGGTTGAAAAGGAAAAGGAAACAAAAGTTCTATACAACAAAAACAAGTCTTTGTTTCAAAAAGTTTTTGACGCGACCAAAAATTCAATTTTCAACATCGCCGCTGTTTTTTATGGTTCAAGCGTAACGCCCGTCGACCCAGAAGACGACTTGGCGGTTCGACCGCCAAGTGAGAAGACGGCGGTGGTTGCCGTTATGGAGGTTCGACCTCCAGACGACTTGGCGGTCGAACCGCCAAGCGCATCTGCGGCGCAACTAGTAGCCGATGAAATACCAGAAGTCTCGTTTCCGGAAATTCCGGCCACAAAGCCAGCGCCCGTTCAAAATCAATTTGGCCTTATTGCTATTCCCGCGTCCGCTTCCGGAGCTGGAGGTTCTTTGGCGCGAGACATCGCGCCGCCTTCTCCGCCCGCAATTTCATCTCCGGCAAATTTTTCAGCGACATTTGTTCAAGACACTATAACTTTTTTGGGAACTGCCGAAGTTGGCTCAATAATTTCCCAAAGTTTTAATAGTTCAACAACAGCTGCCTCCGAAAGCGGTTTTTGGTCATTGACGCTTTCTTTAGGGCAGGGAACGACCACAATACAATTTTTCGCGACAGATTCGGCAGGCAACAAGTCCGAGGCCCTGGAAATATCCGCGCGGGTTGATTCAATCGCGCCGGATTTAAATTTTTCAATTGCCGAGTGTTCTAATTCGCTTTCGTCAGACGGCTGTCTTGCGACCTCCACAACCGCGACTCTTTCATGGTCTTCGGCCGCATCTGACATCGCGTCTTACGAGCTTTCTTGCGCAATCGGAAGCGCTACCTGCGCCGGTTTTCCTAAAAATTTTTCGGCAACGTCCAGCGTTGAAACCACCGAACTTTTAAATAACTACACTTCTTATACTTTCACTGTGAAGGCGATGGACATCGCCGGCAATCAAGTTCAAAGTCAGCAAGCTATTGAAATCGCGTCTCGGCCGGTGGTCATAAACGAAATCGCCTGGATGGGGACGAGCGGCAATTCTGCCGATGAATGGATTGAGCTTTATAATCCGACGTCCAAATCCGTAGCTTTTAACTCCGCAGATAATTGGGTCTTGCGTTCAACATCCGACGAATCGCCATTTATAAGACTGGCCGGCGCGATTCCGGCCGGCGGTTATTATTTAATTGAGCGCAAAAATACCGGCGAGACAAATGAATTAACCGAAGGCCCAATTCGGGATATAACCGCCGATTTGTGGACAAGTTTCGGCGCGGGCTTGAATAACAGCGGTGAGAATTTGGTTTTGTCCCGCGCGTCTTCAACCGTTGACGAGGCCTTGCAATGCGGACCTAATTGGTGCGCCGGAAGCGGAATAAGCGATAGAACAATGGAGCGCTACAACCCCCTTGCTTCCAGTCTTTTAAACTGGGGCACGAACAATACGTTTTTCAAAAATGGCTTGAATGTTTCCGGCTCTCCTATTATCGGCACGCCCAAATCCAAAAACAGCGTAAGTTACGAGATAACTAACAGCACCGCGCTAAATACGAATAAAACCCTAACCAGCGCCAAGTCCCCGTATCTCATAACCAATAATGGTTTTACTATTGCGTCCGGCGTGACGCTTACGATAGAGCCGGGTGTGGTTATAAAACTTGTAGACCAAAATGAACCGTCCCTTGTTGTTAACGGCACGATTATCGCAAACGGAACCGCGTCCAATCCGGTTGTTTTCACCGCGTTTAAAGACGATTCTTACGGCGGTGATATGAACGGCGACGGTATTTGCAATCCGTCCGACGCTTCTTCCACCGCGGCCTGTCCCCAAGCCGGTCTTTGGCTGCAGATTTTTGTAAATTCTTCCAGCCGCAATTCTTCTTTTTCAAATACGATAATTCGCTACGGCGGGAGATGGTTTTCTGGAGATGCTTATAAATCCGCGGTCGCGCTTGATAATGTCAATGTCTCTTTTGACGCCGTAACCGTTGAATATTCAAAAAAACACGGAATTCATTTACAGGTTTCCTCAAGTACTGTCAGCAATTCAATTTTTAGAAACAACGGGGACTCAACGGATAATACCGACGCGGCTGGAATTTATATCGCTGCGGGTTCGCCAACCATCAGCGGCAATACTTTTACAAACAACCGCTACGGACTTTACGTGGACGGCGCGCCACAGGCGACTTTAAGCTCAAATGTTTTCAGCAACAACGCGGTATCGGCCGTCGAATCCCGGAATAATATCGCTTCATATTCATCCAATAGCGGCTCCGGCAACGGATTGAACGGAATTGTTGTTGTCGGCGATTTGGGCACTGCCGGAACAACTACGCTTAAAGCCAATTCACTGCCTTATATTCTAAAACAAGACGTACGGATTATGTCCGGCGCGGTTTTGTCATTTGAGCCGCAGGTCGTTGTTAAGGGTCATGTCGCTACTAATAATTATGAAGGCAGATTAACAGTCAGAAATGGAGGAAAGTTATTTTTTGACGGCGCAAACGCAAGCGATTTAATTTTCACCTCGCTTTATGATGACAGCGTCGGCGGAAATAGCGACAACGCCGTAAATACGCCTTCGGCGGGGGATTGGTACGGAATTTTTGTTGATAATGGCGGGACTCTGGATATGAAAGGATTTACTTTGCGCTATGGCGGAGGAATGGCCGGCGGCGACGGAACCGATAAAGCCGGAATTAGGGTTGAAGGGGATATTGCCAGAATTGACACGGCGCTAATAGAAAATAATTATCAAAACGGCATTCGTCTGGCTTCGTCAGTTGATTTCTTTTCAATAAAGAACACGACCGTTCGCAACCATACTCTTAAAACATCTGAAGTTGCGGCGGGAATCAGGGTGATTGGCACGGACGGAACGCTTGAAAATATGACATTTTCAGGCAATGAAAAGGACATTAAGGCCTCAAGCGGGTATTCAATAGATATGACCAACTGTAACTGCGGAACTCCCACGACTGACCCTAATCCGTTATAATCCCCCTTACTTGACAACTAGCTATAATTTTGGTATAATGTAAGAGCATTGAAAACTGCAACTGACCCCAGGGAACTCTTTCCGAACCACTGAGGAGGACAGGAGATGATAAACCCGACGACGGTGTTTTTTGCTCGCAGGATGGCCTTTGTGGTGTTGTGTTTAAGCGCGGGGTTCATTTTCGGCGCGGTCTACGTCAAGCCGAGAGTGAACGCGGCGTCGGCTCTGCTTGCCGAGGACATCACGATCAAGGCGGCCGAGATCAGTCTTGGCTCGGTCGAGATGAAGCGGATGGTGGACGAACTGAAGGAGGCCGGCGTGGTCTCCGGCAAGATCGCCTTCGTCCGCCAAAAGGGCGAGGTCTGGGTTGATGCGAGAATTAAGCTTCGTATCGGACAGATCTTCATGATCGGCGGGCCGGTTTTCTCAAGCGAAGACCCAGATCCGCAAAAAGCCGCGCGCATAGCTCTTACAAAGTTCGCCGCGTCCCTGAAAAAGCTCTACGGAAACAAGTGAAAGCCCCCCGGGAGGATTCGTCCTCTCGGGGTTGTTTTTTTGTCTGCTATAATTATTAAATGACCAGAAAAGAAAAAGCCAAAGAAATTTTGAGTCGGCTGAAAAAGTTTTATCCCGATGCCAAAATCAGGCTTAATTACGGTAACCACATCCAGCTTTTGGTTGCAGTCATACTTTCGGCACAATGCACGGATAAAAAAGTGAACGAAATTACGGAAACGCTTTTTAAAAAATATAAAACGGCGCGCGATTTTGCGAATGCCAAACAAAGAGTTTTTGAGCGCGAAATAAAATCCGCGGGATTTTACATGGCGAAAGCCAAAAACATAATTAATGCCTGCAAAATGATTGAGCACGATTTTGGCGGAAAACTGCCTAAAACAATGGACGAAATGGTCAAGTTGCCCGGCGTTGCAAGAAAAACAGCAAACATAGTTTTGGGCAATGCTTACGGAGTGGTTGAGGGGATTGCCGTGGATACGCATGTCCGGCAGTTTGCCAATTATTGCGGATTGTCAGACCACAGCGACCCGGTAAAAATAGAAAAAGATTTAATGTCTCTTTTTCCCAAAAAAGACTGGTTCAAACTTACTTACATGATAATTAACTATAACCGTGAGATGAAAAACAAAGCCAACCGCGAAAATGCCAAAATCCGCCTGAAAGACCTTTGCCCCGGCGCGCCGGCATGAGGGCTTTATTTATTTCAAAAATTAATTTATAATAACTGTCGGATGTCTTTAACGCCTTTTCGTGCAAGGAGAGAAGAATGTCCAGATTCGGCGAGTATGTGATCTGTAAAAATCAGATCGTCTTGGCTCACGACGGAGGCATCCCCCAAAACGATCTTTTCATGAGGGGCAGAGTTGTTTTTACGGTTATGGAAGCGCGTGGGACAAAGATTTTTCATTATGACGAGCACTTTGTAAGGCTTGAGACCTGCGCCCGAAAAATAAGCATACCGGTTTGGTCGGAAAAAGAAATTTTACGCATTCACCTGAAAGCACTGCTTAACAAATGCGGATTTAAAGAATCTCTGGTCGCCGTCTATTTTTCAGCCGGCAGCACTCAAGACAATTGGCACAGATCCTACCCGCAATCTTATATTCCGGTTTATGCCTCCGTTTACGAATACGAACGATCAACAAATCCGATCAAATTAAAGGCCTTAGAATTTTGCCGGCCCATGGCCGACATAAAACACACTGACTATCTTTTCGGAAATGTTGAATGCGAAATTGCGGAAGAGGAAGGATATGGAGACGTTTTGTATTTTGACCCGCGCACCAAAGAGGTTTTGGAGACATCGCGCAAAAATATTTTTCTGGTCAAGCCCGGCGGACATATTTACACCCCGCCCTGTGACGGCGACAATCTTCTTAAGGGAATAACCCTTGAATTGGTGGCCAAGGTTGCTTTAGAGAAAGGGCTTTGTGTTTCTTTAAACAGAACTCGTCTGCGTCTCCCGGAGTTTTTTGATATAAAAATAGAAGGTGCGATTGTCGCCTCCACCGGCGGAGTTGTCCCTGTGCAAAGCATTAACAACAGGGGATTAACCATGAAAAACAGGACGGTTGACATATGTCGAGCTTTTAACGAATACCGCGAGGAATGTTTTGCCAAAGAGGAATAAAAATGTTTAAATCACCAGTCAGCGCTTGACTGGTTTTTTTGTTTTGATATACTTACGACATAAGCCGTAGAAAGCGGGTTTGAATACTGTAAATCCCGCCCAGGTTAAAGAAGCGGCTTTTGCCGTTTTATTTTTTTATTATGGCCATAACAAGGGCAAAAAAAGAAGAAATAATAAAGGGTTTGCACGAGAAAGCCGAAAGATTAAAGACGGCTGTATTTCTTAATTTTCATAATTTATCGGCCTTGGACATGTCTAAGTTACGCAGGGAATTCAGAAATGCCGGCGCAGATTTCAAAGTCGCCAAAAAAACTCTGATTAAGAGGGTTTTAAACGCATTTGGCTATTCCGGTGAGATGCCGAAGTTGGAAGGCGAGGTGGCAATAGCTTTCGGATACGAAGAATCTCCTGAAACGGCAAAAATAGCAAAAAAATTCGCAAAAGAGCATAAGGGTTTAGCGATAATCGGAGGAATTTTTGGCGGGAAATACGTGTTCATGGATTTCGTTGACCGGCTTGCGTCTTTGCCTTCGCGCGAAGTTTTGATAGCGCAGGCGGTTGGTTTGATTTCTTACCCGCTTCGCGGCCTTGTTGGGGTCGCAAGCGGTCCGATGAGAAACTTGGTCGTAATTATTAGTCAATTATCAAAAAAATAAAAATATGTCAGACGAAAATAAAAATATAGAGGTTCCTGAAAAATTCAAGGATTTGGTTTCAAAAATTGAAACCATGACTGTTATGGACTTGGCCGAATTGGTCAAGGTTTTAGAAGAAAAATTCGGAGTGTCCGCTTCCGCTATGGCTATGCCCGCGGTCGCCGGAGCTGCCGCTGGCGCGGCTGTTGTCGAAGAAAAAACGGCTTTTACCGTTGAATTGAAAGAAGCCGGAGCGCAGAAAATCCAGGTGATTAAGGTTGTGCGCGAAGTTATGGGCTTGGGACTCAAGGAGGCCAAGGATTTAGTGGACGGAGCGCCTAAAGTGGTCAAGGAAAACATCAAGAAAGAAGAAGCCGAGGAATTAAAAAAGAAACTGGAAGAAGCCGGCGCGAAAGTTGAAATTAAGTAGTTTTTAGACGACACTAAAACCATGACCGATATTTTAGCCGAACTTTTTTCCTCCGTGGCTCTGGTTAAAATAATGCGCTTGTTTTTGATGAACGCGGACGAGGTTTTTGACCCGAAGGATATAAGCCGTCGGACTAAAACCAATATACGCAAAGTCAATTACGAAGTCGGCCTTTTAAGGCGCGTTAATTTCATAATGCCAGGAGTGCGGGAAATGGAGATGGTTTTTAAGTTTAAAAAGCCCAAGCGCAAAAAAATAAAGGGCTGGGTTTTAAATCCCGATTTCGCGCTCATGCACCAGATTGGGGGGCTGATTTTAAATTCGGCTCCGATAGGCCGGGACGTTCTGCTGAAAAAATTTAAAACTCTTGGTTCAAAAATTAAATTTGTTTTGCTTTCCGGAATTTTTCTTGATAATGACAAATCAAGAATTGATGTTGTGGTCGTAGGCGACTCCATAAGCCGGGGAAAGCTGGAAGCCGTTTTGAAGTCCATTGAATCATCAATTGGCAAGGAGCTCAAATACGCTCTTTTTTCAACCGAGGAGTTTAAATACAGAATGAGTATGTTCGATCATTTCTTGCGAGAAATTTTTGACCAACCGCACGAAAAACTGCTGGATAAATTGAATGTGTGAATGTCAAACATCGAATGTTTGACATTGCGCGCTTAGCTCAGCGGCAGAGCACTGCATTCACATTGCAGGGGTCGTAGGTTCAAATCCTACAGCGCGCACTTGACAAACGCCTGCTTATCATATATAATGTAGGGGTATTTTCAAAGTTCATTGACTCTGGCGGAGGAGGAGTGAGCGTGTCAATATCAAGCAAGTTTTGGAGTTTCCTGGAAGATTTTTTTGAGATTTTAGAGATGGGGTTTTGTTTGATTGTTGTTTTAGGGTTTTTTGGGTCTATCGTTGGGATAGTCCACTACGTTATTTTTTGGTCTCTAGTAGGAATGGTTTGGCGCTATCTGTCCGGCGACATAACCCTTTTTACGAATATGCAGGACGACAGTAATTTCAGCGTGCCTCTCACAACGGTCTTCGGGATGATTGCAATTGTGGTGGCTTTTTTAGTTGATTCCCACCTGCAATTTGACAAAAACGATGAGCACCACGAAATTAAAGGCGCTTTTGTTTTTGTCGGCACTCTGACGGCGCTATCTGTTTTGTGGCGTGTTTCGGAGTATGTGTTTAGTTAGGGGCTTTATCGCGAACACCTGCTAGATTTTGGACGGAGAGCACTTACAGATCACAACCAACCGAAAGGAGGGAAGTGTCATGAACAACGAAGTGAAGTCACCAGGCGCAGACTTTCTGGCCGAGGCGATCGCTCTCGGGAGCGGAGTCGCGGCGACGGAAGCCGGAGAGAGGCGCGCGCAGGAAGAGTTCGTCTCCAATGAGACAACGCTTCCGGCGGGGATGCACAAGGACGACCAGTACGGCTACGACACAAAGGTCGTGCTGGAGAAAGCTGGCGTCAAGTTCCTCGGTCCGGTGGAAGGCGACCCGGTGCTCCAGAGAGTGGAGCTACCGGCGGGCTGGAAGAAGGCGCCGAGCTACTACTCGCTCCTGACCATGCTGGTGGACGACAAAGGCCGCGAGCGAGCGAGGGTGTTTTTCAAGGACGCCTCCTACGACCGCCACGGCTCGGTCAACCTCGAGTCGCGCTACGGCGTGAGCGACCTCTCCAACTGGTCCCCGGACCTTCTGCGGAGAGGTGAGGGTAGCTACCGTCTGCAGGTCGTGGACGGCTGTGCTGTTCGCGGGCCGTCCAAGTCGGAGCACCTTCTCCATGAGGTCGAGGTGCCGTACTCCGAAGACCGCAAAGAGAGGTTCCGGGCGAGAGCGCGTGCCATGCAAGAGGCCTACGCCTGGCTGGACGAACACTTTCCGCAGTGGAAGGATCCGCTGGCCTACTGGGACGAGTAGCTAAGCCTGGTTAGCGCCAAGAAGTACCCCCCTCCCAACAAGGAGGGGGGGATTTTTTATTTCACAACACCTTAGGTCGTTATTTGTGTCCAATAAGAGCTGACTTGACAGAAACACGTTTATCATATATAATGTAGGGGTATTTTGTAATCGGAAAGTTCGTTGAATTCGCCATAAGGTGAGACCACGGTCTCTAGTTAAAGGAGAGGAGCGATGGCCTTAAAGACGATTTGGTTGGTTGGGAAAAACATTCCCCTTTCGCAGTGGCGAAAGTTGGAAGTGTTAAAGGACATGAAGCCCGACAGGCATGACTCGCTTGATAGAACATTTGGTGGGTCAAGCTCAGATAAGAAGTTGTCTAACGCGGCCAACATTATCGTCAATTCCATGTCTCATCCTGACGCGGTTGATTTGGTCGCCGAGGAGTGGAACTTTTTTCCCTCGATTTTGCGCATGTATGTGACCTCGGCAATGAATGAGGCCTTCGGAACCAGATCCGGAAACAAGACAAAGGGGATTGTAAGACTGGACAAGATGCTCGGAGGAAAGATTCTTTCCAAGGTTGACAGCCGTAGGACCGATCGCGACCTTCGGGTTATCGGCGGAGAGGTGGTATCGCGCCAGCGCAGGGTGAATCCGGCGGTTGCCGGAGCGATGCGGGCTCATGCCGCCTTTGTGCTCCCGTCCAACTACAACCAACTGACTCCCGCTGAAAAAAAGAAGATTCAGCGGCAAATGACAGAGGAGCGTAGGCGCAATCTCTGAAACTTGACCATAAACCCCAACTGAAAGGAGATGTGGTATGAAGAGGAACAAGAGGGGCAAGGGCATCGAGAAGAAGTGCGTTTTCTGCAAGTGCATGGTCGGAGGCGGAGGCGATCGCCACGCCAAGGACCACTGCCCGCCCGCGAAAAATGTCGGGGAGTCCGGGCGCGCGAGGCGCAGGCGCCTGCGCAAGAAGCGTGCCAAGGGCGGCTCTCTTCCTCAGCGTGGCGTTGCTGTCGCCGGCATCCACAATACCCCGGCCTCCGGAGACAAGTCAAAGAGGTCGCCGAAAAAGTTGGGCTAACCGCCCGTCCCCCTCACCCGAAGTCCGGGTGAAGGGGGATTTTTTATTCACAAATTATCAAAAGGTTATCCACAGGCTATTAAGGCCGGCGAAAATAGGCTCGAAATATGGTATAATGTATATAATCCTGTCGAAGGGTTAAAAAGTTAGTCATTTTAGGCTTTAAAACCAAAAGGGTCGATGTTACTTTGGGTTTTAATGGCCGTTTTTATAAGTTTAGCTAGGCTTTTAGCCTTCAAAATAATAAATAATTAGCATGTTATTACAAACTTGGGGCGATGTTCTTTTGGCCTCATTCCAAGGCCTTTGGACCGGAGTTGTGGCCTTTGTGCCGCAATTAGTCGTGGCCTTCGTTATTTTTGTTGTCGGTTGGGTTATCGCAGTCGCTCTTGAAAATGTCGTGGAGCAGATCTTTAAAGCTCTGCGTGTGGATAGGGCTTTGCAGGGCTTGGGTGTTGAAGATCCTTTGGCCCGAGCCGGATTCAGGCTTGATTCGGGAAAATTCGTCGGCATGCTTGTCAAGTGGTTCTTTATCTTGGTGTTTTTGGTTGCCGCCGTGGATGTCCTCGGATTAAGAGAGGTCAATATCTTTTTGGCCCAAATAGTTTTGGTTTACCTGCCTAACGTAATAGTTGCCGCCATTATTTTGGTTGCGGCAGCTGTTCTTGCCGATGCCACCCGCAGAGTTGTGGTTGGTTCAGCCAAAGCGGCTCATTTGCCGTCGGCCGGATTCTTGGGAGGTATGGCCAAGTGGGCTATCTGGATTTTCGCGATTCTTGCCGCGATGTACCAGTTGGGCATTGCCGGAGCTTTTGTTCAAACGCTTTTTACCGGTTTTATCGCCGCTTTGTCTCTGGCCATGGGTTTGGCTTTCGGTCTTGGGGGCAAGGATGTAGCCGCTCGATTCTTGGAGCGTCTTCGCTCGGACATCTCGGATAACTTCTAGTTTTACCAGTCAGACACTTAAGAAAAAACCTCCTTAAAAGGAGGTTTTTTCTATTTGCCTATGCGCGCTTGACACCCCCTTTGGGGGATATATAATGGAATTACAAATGTTAAACCAGTTAATATATCCACAAAAAGGAGGCGGCGGAGGTAATTAGTATTTTCTGACTACAGAAATTTTAAAGCCGCCCTCAAGAGGCGGTTTTACATTTGCATCGGACAGTTTTTTGAAAATTTATGAAAGGGTCAAAATAAGTCTAACCCCCGTTATATATGTTAAATGTGGTTAAAAATAGATAGCGGGGTAAGTTAAGTAATAAAATATCAAAACACCGGGATAGAACATAAGGGCGTATGGTGGATGCCTAGGCTTAAAGTGACGATGAAGGACGTGGCGTGCCTGCGATAAGCCTCGGGGAGGTGGCGAGCAACCTTTGAACCGAGGATGTCCGAATGGGGAAACCTTTTTCGGTAAAACCGAAAAAGCCCTGTCGTATGACGGGGCTGTGCACCCAGGGAAGTAAAACATTTCAGTACCTGGAGGAAAAGAAAACAAGATCAGTTTTCTAGTTTGCTAGTTTCGGTCGCAAAACGACCTGACTAGTGGACTAGTAAACTGATAAATTCCCCTAGTAGCGGCGAGCGAAAAGGGAAGAGCCCAAACCTCTTATTTTGTTTTTAATAAGATGAGGGGGGTTGTAAGTGCGGTTCGTTCGGGAGCTCCGCCAGTTGGCGGACCCGAGGAGAGCGCAAAAAATTGAGACTTCGTTAGGAGAATCGGCTGGAAAGCCGGGCCATAGCGGGTAATAGCCCCGTATCCGAAAACGGTCTTATGCTCTCTGAACCGTTACTTGAGTACCTCGACACATGAATGGGTCGGGGGAATCCGGGAGAACTAACTCCCAAGGCTAAATACACTTTAAGACCGATAGTGAACTAGTACCGCGAGGGAAAGGTGAAAAGCAGCCCGTTGAGGGCGATGAAATAGTACCTGAAACCATATGTTTACAAAGAATCGGAGTCCCTCCGCCGTAAGGCGTCGGGACGACGGTGTGCCTATTGAAGAATGAGCCAACGAGTTAATTCGTATCGCTCGACTAAGTCCTATGGGACGCAGTCAAAGGGAAACCAAGTGTTAATAGCGCGTGCGCAGCATTTCAAGCCTTCGGCTTTTGGCGCAAGCCCAGAGCTTAAGGCTTGAATGTTGCAGGTGGTACGAATTAGACCCGAAGCCGGGTGAGCTTGCCATGGTCAGGGTGAACTCCGACGAAAGTCGTAGGGAGGCCCGAACCGGTTGATCGTTCAACGTCATCGGATGAACTGTGGCAAGGAGTGAAAAGCTAATCGAACTCGGTAATAGCTGGTTCTCTCCGAAATAGCTTTTGGGCTAGCGTCTCAAATTACCTTTGGGGGTAGAGCTACTGGAAGGTGTGAATAGGGAGAAATCTCGTCACACCTACCAAACTCCGAATACCAAAGGGGTATTGAGGCAGTTAGACCGTGGGGGCTAAGCTCCACTGGTCGAGAAGGGAAGAGCCTAGACCCACATCTAAGGTCCCTAAATTTTTACTAAGTGCAAATAAGGTGGTGAGATTTCGTGGATAGCGAGGAGGTTGGCTTAGAAGCAGCCATCCTTTAAAGAGTGCGTAATAGCTCACTCGTTAAGAGATTTCGCGCCGAAGATAATCGGGGCTAAGTAAAATACCGAAGATTGGGATGATTCCGCATTCGTGCGGGATCGTGGTAGGAGAGCATTCTAAATGCAGTGAAGGTCACGGCGTGAGCCGGACTGGAGCGTTTAGAAGAGAGAATGTTGGCACAAGTAACCACAAGATCCGTGAGATCCGGATCCGCCGAAAACCCAAGGTTTCCTTGGCAATGGTGATCAGCCAAGGGTTAGTCGGTCCTAAGGCAATGGCGAAAGCCGCAGCTAATGGACAGCAGGTTAATATTCCTGCACCCCCTCGCTTTTTGATGGAGCGACGGAGGAAACAAAAGAGAGCGCATTATTGGATTTGCGTTTTCATGGATAAGAATTGTTTTCCAGGAAAATCCGGAAAACAGCCGCAAGGCGAAATTCGTTCCGTGGAAAAACTTCTTGCTACGGCAGGGGGAATTTTCTTGAAGAGCCTTCCCAGAAAACCTTCTAAAATTAGAAGTGCGGGGACCGTACCGTAAACCGACACAGGTGGGTGGCTCGAGAAGAGCAAGGCGAACGGGTGATTTCTCTCCAAGGAACTCGGCAAAAAAGCGGCCGTAACTTAGGGATAAGGCCTGCCCCGCGCAAGCGGGGCCGCAGCTAAAGTACCTCTGGCGACTGTTTACCAAAAACACAGCTCCCTGCGAACTCGTAAGAGGATGTATAGGGGGTGACGCCTGACCAATGCGAGAAGGTTAACGTTGGCGGTACGTGGAAATTTATTTCTGCGTGCTGACTGACCGAAGCCCTCGTCAATGTCAGCGATAACTATAATCGTTCTAAGGTAAGTAGCGCTGCCTTAGTAAAACTTGGCTATATGCTGGAAGGTCTGTGTATCCGACGCTACTATGGTATAATACGTACATAGATGATTAACCATAGTAAAAATGCGAGCGGTGCAGATAATCAGCAGGAAAGGCCGGGAATTAAAGGATGGATAGTTGGTTTTACCGACGGAGAAGGTTGTTTTTCCGTGAGTATTTTCCGCAACAAAACCACTAAACTGGGCTGGCAAATTTTTCCAGAATTTGTCATTACTCAAAGCGAAAAAAGTCTGGATGCGTTAGAGTTGTTTCGTAAATATTTTGATTGCGGACGCATATTTGTGAATAAACGATACGATAATCATAATGAAAATCTATATCGTTTCTGTGTGCGTTCTATTCAAGATTTGCACGAAAAAATAATTCCATTTTTCAAGAAGAATAAATTGCGTACCCATAAGCAGAAAGATTTTAAGATTTTTTCGGAGATTGTTGAGAAAATGATGAAAAAAAAGCATTTAACTTCAAAGGGAATGATGGGCATAGCTCAGCGCATAAAGACAATGAACAGAAAAAATCCATCTAAATTCCTGGAATCCTCAGAGACTATACGCCAGGCTTCGGCGAAACCGAAGAAGATATAGTCCGAACTCTATGGCGACATAGAGCCGACGAATAAGTCGGGCAACAAAAAGTTGCAACATAATTAAGCGCAATTCCTTGTCGGGTAAGGAATTTGCCCGCTTTGACGGCAACGTCTAAGCAAACACTGACTAATAACGGTGGAGTCCTCGCCGGAGTCCCGCATCAAGGGCGGGACGATGAAAGCAGGATAATACCGTGGGAACTCCGATAAAAATCGGAGACCCGTAACGACTTAGGTCGCTTATACACAGTGGCGACCGAGATAGCTTTATTTTATAATGAAGTTATAATATGTCAGCTCTCAATAAAAAGCGTAAATTGTGCGAGTATATTTCGGGTTATGCGGATGGTGAGGGATGTTTTAGCGTTTCTTTCTCAAGACGCAGAAAATTTTTAGTCGGTTGGGAAACCAAACCAAGTTTTTCTGTCAGTCAAAACGAAGAAAGGGCGCAGGTTCTGTATATAATGCAAGATTACTTCAAAAGCGGTTTTATCAGGAGAGATTTTTCCGATAAAACGCTTAAGTACGAAGTAAGAAGTCTTGAAAATTTAATACAGAATGTCATCCCGCACTTCGAGCAATATCCAATGCTGTCTTTTAAGCAGAAAGACTTTGAATTTTTTAAAAAGATTTGTCGTCTAATGCAAAAAGACCTACACAGAACGCCCGCCGGGCTTAAGCGAATAGTTAAGCTCGCTTATCAGATGAATCCCGGCGGAAAAAGGCGTTATAGAAAAAGAGATATACTTAATACGTTGAGATGAAGATATAGTCTGTACCATTAGAAATAATGGATAATATGAAGTTCCGACGCGCACGAAAGGCGTAACGACTGGAGGACTGTCTCGGAGAGTAGCCCGGTGAAAATACAGTACCGGTGAAGATGCCGGTTACCTGCAGTTAGACGAAAAGACCCCGGAAGCTTTACTATAGCTTGATATTGGGTTTAAGTTTCTAATGCGTAGCATAGTGGGGAGGCTTTGATGTGTTGTTTTCGGATGACACGGAGCCGTCAGTGAAATACCCATCTTTAGTTGCTTATATTCTAACCTCGAGGGCAAAAACCGCGGGGAACAGTATCTGGTGGGTAGTTTAAGTGGGGCACTTTCCTCCTAAAGAGTAATGGAGGAGTCTATTAAGGTCGGCTAACTCCGGATGGAAATCGGAGTGATAGGGCAACGCCACAAGCCGGCTTAACTGCGAGGCGGACATGCCGAGCAGGTGCGAAAGCAGAGCGTAGTGATCCGATCGTTGGCATTAGATGCCGCGAAAGCTCAACGGATAAAAGCTACTCCGGGGATAACAGGCTAGTACCGCCCGAGCGTCCACAGCGACGGCGGTGTTCGGCACCTCGATGTCGGCTCACCTTATCCTGGGGGTGGAGAAGCTCCCAAGGGTTTGGCTGTTCGCCAATTAAAAAGGTACGCGAGCTGGGTTCAGACCGTCAAAACAACTGAACCGAGGACATCAAACACGGCGGCTTTCACGAGTAATCGTGATCGAAAAAACCGACTCATATCGGTGAAACCCTATAACTATTTCAACCTATCTAGTTACAGGGCGATACCGAGGGAAGTCCTCTGTCATAAACTAAGTTTATGACATGACCCCGTAGAGACTTGGTCCGATGAACATCGGACCAGATTCCGCCAAAAGCGGGATAACACGTCGGTTAACCTGTTTTTGGGTTAATGGTATAGTCCAAACAATTAGTAATAGTTGAGTATTGCGTGAGACAGGTTGGTCTCCTATCTACTGCAGGCGTTGATTTTTGAGAGGAGTCATTCCTAGTAAGCCCTTTATGGGCCTTGCTACTGTCCGAAGTAATTCGGACTGAAAATTCGGCTAATAACGGTGAAATCTTAAATGTAATTTCTGGACTGTGGATATCATTTTTGCATCGGTCCGCAGAATTGATGTATAATTTACTTGAGGACCAGAAATTTTAATTTAAGACAATATCGTGGGAAGTCGATCTAAAATTGATTTAGCGTATATTGCCGGCTTTCTTGACGGCGACGGCAGTTTGATGCTGCAAGTCAAAAAACGCAAAGATGGCAAACTGAAGAAAAGATTTATGTGCACGATTTGCTTTTATCAGGACGCAAGACATTCAGAGCCGTTTAAGTGGATTCGTAAAATTCTTGGAATAGGATATATTTCAAGGCGCAATGACGGCATTGCCGAATTGCGCATAAACGGATTCAAGCGAACCCGCGACATAATGAAAAATCTTATGCCCTTTATAAGGTTTAAGAAAAAGCAAGCCGTCGCATTGTTTCAAGCGGCAAACCTGCTTAGCCGTAAAAAGCACAATCGGCTAACAGACATTGAGTTGCGTAGAATGGCGGAATACATTGTGGCAATACAGAAAGATAATTACGCAACCAGAAGCAAAAAAACGTTAAAAGAATTAAATTCAATTTTAGGTCTGACCCCGTAACGACTGAGGCTGAAAAGCCAAGATGGAATATTAAAATTCCATAACACGCCGACCCCTTCCGCATGAAAATGTGTCAGGGTGAAGATATAGTCTGCGCCATTAGCGATAATGGATAACGTGACGAGAGGACCGGAATGAACGAACCTCTGGTCTGCCAGCTGTCCCGCCAGGGGCAACGCTGGGTAGCTATGTTCGGATCGGATAAGCGCTGAAAGCATCTAAGCGCGAAGCCGACCTCAAGATTAGAAATCGTTATAGGCCCGTGCGAGATTAGCACGTATATAGGCTCTAGGTGTAAGTCCCGTAAGGGATTCAGCCGAGGAGTACTAAATGGCCAGTTCTATCCCGATGTTTTGATATTTTTCCCACTTGGCGACTTGGTCGCCAAGTGGGCAGGCTTAAAAATTGATCGCGGTTAAACATTGTAAGCTGGTGATTTATCGCCATGGAACTACCTCTTCCCATTCCGAACAGAGTCGTAAAACATGGTAGAGGCGATGATACTCGCAAGGGGAAAGTAGCTAATCGCCAGCTTAGAGTGTTTAACTTTTTACAGCGCGCGATTTTTTGTTTATATTTTTTGTTCAAAAATTCAATATGTTAAATCCATCCATATGGCAAAAATTAACAGATTATAATTCAATGGCTGTGTTTTAACTCCAGGCGATGCAAGGGCACTAAACCATTACGAGGGGGTTGACAGACGCATATCGATGTGCTAAGATTAACCTTAGTTTGTATCTTGATTCCCAGCCAAAGCTTGGCTTTGGCTACACCCCAGAAAGAGGGAGGCGCCGAAATGCCATACTCGAATGTAACAGGGTGGCCAGTTCCTAACTATTTTGAGGATTGCGAGTGTTGCGCCAGCATCTGGCAGATGCTCTGGCGCCATCCGCACGCATTGGTGATATTTGTAGTTGCGTACGGCTACATTTTTTCTTTCGTGGGCTATATCATCTATCGTTGGTGGATTTGAACGCCCAACTGATCTCAGTCAAGACGAAACGCGCGGGGCTCCGAAAGGAACCCCGTTTTTTATTTCAGCGCAAATACGTAGTATAATGTTTTTATGTCTCTAGATTGGCGGTTAAAAAGACAATTTTTTTATATCGGCATTTTGTCGCTGATTCCCTTGGCGATAATAGTTTATCTGGTTTTCGGGGTAGTGCCTGATGCGACCTGTTTTGACAATAAACAAAATCAAAGAGAGGAAGGCGTTGATTGTAGCGGTCCCTGCAAGCCGTGTCTGGAAAATCTTACCGAGCCCGTGGTTTTATGGACCCGTTTATTTAAACTTGCCGATGGCGCTTACGAAGTCGCGGCTTTAATTGAAAACACGCATAACTTCGCCTCGGTTGACAGATTTTTCTACCGTGTAAAAATTTATAGTCCGGACAACATTGTAATTGGCATCAAAGAAGGCGAGACTTTTATAAACCCAAATGAAAAGTTTTTAATTTTGGACCCGAGTTTTGCAACCGGCCAGCGCGCGCCCGCTAGAGCCCTGGTTGAATTTGATCCGGTGAAATGGCGATACGCCGAATATACTCCGCCGAATGTCGTCGTGGTTTCGCGCGATTTTTCGCTTGAACCCCAGCCGCGCTTAAGCGCTTTGTTGCGCAACAACGACCTTTTCGCTCTTAATAATCTGCAAGTCGCGGCCATTTTGTCCGACGAATCAGGAAAGGTTGTCGGCGCGAGTCTTACTAATTTGGATAA
>ERZ1292645.341-Hain-H14-02um-R2-341-length-17603-cov-6_pt1 | contig 17603 bp, 16 predicted proteins | sample MGYA00564401_ERZ1292645 | MGnify/ENA primary metagenome ERZ1292645 (study PRJEB36523, sample SAMEA6512644) | groundwater metagenome | collected 2019-01-09 | study: AquaDiva: Metagenomics assemblies of 32 groundwater samples | reverse complement strand
CATAGATTTCCTAAGAGACAGGGTTAAGATACCTATTGTAGGCACAACGCCGGCGATTAAACCTGCGGTCGCTGAATCCAAGTCCGGCGTAATAGGCGTTATGTCCACGCCAGCCACGTCTAAAAGCCCTTATCTCAATAATCTTATAAAGGAGCACGCCGGCAGTATGAAAGTAATAAACATCGGCTGTTACGGCCTTGAGGACATAATTGATGAAACCGGAATGTTGGACTCGCCTGAATTACGGCGGCTATTGTCAAAGTATGCCGGACCGATTAAAAAGGCCGGCGCGGATGTTATCGTATTAGGATGCACTCATTACCCGTTTCTTAAGCCGCAAATCAGAAAGATAGTCGGAAAGCACATAAAATTGGTTGACTCCGGCAAGGCCATAGCAAAAAGCACAAGTGCCATTCTCCATGAAACAAACGCCATTAATGATTCGGGGCGTAAAACGGATTTTTACACCACAGGCGATCCGAAGCAATTTTCTAAAGTTGCTTCCATTCTTTTGAAAAAACGCGTTGAAGCGAGACACATCGAACTTTGACCAAACGTTAAGACATCCTGCGGATTGAATTTTCAACATCTTAATATGCCGCTTGAATGGCATATTTAAAAGTGGCAATTATCCACAAAATTCCTTTACAAAAAACGCGTGTCGGTTAAAGTCCTGTTAATAATACTGGTCCTGGAAAATGTTAAAATTTGATTATGCCGGAAGATAATACGACAAAAAAAGGAGAGGAACTGGAAAAAAAGCTCGCTGAACTTAGACAGACGGAAGAGGAAGAAAAATACAAAATACTTGCCAAGAGTTTGGATCTCCCCTATTCCGACCTGAAATCCGCGCCCATTGATACCGACGCTCTGTCCGTATTAAGCGAAGAGGAGGCCCGTTCGGTCAATGTGGCTGTTATTTTCAGAAAGGACTCGAAGATTGTTGTTGCGGTATTGGACCCAACCAACCCCGCCACGCAAAAGGTCATATCTCGCCTTAAGACCGACCATGAAGTTGGCGTTATTGTGACCAATCAGCATTCTCTGCAGAATATATTCAAAAGATACCAAAGATTAAAAAAAGCCGAGGTTTTTGAAATTGGCGCTATAGAATTGGAGGAAGAAGAAGTTAATAAACTGGAGAATGAGATCAATAATGTATCGGATATAAAAGACAGGATAAAGAATATGTCCGCCACCGGCTTGTTGAATTTGATAATAGCCGGCGCACTTAAAACAGAGGCCTCCGACATTCACCTGGAGCCGGAAGCGGGACAAATTCGTCTAAGATACCGTCTTGACGGTCTTTTGCACGACATAGCTTTTCTAGAAAAATCTTCATACGAGATGATTGTCAGCAGAATAAAAGTCCTTTCTAAAATTAAACTTAACATTCACAACATACCCCAGGACGGACGGTTTACCATTCGGCTGAAAATGGTCTCCATAGAAGTCAGAGTTTCAGTTCTGCCCAGCGAGTTTGGCGAAACAATCGTAATGCGTCTCCTTGACCCAAGAACAGTAAAAAAAGAGCTTGATAAATTGGGCATGAGGGATGACCTGCTCAATAAAATTAAAGAGCTTCTTAAAAAGCCGACCGGGGCCATCCTCACAACCGGTCCGACCGGCTCCGGTAAAACCACCATGCTATATGCTTTCCTAAGTTATCTTAACTCTCCGGAAAGCAAGATAATAACAATAGAAGACCCTATAGAATATCACATTGAGGGGATATCCCAGACCCAGGTTGACGCCCGCAAAGGGTACACTTTCGCTAATGGTTTGAGAGCCATAGTAAGACAGGACCCGGATATAATACTTGTCGGAGAAATAAGAGACGCTGAAACGGCAGATATAGCGTTGCAGGCCGCTTTAACTGGACATCTTGTTTTGTCCACTATCCACACAAATGATGCCGCCGGCGCCATTCCCAGATTGGTCAACTTTGGCATAAAGTCCCAGATCATAGCGCCGGCTATAAATATAGCTATGGCCCAACGCTTAATCAGAAAGTTGTGCCCGCACTGCAAAAAAACAAGAAAGATAGAAACAAATGAGCTGAAAAAGATCAGGGAGGTGTTGGGACCTCTATCTACGCATAAAAATATTGATATGTCTAAATATCCTAATCTGGATGAGGGTTTGAAAATAGGTGTTCCCGGAAAATGCAAAGAATGCGGCGAATCCGGCTATAAAGGGAGAATCGGTATCTTTGAGGCCTTTGAAATATCCAAAGAAATGGAGAAGTTAATACTTAGATCGCCGGCAATATCGGAAATACAAGATTTGGCTGTTATTGAAGGGATGGTAACAATGTTGCAGGACGCATACATAAAATTGATCAGCGGAATAACAACAATAGAAGAAATAGAGAAAGTGGTGGTATAAGGACCTTTATAATCTGTAGGCAAAGACCCGCGCCAATAAAAACACGGGGGCAGGATAACTCCGAGGAGTAGGCCAGTCGAAACCAACCTATCCAAGCTAGGATAGTATCCCGATTGGACTTTTGTATTAAAATACTCAATCCAATTGCCTACAGGTTATAAGGGTTCTTAGAGCTATATTCTAACTTAAATTATTATGAATGTCAATCAACCGAATACAGCCTCTAAAACAGCTCCTGACGACCAGGTTTTAGACAACGCGCTAAGACCGGGCACATTCAGTGAATATGTAGGGCAGGATAAGATAAAAGAAAACTTGAGAATAGTCATCGGGGCGGCAAAAAAGAGAAATGAGCCGATAGAGCACTTGTTGTTTCACGGCCCTTCGGGTCTTGGAAAAACAACTCTTGCTTACCTGGTTGCAAAAGAACTGGGAGCCAGTATAAGAATAACCTCCGGTACGGCTCTTGAAAAAGCCGGGGATATCGGTTCAATTTTAACCGGCTTGAATGACGGCGACATCATATTTATTGATGAAGTGCATCGCCTTAACAAAGCCGTTGAAGAAGTTATATATCCGGCCATGGAGAATTTTAAGCTGGATATAGTCATCGGAAAAGGCAACTCCGCAAAAACACTGCAAATAGATCTCCCGCGATTCACTCTCATTGCCGCCACAACAAAAATTTCCATGCTTTCATCCCCCTTCAGGTCAAGATTCGGCGCCAACTTCAGGTTGGATTTTTATAACCAAAAAAACATAGAAGAAATAATAACAAGATCGGCAAAATTGCTTGGCGTAAACATAGAGGCAGAGGCGGTTAAAGAAATTTCTCTTGCTTCAAGATTCACTCCCAGAGTCGCGAATCGTCTTCTAAAAAGGGTCCGGGATTTTAGTCAAATGAACGGCAAGGAAATTATCTCCAAGGACATAGCGAAGAAAGCTTTGAAAATGCTTGAGATAGACGACAAGGGCCTTGAAGAAACCGACAGAAAGATACTGCTGACGATAATCAATAATTTTGACGGCGGTCCGGTCGGCCTCAAGTCAGTTGCCGCATCAATACCGGAAGAAGAAAGCACGATAGAAGACGTTTACGAGCCGTACCTGATGCAAATGGGGTTTCTTGCGAGAACACCAAAAGGAAGAATAGTTACGTCCAAAGGATTTGAACATATGGGAATTAAGGACAAAAAACTGAAATTTATTTAACTATATTACAGATGTCCGGGCATTCGCGTTGGAGTCAAATTAAAAGAAAGAAAGACATTACTGACCAGAAAAGAGGTCAGATATTTTCAAAACTTTCAAAAGATATAACTCTTGCCGCCAGAAAAGGAACCGACATCAAAACCAATGTCGCCCTTGCAAACGCCGTTGAACAGGCCAAAAGCGCGAATATGCCCAATGAGAATATAGAACGGGCTATCAAGAAGGTATCTGAAAAAGACAGCGCGCAATTGGAAGAGATAGCGGTGGAGGGTATTGGACCCGGTGGAGTTGTGTTAAGGATAAAAGGCATTACTGACAATAAGAATCGCGCCGTTGCGGAAATAAAGAAAATATTTTTAGACCACGAAGTAAAGATGGTCAATCCCGGAAGCATTAGCTGGATGTTCAATAACCCGGTTCAAGTTAACGAACAAACACAAAAAAAATTTAATGAACTTTTTGAGGCCCTGGATGACAACGATAATGTCAGGGATATCGCTTCAAATCTGAAATGATCACACTTGGAATTGATCCCGGTACAACAAGAATAGGATATGGAATAGTGAAGCAGGAAAAAAACCGATTTTCATGCATTGAGTACGGAATTTTAAAAGTTGACAGCGACAAACTGACCGGTTTTAAGGATGCGGCGCTGTCATTAAATGAACTTATCGTGAAACATCAGCCCGATCAAGCGGGCATTGAAAAACTTTTCTTTTTCAAAAATCAGAAAACCGTTATGGCTGTAAGCGAGATGCGCGGCGTACTGCTTCTTACGCTTGCCAAACATGGTTTGCCTATTCAAGAATTCACGCCTCTTCAGGTAAAGCAAAATATAAGCGCTTACGGCAGAGCGGATAAAGAGCAGGTACAGAAAATGGTCCGATTATTGCTGGGATTAAAGGAGCCGATAAAACCTGACGATGCCGCCGATGCTCTGGCTATTGCAATTTGTTGCGCAAATAATAGAATGTTATAAAAAATTAAATAATCCAAATCTACGAATAGTATCCGAATGCTCCGAATATCCGCGGCATTCGCATAAATTCGCGGATTCGCATTATGCTTAGTGAAGCATACAAATTTGAAGAAGAGGACGACAAAATTATAGAAGACGACGATAAGGAAAACCTAGAAGATGAGGATGAAGAAGATGATGAAGACGACGAGGATGATGAGTCGGAAGAGTTATCTGACAAAGAAGAAGTTATCTAGAAACACAAGCGATTAAAAAGTCCGATAAAATCGGACTTTTTAATTTTATATTACTTTTATAAACTTTTTGGGGCCGATCTGGATCACATCCCCTTCTTTAGGCACGAAGCCCCACTCCTTTTTGACTTCTCCATTAACCTTACCGCGCCTTGTTCAATAAGTATTTTAGCGGAACTCGAACTGCCCTGCGTTGCCAGTCCGACAAGTTCAACTAATTTCGTCTTTTTTACTTCTTCCATTTCACCAGGCAGCTCCCCTTTTGAGAACACTCTCTCCCATTCATCTCCGGCTTTTTGGGCCTCTTTTTCGCCGTGATACATTCTTACTAACTCGTAAGCAAGTTCTTTTTTAAACCCGTACGGATCGTTTCCTTTTTTGCCGTCTATCCATTGCCGTTGCTTTTCAGTACAAAGAAGGAATACCAGCGCCGTCATTTCATCCGGCACGGTTTTCATCGTTTTGCCAAACATATCTTGAGGAGAATCAGACAGCGATATCAGTCCGCCTTCTGTTTTGCTCATCTTTTTGCCTGATTCGGCGTCTATCAATAAACGAGTGGCAAAAACCAGTTTATCTTTATTCAACATCTTCCTTTCCAGGTCCCTGCCGACTAACATATTAAAGGTCTGGTCGTTACCGCCGACCTCGCCGTCAATTTTCATAGCGACAGAATCATAACCTTGCATTAGCGGGTATAGAAATTCATTTAAATAAATTGGCATAGGAAAAGCATTTACTTTATGCAGTCCGGATTTTGTACCGCCATATATAATTTCTCCTTGGTCTATTTCTGAACCACAACAGCTACATTCAATTTTTCCCGCATAAACTTCAATATTGCCAAAGCGAGAGATAAAACCTAACGGAGGATTAAACCTCCCTTTTTCTAATCCTGTTTCTTTATCCAAACAAACTATTTCTCCTCTTATTCTTCTTTGGAACATATCTCTTTGTATCATCTGCTGAACTGTCACATAGCTGGCCAATTCAACCACGTCTTGAAACAACATTTTAGAAAGCCATACGCTATTATGTTTAACTTCAAAAGAGTCCTTGGGTAATATCTTATAAACCTGCTCAAGATAATTTTCCATGTTTTTCTTAACTTCTTTTTCGGTTAATTGACTGCGGGCAGATTCTTTTCCGGTTGGATCCCCTATTCTAGCCGTAAAATCGCCTATCAACAGTACCGGCTTATGCCCAAGCTCTAAAAGCTGTTTTAGAAACAGAAGGGGTATAGTGTGTCCGAGGTGAAGATTTGGGCCAGTTGGATCTATCCCAAGATATATTCTCAATTTTTTTCCTTCTTTTAACCTTTTCTCCGCTTCTTCACCGGACTGAAAAATTGCTTTAATTCTACGAGTTAACAATTCTTCAATTTCTATTGTCTGCGCAGGCAGGTGTTCGTCTGTTATTACTTTTTTACTAAACATACATAGATAATATATTTAATTGATTCTATTGTAAATGCGGAATTTTTGTGGCATTATTGGAAACTAGTGATGACATTTAAATCAAAGAAAACAAAACATCTTTTCAAAGCATTGCCTATGCTTTTTTTGTGGCTATTGGTAATTGGCGTTATCTCTTTTCTGGTCTTATTCATATATATAGAAATAACTCTTCCCGCTCCCGATTCTATAGCCGCAAGAAAAGTAACCGAATCAACCAAGATATATGACAAGACTGGCAAGATTTTACTTTATGACATCCATGGCGAAGAGAAAAGAACCATAATCCCGTGGAACCAAATACCGGAATCAGCCAGGAAAGCGGCTCTTGCTTCTGAAGATGCTGAATTTTATAACCATAAAGGGCTCGATATTTCCGGTATTATAAGAGCCGTACTGAAGGATATCCGGGATTTTGACCTGTCTCAAGGCGGTTCCACTATAACCCAGCAATTGGTTAAGAAATCTCTCTTGGGCGATGAGAAGACACTCACAAGAAAATTAAAAGAGGCGCTTTTGTCCATAGAAGTTGAAAAAAGATTCACTAAAGACGAGATACTGTGGATGTATCTTAATCAGATACCTTACGGCTCAAACGCATACGGTATAGAAGCCGCTTCAAAAACATTTTTCGGAAAAACCGCATCAGAACTAACAATAAATGAATCGGCAATACTTGCTTCTCTTATTAAAGCGCCGTCATATTATTCTCCCTACGGCAACAATGTTAAAGAATTGACGGATAGAAAAAATACTCTTATTGACAGAATGCTCGCGTTAAACATGATTTCAACTGAAGAGCACGAAAAGGCAATAAACGAGAAGATTGATTTCAAATTTAATATTAAAGAAGATTTTGCTCTCCACTTCGTTATCATGATTCAGGAATATCTTGAAGATAAGTACGGCAGAGATACGGTTGAAAGCGGCGGTTTAAAAGTTATAACTACTCTTGATGCTGAACTTCAAACTATAGCGGAAGAAACAGTCAAAAAATATGCCGAGATCAATAAAAAAAAGTATAAAGCATCTAACGCCGCCCTAGTCGCTATTGACCCGAAGACCGGCGAACTGCTGTCTCTTGTAGGTTCAGTAAATTATTCCGATATTGAAAATGAAGGAAACTTCAATGTTGCTACCGCAAAAAGACAGCCGGGTTCGTCATTCAAGCCGTTTGCTTATGCAATGGCTTTTCAAAAGGGTTACCCCGATTCCACTGTTTTATTTGATGTAAAAACAGAGTTCAATCCTAATTGTTCTCCGAATGCGGAACAAAAAAAGGATAAATACGGCCTTGACTGTTACAATCCCCAAAATTATGACAGTAGATTCAGAGGACCGGTTACGATGAGACAATCGCTGGCTCAATCGCTTAACGTGCCTTCAGTAAAGACACTATACCTAGCCGGCGTGAGCGACACTATAGATCTCGCTGAAAAAATGGGTATAACCACGCTTCAGAACAGATCAGAGTTTGGGTTGTCCCTTGTGCTTGGCGGAGCTGAAGTCAGACCGGTTGACATTGTTTCAGCATACGGAGTTTTTGCAAACGACGGCATAAGAAATCCATGGTATTTCATAAAAAGAGTTGAGTCGGCTAACGGAAATATTCTGGAAAATACAACTCCTGACCCAAAAAGAGCGCTTGATACTCAAACAGCGCGTCTTATTTCAGACGTTCTTTCCGATAACAATGCCAGATCTGCCGTATTCGGTTATTCCAGCTCTCTTTATTTTCCAAGCAGATCGGTTGCAGCTAAAACAGGAACTACTCAAAAAAACAGAGACGCCTGGGTTATAGGTTACAACCCGACGATAACTGCAGGCGTTTGGGTCGGTAATAATAGAGAGGAGTCAATGACACAGGAAGGAGCCGGTATAAGCGCCGCAGGTCCTATGTGGCATGAATTTATGGCGAAAGCTCTTGAAAAAATGCCTGTGGAAGAATTTATTAAACCAGACCTGGTCTCATCTTCAAAACCGATGCTAAACGGCAGTTATGACAACTCTGATCCTCACAACATACTTTACTATGTCGGAAGAAGCGATAATCAGTTCAATAACTGGGAGTGGTCAGTAAGAAGATTTTTCGGGCTAAATTAGAAGTTGATTTATAAAGGTTGTTATATTAATAACTTCTTGAATACCACTCCTTCTCTTCTTAATCTTTCTTCAATAATCCTTATTCTTAAGGCAATCTCTTGATCGATGAGCTTGTTGTCCGTTTCTATCTTTATAATGCCTTTATTAAATGTATAGGAAAGCCGGCAATCCAAACCTGAATTTTTGAGTATTTCTTCTTTTACAAACCTTAAAAGCGTTTCGTCTATTTTATTTTTGGCATTCACTTCCTCTTCAATTGCTTTTATTCTTTTATTAAAAAGTGAAGAGATATTTTTAAACATAATATTTAACTTCGCAGAGGCATTATAAGATAAGTGAGGTCAATCTTGTCGTCATATGGTTTTAGAATAAGAGGGTTGCCGTTGCCGGTAAATTCCAACACAACCTTATCGCTGTTTATTATCTTTAATCCGTCCAAAAAATAGCGATAGTTGACCGATACTTCAAAAGGATCATTCTTTAACACGGCGGGAACTGTGGTTTCTATTTCACCCTTATCGGAGTTCTTTGACTTAAGAAGGATTGAATCCTTAGAGCATACCAGTTTAACATCAGAAATATTTGAAGAAAACAATCCAGCCAAACGAATGTCTTTCTCAAGATCGCCTTTTTGAACAAGCAAGCGAGACAAGAATTTGCTTGGCATTACTTTCTTATAATCAGGATAACTTCCTTCAATAAGCCGAGATATGAGTTCAAAGTCATTATTGTAAAATGAAATCTGATTGTCTCCAATCTTCACTTCCACGTCCATGTCAATATCGTTTGTTATTCTTATCATCTCCATAACTGTGTTTCTCGGTATTATAACGCTATATTGACCGCTATTTTTCGCGTTAAGACCTACTTCAGACAAACGAAAACTGTCCGTAGCCGCGAATGTTATTTTTTTAGAACTGAAATCGGCATAAACGCCGGCCAATTCCGGTCTGGTTTCGGATAATGCTATTGCGTCGGCAACGGCATAAAACATATTCTTTAATACTTTAGAAGGTATAACGGCGACCGGTTCAATTTTAAGTTTAGGAATGATGGGAAAATCTTTAGGGTCAAAACCTAAAATCTGTGTTTTATATTTTTCAGAGTTTATGAATAATATATTATTTTTTGTATAAAGAGTGATTTTCTCGTCCGATACATTGTTTATAAAATCAGAAGATACTCTCGCTGGTATAGCTATTTCCCCTACCTCATCTATCTTAGCCCCTATCATACAATTGATGCCGACCTCCAGATTTGTAGATGAGATTCTTAATCTTCCGTTGTCGGTCTTTATTAATACATTATTAAGAATAGGTAGAGAAGGATTTCTTGAAACGATTTTCTCAACCATCCCTAAAGCCCTTTTTAAGTTTTTTTGATTTACGGTTACTCTCATTGGTTAATTATTATATTATTTTATATATACTTTTATTACTATTATAGCAGACATTTTTGTTGATAACATATCTTTATGCGTCTGAAAACATAGATTTAAAAAGAAAAATAATCGTAGAATTTAAATTAAAACTGTTAATAAACTATTTATTAATCATGAATAACTCTTGAATATAATGGATAACTTTTTGGTTTCTATAATTCTAAACTTTAAATCAACTTAATATCAACCATTAATCAACGAGATATTCACATAATATCGCAGAATAAAACATTAAAATTTATTTATCAAAAGAATTATAAACTCGTTCTCTTATAAGAACCAACTCTTGTCTTAATGGTTCATCAACAGATGATTCAGATTTTATTTTTTCACAAGCGTGAATGACTGTTGAGTGATCTCTTCCTCCTAATTTTTGACCTATCTCCGGGAATGAAAGTTTAGTTTCTTCTCTTAATAGAAACATGGCGACCTGGCGAGGCCTTACGACTTCTTTCTTACGACTTCTTTTAACAAGGTCACTCAAAGAGATATTATAAAATTCCGCCGCCGCCTTAATTATTGACTGCGGAGAAGTTCTTCTGTATGAACTGCTTAAATAGGTGTTTAAAATATTTTTTACTTCTTTTATGTCAGGAACTCTGTTGTATATCTGACTGAAAGCTCCCACTCTGTTCAAAGCTCCTTCAAGCTCTCTCACATTCTTTTGTATGTGAGTAGCGATATAAATAAGAGTTTCGTCGTCAAATTCATAATTTTTTTCCTGACTTTTTTGTTTCAGTATTGCCAGGCGCGTCTCAAAGTCCGGATTACCTATATCCGCTATCATGCCGCCTTCAAAACGGGACCTTAAGCGTTCTTCCAAAGACGGAATTGCTTTTGGCGGCCTGTCCGAAGAAAGGACTATCTGCTTGTTCTTTCCGTATAGTTCGTTAAATGTTGAGAATATTATATCCTGGGTCTTTTCTCTTCCGGCTATCAATTGGATATCGTCTATCATCAAAAGGTCAAGTTGAGAATACTTTGATTTAAGGTCTTCTATGGTTCTGTTAGAAAGCGCTTCTATGATGCTTGCCGTGAATCTTTCCGATGTTATGTAAAGGATTTTCTTCGGGGTGTTCTCGGCCAGCAGTTTATTTCCTATTGACTGAAGAAGGTGAGTTTTTCCAAGTCCAACCCCTCCATACAAGAACAGCGGGTTATAAAGCTTGCCAAGATTCTTTGTTATTGCCAAACACGCCGCATGGGCTAATTCATTGTTGGAGCCGACGATGAACGAATCAAATACATATTTTTTATTCAAGTTAGTGGCCTTGTCAATGTCTTTATCCGATTCACTGCCGGATTCTGATTCAAGTTCCCTTTCTAATAGAATGTTTGAGAAGTCACGCTTGGCTAATTCTAGCTTAGAACGGCCTATAATATAACGGACTTCCCTTATTTCCTGGCTTTGACCTCTGATTGACTCAAGTATTTTCTTATTAAACTTATTCTCAAGCCATTCTTTAATGAATCCGTTCGGGACGCTGACAACTACGGTATTATCGTCTCTGGACAGAACATATGTGTTTTTAAACCAGGTAGTAAAATTAGCTCTGGAAAGAGATAGTTCCATTTCACCAAGCACCGCTTTCCAAAGTTCCTCGTTAGTTATCATAATAAATTTGAAATTATAAACTTAGTTTGAATAAAAATCATGTTTAATAATTATAACTAACTCAACTATCAATGAAAGCGTCAAAAAAGTTTATATACTGTGTATAACAGGTGGAAAAGAATAGTAAATATTGACAAGCTAAAAAAATAATTCAAAAAATTAATAAAATTGACTTAAGGTTAAAAAGTAATATAATCAAGAATATGGGAAAAGCTCTAACTTACAAACCAAAGAAGAAAAAAAGAAAGAGAAAACACGGTTTTTTTAAGAGATCCGGAACAAGATCAGGGAACAGAGTTTTGGCAAGAAGAAGAAGAAAAGGCAGAAAACGTCTGTCGGTTTAAGATATGCCATTACCAAAAAAATACAGGATTGCCGGCAAAAAAGAGATGGACAGCGTATTTAAGAACGGTAAAACCGTCAGAGGCGTTTTTTTATTTATAAGGGCCTTGAAAAATCAAAGAGAGTATACAAGATTCGGTTTTATTATTCCTACAAAACATATTCCTCTTGCCGCGGAGAGGAATAAAATAAGAAGAATATTATCGGAAGAGATTGCAAAGCTGTATTTACCAGGACGTGGTTATGATATCGTTGCGGTAGTTCACAAAAAGATAGAAAAAAGCCGGTTCAAAGAGTTGGTCAGTGAATTAAATGCGCTTTTACTAAAAATCCAAAACCAAAATGTTTAGCCGTTTAAGTTTTAACTTTATTTAATTTTTTGAATTTACCAAGGTGAAAAAACTACTGCTTAAAATAATATACGGCTATAAACGCATATCAGGAATTCTTAGAGAAGTCAGATTGCCGGTTTTTATATATACGGATTGTAAGTTTCACCCTTCTTGCTCTGATTACTCGGTTGAAGCGATAACCAAGCACGGCATTATCAGGGGTTCAGTCAAGTCGATGGCGCGTATTTTAAGATGTTCCCCTTTTTCAAAAGGAGGTATAGATATGCCTTAAGAATATGATAAACATTTACAACGAAATCCTATTCCGTCCTTTATTTAATCTCATGGTTTATCTCCAGGGTGTAATCCCCGGCGGCGATCTCGGACTTACTATTATTATTCTTACGGTGATCATAAGAATAATGTTTATTCCCTTGTCGTTAAAGACCATTAAATCACAACAATCGCTTAAAGAACTGTCGCCTAAGATTGAGGAAATAAAAGCAAAATTTAAGAATGATACGGCTGCTCAATCGGCCGCGACGATGAAACTTTACAAGGATAATAACATAAACCCTCTTGCGGGATGTCTGCCCCTGCTTATACAGATCCCTATTTTGATAGCTCTTTACCAGGTTTTTATAAAAGGAATCTCGGAAGAAAGTTTGGCGCTTCTTTACAGTTTTATATCCGCGCCGGATATGATTAAGCACAACTTTCTGGGATTATTTGACGTTACAATGAACAGCCGACTGCTTACGCTGATTGCCGGAGGAATGCAGTTCATACAGTCAAGACAAAGCATGGCTTTGCAGTCAGACAGCGGATCAAATAAAGAGCTGGCGTCTTTTAGCAGACAAATGTTGTATTTTTTCCCCATAATGATTATAGTTATCGGCTGGAATCTGCCGGCTGGACTTATCCTGTATTGGATAACGACTACGGTGTTTTCTGTGTTTGAACAGAGTTATATTAAACGGAGAAAGTAAAGAGCTGATTACGACAATGAGCGAATCAAATAAAAAATTGGATAAAGAAGAAATATTAAAGACCGTGAAAAAAATGGTCGGTTTTATGAATATTGATTGCCAGGTGGAAATGAAGGAAGAACCAATTGGCAACTACGGAGACGACGCGATAGTTGTGTCTATTAAGACCTCCGATAACGCAAGATTTTTAATAGGCAAGAACGGCCAAAATTTAAAGGCATTGGAACATGTTTTGAGAGTTATGTTTATAAAGCCAGACCTTTTTTCGCCAGGCGAAAGCGCCAATAAATCTTTAAAAGAAGGGATAACTATTATCTTAGATGTAAATGATTATATAAAATCCAGAGCATTTTATCTTGTTGACGTGGCTAAACAAGCCGTCGCGAGGGTGAGAAATACGCAAAAAGCCGAGGCCTTGTTCCCCATGTCTGCTTATGAAAGAAGGATAGTTCATATGGAACTGGCGGCTTATCCCGATATAGCTACTGAAAGTATCGGCTCTGATCCTCACAGACGAGTCATAGTCAAACCGTATCAGTAACTCCAGTTTTTTATTATCCTTCGGCAAGTTTATAGTGAGCCTGCCGAACTGCTCAGGATTGCGCGCTGTCATGCGCCATGACAGCGCTTATATTTCGCCTACCAAATCTAGCCCCGGTTTAAGAGTTTTTTCTCCGGGTTTCCAGCTTGCCGGACAAACCTGGCCTTTGTTTTTTCTTACGAATATGGCCGCCTGAAGCCGGCGTAAAAGTTCTTCTGTGTTTCTGCCGATACTGTTGTCGTGTATTTCGTACGCCTTTGGCATAGATTCAGGATCAATAATAAAACTGCCGCGCAAAGAAACTCCCTCCTCTTCAATATATGTGCCGAATTCTCTGCATAATTTTCCAATCGGGTCAGCTACCATAGGAAACTTAACTTTTTTGATAGCCGGAGAATTATCATGCCAGGCCTTATGGGCAAAAACCGTATCCGTGCTTACGCTTAATATCTCTGCTCCCAATTTTTTGAATTTATCATAATGATAAGCGGCTTCCTCCAGTTCCGTGGGGCAAATAAAAGTAAAATCGGCCGGATAAAAAATCAAAACAAGCCACCGGCCTTTATAATCGGAAAGTTTAAGTTTTTTAATTTCATCGTTTTGAAGCGCTTCAAAACCAAAATTTAATAGTTCATCTGAAATTTTTTGATTTATCTTTATCATGTTTAGACTCTAACAGTTCTTGTGTCTGAAGTCAATCTAACTCCGCTAATTTTAAAGCGTATAGTTTGCTGTCTATATCGTTGAGAACAAACAAAATGTTCCCCGGCCGGTTTAAGGCCATCTCTTTGATCAGGATGTTTATGTTTGGCGTTAAGATCAACTTTTTTGAGCCGTCGTCCACGCTGATCTTATAGAATTCATCTTTGAGCTGAACTTTATTTCTAATTCCGCAGATAACCTCCTCTTCGCTTATCCAGAGGCATTTTGAAGCATCGGCTCTTATATCTAAATCAATGACGGAACTTTTATTTTTAATGTTCCGGTAAAATAAATGCTCAAAGTTGGTATCATCTTTGACGGAAAATATTATTTTCTCTCCTGAAGGAGACCACTTTACGTTGAGGTCATATTGATAGGATATTATTTTGTTGAGCGTGCCGTTATCTTTTAGAACAAATAGGTCGCCATAGCCGTCTTTATTGTAGGATATTATAGAAATAAAATCTGACGGCCAGGCGACTAGTGCGGCGCCAAGGCGTGTTTTTAATGCTCGTTTGATGATATTAGCTCCTTTTGATATAAGCAGTTCTCCCCCGTCCTCACTGCTTATAAGATATGCCGCTTGATCGCCATGCGGAGAAAAAGCGGCTGATTTCATGTTTCCGTCTATATCAGCAGATTCCCCATTTACGCTTTTAGCGGATAAATTCAAATATATGTGTTTTTTATCGTTCTTTGTATTGTAAAAAGAATAAATAATGGAGTTGCCTGACGGCGATAGCAATGCCTCCAATATGTTGCTTTGTTCCAGAGTGGTTAGTATCTTCTCCCTGAAGTTGGCCGTATCTATCTCAATAATATCTCCGTTTTTATCCACGGCTACTATTTTTTCGAAACCGGGACTGACGAATGAAAGGAATTTTCTGCTGCTTAAAGGCGCGGTTTCAGGAATTTTGTTATTTGAGGGGCCGGCGTTGATTTGATTACTGAATCTGTCAGTTACCAGTCCGATTTGTCTATTCAGTCCTTTTCCGGGTATCAAAAGATAGCCGGACAGAAAAGCGATGGCGCCGATGGTTGCTAAAATTAAAATTAATAATATTCGCCTTTCCATAATTATGCTGTTTCTCCGGTTGCCTCCAATACCGACTCCGCCGCTTCTCTCGCGTTTTTATAACTTTCTTTTTCCGCCCTATAACTTAACCATATTCCTATCAGCATCCAGGGTAAAACCGCGATAAACGGAACTAAATTTAAGACCCCTGCCGCCATGAACCTCACAATCGGGTTCCTGCTGTTTTTAAAGACTCTTTTTACCGCCAACCGCAACGGTCTTATGGTTTTCAGGTGGAGTTTGCGATATAGCTGTTTTGCCCCGGGGATTTTCCTGCTCAATCCGGCCACTCTTAAAATATTTCTTTCGGCATCGGCGATTCTCGCCGTTATAATCTCAATATTTTTTTGAATGGTATTAGCATATTTGTCCGCTCTTTTTTGTTTTGTGTTTGTGAGCCAGAAAATAATAACTATAATCGCCGAAACGATAAAAGATATTATTCTTCCGATTATTATGCCGATACCGGTAAGATCAATTATATCTATAGCATCAACAATTAATGCCAGCAACGCGAGTAATGAGTATTTGAATAACGAAGGGCGGCCGTATTCCCGTCCCTGATTGTATAATTCCGCCGCTTCTGATCGCGCAATATAAGACTCCTGCTCTGCGGCAAGTTCATCCGCGTACTGTTGTTCTTCGTCAAATCCGCCATCGTTATTTTCCGCTGTCTCTGTTTTGGGCATAGGATAAAGTATAAAAACTCTTAACTTCTCAACTTTGCCCATTCCTCTTTTGCCTTTTCTATCTCAAGTATTTGTCTCGGATCAGATGTAATTATCTGGTCTTCAGCATACGAAGATGCGACTCTTATGCCAATATGATCCTGGCCTACGAACAGGAGGCCTAGACCAACCCTTGCTTCCAGGAGATAATATTTCTCTGCGTCCGTAAGATTAAAGGCCTGCTGTACGGCTTCTATAGCCGTCGGCGACTGTTTCATAAGAATTTGCATGGAGGAGTTGGTGATAATTGCTTTTCCTTTAGGCGAGGACAGGAAATCCGGCACATCCTGGGAGATAGTCGTAAGGCCAAGATAGTATTTTCTGGCCCGCTTGGCGATGTTGAACAGAAAGTCCGCGCCGACATCATATTTCATAAGCCACCATGCTTCATCCACTACCAAGAGCCGTTTTTTCTGGGTTCGTCTGACAGAAGTCCATATATAGTTGAGTATGGAATACATCGCGATAGGTCTTAGCTCTTCCTCCATGTCTCTTATGCTGAACACAATAAGATTATTATCCAATGAAACATTAGTCGGCATATTCAAAAATCCGGAGAAAGTTCCCGAAGTGTACTTTTTAAGCCGTACAGCCATTGACTCGGCTCCGGTAAGACCTTCAAGTATATTCTGAAGGTCGGACAGAACCGGCGGCGTAATATTGGCGAAATTTGACTCGGGAGTAATGTCTTTTATGGCGTATGTCTGTATTAGCGCTTCGTCCAATATCGCGCTTTCTTCCGGAGTTATATCCCCGAGCATCAGCCGCAAAAGTCCGGTGAGATCCAAAATATGCGATCTGAATATATCCGTTGATGATTCATCCGGTTTTGGCGTTGGGAGGTCAAGAGGGTTTATGTGCTGATCGGAAGTAACTGATATTTTTATTGTAGTGCCGCCGACCGTCTCGGCCAGGTATTTATACTCGTCTTCCGGGTCGATTACTATAACTTGAGCGCCGAATATCAAGCTTCTTAATATTTCCAGTTTAATCGTGTAGGACTTTCCTCCGCCTGATTTTCCAAATACAACGGCATTGTAGTTCTCCATCTGAAATCTGTCGAACAATACAAGAGAGTTGTTGTATGTGTTGATGCCGTAAAGTATGCCGTTATCGGAAGTAAGATTAAAAGACACGAATGGGAAAATGGATGATAACGGTTCGGTATTGAGAGAAGTATGCACATTAATACGGTCTTCATTAAGAGGCATGGTTGAAGTGAATCCTTCAAGCATTCTGAAAGTAGCCGCCTTTGTAAAGATAAGCCGGTATTCCAGCATGCTTCTAAGTTTGCTTTCCGCTTCATCAAGCTCCTTTATACTGTTCTCGTATATTGTTATGTATACCCCAAGCTCAAAAAATTTATCAGTCCCCTGCTGGAGGCGATCCCGCAATGTTTCTATGTCCTGAATGGCGGTCTCTAAAATAGGGTCTCTCACTTTTCCCTTTGACGCTTCTTCCATTGTTTG
>ERZ1292645.264-Hain-H14-02um-R2-264-length-21075-cov-6_pt1 | contig 17640 bp, 17 predicted proteins | sample MGYA00564401_ERZ1292645 | MGnify/ENA primary metagenome ERZ1292645 (study PRJEB36523, sample SAMEA6512644) | groundwater metagenome | collected 2019-01-09 | study: AquaDiva: Metagenomics assemblies of 32 groundwater samples | reverse complement strand
AATAACTGGCGATAAATCCTAAATTTAACGGCTCGGTTATCGCGTATTTGCCATTTTTTCCCGGGTTGATTAAAGCTACTCTTGTCATATTAAGATAAATGGAAGAAAGACGATCCCGCCTCTTTAATTTCTTCTTTTATATTTATATTTAAATATTTATCGCAGATAAAAACAGGTTCTACTATTCTGCCGTCATTAATAGCGCATTTAATTAAATCCGGAAGCTCTTTTTCTCCCCGCTTTTGGTTAATGGGGGTTTTGGCAATGTAATCAAAAATTTCGTGGCTGAATATGCAATTGCCCGTTCCCATAATGTTTCTCATTATCAAGCCCGTGTCTTTTATTTTTTCAATATCCGGCTTCTCAATCAGATCAATAATTCTGCCTTCTTTCTCTTGGATAGCGTATGTCTTTTTTATTAAACTTTCATCGTCCACCCGCAAAACTCCGCAGGCCGCAAAAAGGCCCTTATCGCGATATTTTTTAATCATCTCCGAGTGTTTGGAGCCCGTCATCAATTCATCGCCTAAAAGGAGCATAAAATCCTCTTTGTCTATCGCTTCTTTGGCGCATTCAATGGCGTGAACCAATCCTTTCTGCTCTTCCTGAATTACATATTTTATGGATGTTCCCTTATATTCGCCGCCGAAAGCATTGATGATATCTTCTTTTCTATAACCGACCACAACAACTATTTCCGAAACATTATTTTGAACGGCGCAATCCAAACTATAGCCTATCAAGGGCTTATTCATTATTTCAACCATGCACTTATTTTGTTCTTGAGATAATTCTCCCAGGCGTTTTCCCCTTCCGCCAGCCAAAATCAATGCTTTCATGTGTTTTGCTTAAACAAATTAATATTATTTTTTATCCAATTGACCAGATTTGCAATCCCTTCTTCGGGCAAAATTTTTGCCTGCCAACCCAGCTCTCTCTCGGCTTTTTTGGTGTCGCAGATAAAATAACGCAAATCGCCGAATCTGTCCGGGCCGAAATTGACTTTGATATCTTTTCCGGTAATTTTTTTCAGCAAATCAATGCATTCAATTAAAGAGATGGCTGTTTTAGAACTTCCGCCGATGTTATAAATGCCGGATTTTCTTTTTTGGTAGAAAGCGTCGAAAGCTTCGGCTATATCTTTAGCGTAAATGATATCCCTGACCTGCTTGCCGTTTCCAAAAATATTAACCGGCATTCCTAAAATTGCTCTGATGGCAAAATTAGCCACCCAGCCATGATCTTCCCCGCCGAACTGGTTTGGACCGTAGATTCCGGTTAAACGAAAACTAGCCGCTGTTAATTTATAAGTATCAATAAAAGTCTGAAGATAAATCTCGGCCGATCTCTTTGAGGCATGCAATGGAGTCAAAACTCCGGTCATTGTCGGATAATCTTCATTGATTTCCGCCGGCTCTCTTAAATATCTGGTTTCTCCTTCTTTCAATTCTTCGTTGATTTTAGTGCCGTAAAGATGGATGGTGGCGCAGGAAGCTATCGGAATTTTGTATTCCCTGGCTGTCTTTAAAACGTTAAAAGTGCCCTGGACATTAGTGGAAAAATCTAAATCCGGATCCTCCCAGGCAATAGTCATTGCCGGCTGGGCGGCTGTATGAACGATAAAATCGCAACCCTTGGCCGCTTCCAATAATTGCCCGTAATCACGGACGTCGCCTTTGATAAATTCCACGCCTAAATTTTTAACCAAATTTAAGTTATAGTTTCTGGCTTCTTCCGTGGCATAACCGGTCCGGGCTAATTCGTATTTTGTTAAATTATCAAAAGCCACGACTTTATCTCCCTTTTTAGCGAAATGTTCGCAGACATGGGATCCTAAAAAACCGCAACCGCCTGTTATTAAAATTTTCATATATTATATAAATAATTTAACATTTCAATGGTATCAGCGAACTTTCTCTCGTTCGCGTTTTCTTTATGATTATCCGCTTTTTTATATTTATCAGCGGCAATCAAAGCCAACATCTCGGCAAATTTATCTTCATTATCAATATACTCTATGCCGTCAAAATCTTTATAATAATCCCCTCCCATCTCTTTATCAAAATCCAGAGATATTATTGCTTTTTCAGGCGATGTCAAAGAAGCATAAAAAAGAACAGTGCTGATTGCTATTGGCATTCCAATTACGACATCGCTCATTCCAATATATTTATCAACCGAATCTAAGGGGTTCACAATTTCTATATTGTCAAAGATAGATTCAAATATTTTTTTCCTCTCAACAAAATTTTTAAAATCCGGATGGGGTTTTATAAAAATTTTCCAACCCTTAAGGATACTCTCAACTAACCGAATTATTTTTATTCTGGTTTTAAATCTTTCTTCTTCGGAGATTAAAGAACAATCTTTGCTCCCAAAACCGATGTCGTCTGAAGGAAGCAATAATGTTGCCGTTTTTTGATTGCCCTTATGATTGTTCGATTTTAATAAATGTTTCTGAAAAAAAAATTTTGTTTCTCTTTCTAACGGATGGCTTAAAATGTAAAGCTTTTTAAGGGGAACCTTTGTTTCAGCATAAACATCCGAGTCCGTTTTTGAAAAAGCAATCTGATAATCCGCATCTCTCATTCCCGCGTTTCCTTTGTACAGCGCAAAACTTGATTTCCCCCGGAAGGGCCTTTCTCCGACCAAAAGGGGCAAAAGCCAGTAATATAAAATATGGCCAATATACCTTCGGCATCTGATAAAGAAAAACCGAATGCGCAACGGAAGAAATTTAGGAAATCTATAATAAGCGTTTTCCAAATCCGCTCTTTTCCCTATTAAATTGAGGTCTCTGCCGATCCCCGACGGGATGGAGAAAGTAACCGCCTTTATTCTTTTTGCAAATCTCATCAGATACATATCAAAGGGGAGAAAATCGCTTTCCGATATTACAATATTCGGCTTATAGCGATTGATTACGCTTTTCGCCAAATTATACAAATGGCGGTTATTTTGAAATATATTTTTGAAGGGAACAGCCTGCGGATAAAAAAGTATGATCTCTTCCAATTTTGGAAATAATTTTTTGTCTCTGAGAATTTCTTCTGTTTCTTTATTAATATCTTCCGACAGAAAAATGACGGGGTAAACCTGAGCGATCTCATAAAGATTGCCTATTAAGGAAGATCGGAAAGTTCTGCTACTCCCATAAAATACTACCTTTTTTATTTCTTTTTTCATATTTTAAAGATTTGCTTTAATCTTAAGCGAAAAAGGTGAGGATATCGGGGATTAAAAATTCGATAGAAAATTATCTTAGAAATCCTTAGTAGATTATCGAGGGGCATAGAGTTAATCCCGATAAACCAATTGATATATTTAAAAATTAAATCAATTGATGGATCGCTTAAAGGTAAAAAAATTAAGGGGCTATTTAAATAATTCTCTTTTGCAATAACCCTTTCGAAGACGGCATTTCCCCATGTAATTGTTTTGGCTCCGCCAGCCATGGCAAAGCTGACTCCCCCAGACTGACCACCAACGGCTAATTTCGCCTGGCTCACGGCTGCTAAATGGATGTCCATTCTTTGGTAAGGGTTGACATTAATTAAGTCAAGACAATTCTTTGGAACTCCTTCTTCAAAAAAGGCACCGCCGGGTTCGCCTAAAATAGCTATTTTGTATCCAGGTAGCTTTTTCTGAATTCGATTTATTAAGAGCTGATAACTCTCTTTTTTCCAATTTTTGTCTGGCCTTCTAAAATTTCTTTTTCTGGGAAAAATTACAATCAGTTTTTCTTCCGGGCTCACTATTTTCTTTAATGTCTCTCTTCCTTTTTGAGTTGGCTGAATCTTTACTAGAATTTGTTTTGAATAAGGTGGCGCGTAAGGGGTGTATTTTTTATCCACCCCATAATGTCTTTTATCTTCTTTGTCGTATCGATAGGTCCAAGGATGTATAAATTCAGTGTCTTTTGGAAGCTTTTTTTGGAAATCTGCAATAACCCTTTTTAATCGTGGCCAAACATCCGGAAGGTTAGCGGGTACGGTTGCTTCGGGCTTCCCTTTGTTCCAATAATCGGTAATATAATTCCTTGAAGATATGGGAAATTTTAAAAACTCATCTGGCAATGGCCAAAATGCATCAACCTCTGGGTAAAATGGGTAGCGACCGGGAAAACTGCAGGCTATTTTATAGCAGTCTTTGTAGCGCGTTCTACACAATCTTTTTACCCAGCCGTGCCAAAACAACAATTCCCAGCCAAATTCTCCAACAAACGGCCCGAAAAAAACTGTTTTTTTATAATTTTCTTCCATAATTTTATATACCCTGATAAATGTCTTTTTCTACACCAAGTAAAGCCCTGCTTGCCATTAATTCGCCTTTCTTTTCTGGAATCTCGTAAATAAGGCCGAATTCTAAACCGTATTTTTCCCGAATCGATTTAATGATATTTTTCATAAATTCCAGCCGAATTTGGGCTTGCCTGGCGGAAGTAGGATGAGAAATGCCATCTTTGGCAATCCTTTCTTTGATTTCCCTGTTAATCTGACGGTAAAATTTCAATTGCGCTTCCCTGACATAAGGGTCGTTAGCCAAAATGTTTATCGGCTTTTTTATTTTATAGCGTGTTCCGGGGATATCAACAACTTCTGTTATAAAATCAAAATATTCTTCGTTAAAAACAGAGCCCTTTAAAGGAATGCAGGCCAAAGCAATGGAGGCCGTAACCAAACCGTCTTTAATATATTCCAAAGTTTTATTAACCGTAATTTCAATATCGTCCAGAGAACTGTTCGGCGAAATCAAGATAATGCTGATAAAGGGATGGATGCCGTATTTTTTAAGTAAATTTAATTTTTCTGCTACAATTTCTGTATTATATTTTTTGTTAAATTCATTGAGAACTTTTTGAGAAAAAGATTCTATGCCGATATTTATCACTCTGAAATTGGCTTTTGCCATCCAAGAAATAACTTCTTCGTTAAGCCGGTCAATGCGGGCCAAACATATAAAACTCAAATCAAGACTTTTCTTAATTATATTTTGACAAAGTTTAGTCACGGCATTGGAGTTCATACAAAATTCATCATCGGTAAAATAAACGGTTCTTAACCTGGGGTGGGCTTTTTTAATTCTTTTAATTAAACTGACTAAATTTTCGCCATCTGAAATTACATCAATCACCGGCACAACGTCTTTTCCAGCTGCCCAAGTAAGCTGGTTCGTAGAACAACAAAACTTACATTGTATTGGACAACGATTTCTGGTGAAAATCCTTATTGTATGAATCTGTTTTAACCTTTCTTCATTTAATTCTCCTTTATATTTCTCCAAATAAAAATCCCAATATTCCTCATAGGGTATCTTTTCCCATTCTATTGATGTTGTAACCTGCCAAAACAATTCTTTGCTAAGGGGGAGAGCGTCATATCTAACCACAATCCCAGGAATTTTTTCCAGTGGCTCTTCATTGGCCAATTTCAAAAAAGGAATTTCTCCCTCGCCAAGAATAACGATTTTACAAGGAGTTTTGTCCAAAATGGTTTGATAATTAAATTGTGCTTCAATACCTCCGGCAATCAGCAATGCCCCGGGGCAAATTTTCCTTGCTAAATAGATATTTTCAATATCATTCAACAATGTATCGTCCAAAATAGAAAATCCAATAATATCCCATTTTTTATTCTTTAATTTTTCTTCTAAAAAATTTTTCTTTCCCGCAGCCAGCCAAAAATTAGTATCAATGTATTCCGTACAGTGCCCGTTATCATTCAAAAAGCCGGCCAATCTGATTATTCCCAAGGGCGGACTCAGCCATTTCACTTGAGCCATTTCCTGGAAGTCGGTCGGCGAAATTAATAAAATATTTTTTTGCTTAATTTCTTTTTCCATGCTATTTAATCAATTCTTACATCTCTAATCCCCTTATTTCTTTCCAAGGAATGGGAAACAGCCCTGACTTCCTGGTCCTTGCTGTCGTTAATAAGATGACGGGCGCCGACCGGCAAATCAGAAATAATCTGGTCAAACTCCATTCCAAAAGATTTTAATTTATTAAGAATGCTAAATGTCTTGTAATGAGGTCTAGAAGTGACTAAAATCAGATAATATCCTTTTTCTTTAAACTCTTTCAATTTTTCCGCTGAACCCTCTATAATTTCAATTTCTTCGCCGGTTTCCGAGGGAACCGGCACATGCTTTATCAAGGTGCCGTCTAAATCGCAAAAAATAGCGCCCTTTAAATTTTTTGTTTCTTTGGGGAAAAAAATAGGAACTGGAACATAGCTAACCTCAGCAATCTGAAGAAATTCGCCAATTATTCCATTTGAATCACAAACTAATAATTTTTGGGGGAATTTTTCCAAAAGAAACTTAAAAAAGATGTTCTCGCTGTAAAAAGTCATTAGTTCCCGGGCCAGAATCTCGGGAAAAGTCCTTCTTTTTGAATCTTTTTCAACTAATCGCTGAAAGCAGACATTGTCGGGCGTATTTAAAAGAATAATAATATCAAGATTGCTTAAAACTTCACTGCCTCCTAAAATGCAATTTTCATAAAAAATCACTCCTCCCTCTTTTAAACTCGCTAATTCAATAATATTATCTTTTTTACCGGTTTCCCGATCGTAGCCGTTCTTGATTAAAATACTTTCTCTTTTTTTAAAAGCAGTTAAATCTTCTCTGATTTTCTCAAAATCCCACCAATTAAACTGATTGATTGCTCTTAGATATTCGTCAAGACCAGTCAGCCATTTTTCTTCAATAAACTTTTTTCTTGTTTGGGAGTCCAGTCGGAAACGCCAGTCGCCAGAATAAAAAATTGAATTTATTCCCCGATTGCTTAACTCTTCTTTTATTTTCTGGGCAATAGTTGATTTACCGGAACCAGCCCGGCCGGAAATCCCAACCAAAATCGGCTGTTCTTTGAGTTGGTTTATTCTATTAATAATACTTTCAGTTATTTGCATCATTGCTATTGTCTTTTTCCCTTACTTGTTTTAACATTTCTATGGTTCCAAATTCATACATTTTAGAAATGTAAATCGGCGTGGTTTTAACATTTTTAACGTATTCTTTAACAATGTCAAAATCATAAGCAACATCTAAATTTTTCTCCTGGGCTTTGCTATAAGCAATTGATTTTAATAATAAGGTATTATGAAAAATTCCTATGCCGGGGAAACCGCCGTATCTTTTTTCCTGAAGATTAGCATTAGGAATTAAATCAATAATAATCCCCTCTTCAATAACCGGAATGCTTTTGGGATAAGGGTCAACAATATAAGGCGGCTGGGGCGCCTGACTGACGCACAAAGCATCATTGTCAACCGGAATATAATCTTCAATAATATAATCGCAGAATATCACAATTGTCGGCAGATTTGATAAAGCGTGGTCTAGCCCGAAAACTAATGACCGGCCAGGGCTTTTCAGTTCGGAAACATTTTCGCGGCTAAAAATCGGGTTCAAGATTTCGTATTTTCCCCTTAAGTAATACTCCAGAAGGTCGGCGCAATAAGCGGTAGTAATAATCATTCTTTCTGCCAGATACTGGAACTTCTCCATTAAATAATTAATGGACTTCGTGCCTTCTTTATCCAAACTAACTAGGGGTTTTGGTATTTGGCTTGTTTCCGGGCCCAATCTTGAACCCAAACCCGATGCCAATATAATGACATTAAATTTTTCTCCCTTTACACTGAATGATGGCGATTGATTAAACATATATTCCGTCAAAGCTTATGGGGCATGGCGACTTTCAAAGCCCGGCCGATGCTGCCGGTTTCCTTCAAAATTTTTGTGTATTCTTTGAATTTATCCGGATCTTTAATAAAGCCTTCAGCCAAGTCTTTAATGAAGTTATCGTAATTCAAAAAATTAGTGACAGCCTTGTCAACAAACTGGCTGTTTAACCTATCTCTTTCAATTATTAATTGTTCGGGAGTCAAAGAAACTTTCAGCATCGGTTTTAAGTTTTCCCCTCCGTGTCTGAAATCATCCATGCTGTGATCGGGATTCAAAAACAAATCATTTTCCATGGCAAAGTTATATATGGGAGTGCCGGGATACGGAGTCAAAATGAAAAACTGGGTGTAATCCGAATCAATCTCTTTTGCCAGTTCTTCTGACATTTTTATATCCTCAATAGTCTCTCCGGGAATGCCGATAATAAAAGTAGCCGAAGAACCCATGCCGTATTTTTTTACCGTGGCAAAAGCTTTTTTTACCTGTTCCGGCGTAATTTTTTTATCAATAAGCTTTAGCACTCTTTCCGATCCCGATTCAACGCCGATATCAACCTGAATACAGTTTGCTTTCTTAAATTCGGCGATCAAATCTTCATCGCAAGTGTTGGCTCTCAACTGGACCCTGAACAAAAGACCGGGATATTTTTTGTGCATTTCTTGAGCCACCTCTATCGCTCTTTTTTTATCAATAGCAAAAGTGTCGTCGGAAAAAGAAACGCACTCAAATCCGTATTTATCAACCAGCTCGCTTACTTCTTCCATTGTTTTTTTGACGCTGTTTGCCCTGAAAGTAATGCCGAACATGACCTTGCTGGCGCAGTAAGTGCAAGAATACGGGCAGCCGCGGCTGGACATCAAGTTAGCGGTTTTTAACCAATGGCCTCTTGGCCAGTTCCATCTCTGGGTATAATAATCCATATTAAATAAATGGCGGGCGGGCAAAGGCAAAGAATCTAAATCCTTGATCAAGGGTCTCCTTTCATTAATAACAACGTCTCCGTCTTTTTTAAAAGCCAAGCCTTTTATTTTTGAAAAATCAGCATTGCCCGTTTCCAATTCTTTTAAAAGTTCGGCAAAGGTTTCTTCGCCCTCTCCCATTGCCACAAAATCAACAAAACTATTTTGCAAAGTTTCTTTTGGAGCCGAAGTTGGATGTATCCCGCCAAAAATAACCGGTAGATCGGCTTTATAACTTTTTACTTCTTTAGCCAGATTTTCCGCCTTGCCAAAAGTAGCAGTCATACAGGAAATCCCGACAACATCGGGCTTGAATTCTTTCAAAAACTCTTTGAATGGAACTGAATCAGGAAGCTCGTCATAAACCTTGACATCATATTTCTCCCGCTCCAAATAAGCCGCCAAGTAAGCGACCCCAAGGGGTATGAATCTGGCAAAATCCCTTTTCGCCGGTATAAGCAAAACTTTTGTCATAGCTCGTATAAATTAATTTTATTTTCTTCTTTCAGTTTTTTAATGCATTTTTCGGCCAGCCAGAAGTCAAACTGATCGTGCAAGTCCACAAAATTTATCTCGCATTCGTTAATCACAATATCGATTTTCTCGCCGATTCTCTTTAAATTTTTTACTACCTCAACTCTGGTCGCTAAAACAATTCCCGTATCTTCTCTGTAAAGCGGCTCCCTTTGCTGACTTGCTTGGCCGTAAGGAATATCTGCGGCCAATCTTTCGAAATCTCCATTTCTATTTCTCCAAAAATTCTTGTGGGTTTTAACGGCTGAAAAAACCGAATCTAAATTATCGTTTTCCAATAATTTTCTGATTGCCTTTTCAATTATTCCTTTTGGCCGGAAAATATCGGTTGTTTGTAAATAAACCACGATGTCGGTTTTGTAATTTTCGTTTTGCTCCAGCCATTCCACCGCATGCTTTAAACAAGGTTCGGCTAAAACCGTGTCACCAGCCAACTCGGACGGCCTTTTAAAAGGCGTCTCCGCCCCGTATTTTCTGGAAACTTCAGCAATTTCGTCGTCATCAGTTGAAACAATAATTCTGTTAATCAAACCGCATCTTTTTGCCGCCTCTATAGTGTAGGCAATCAAAGGTTTGCCGGCCAAGGGCAGGACATTTTTTCTGGGAATTCTTTTTGATCCGCCCCGGGCTAAAATGATTGCGACGACATTTTTCATATTTGCTTTATTAATATTTCAGCTATTTCTTTGGCTTTTGCTTTGCCAACATCAATATAATGAAGAAGATTATTAATCTCTATTGTGCCGATTTTCTTGCCCAATCTGTCTTTGCCATTTTTAACGGCCTCGCAATAAGAAACCGTGACAAGACCGGAAAGCCCCATTAAAATAGGATTTTTAAACTTGCTGGGAGCATATCCCGCATCTAATCTTTTTAAGCGTCCCTCTTCTTTAATAAAACAGGCGCGGTATTCGGGTAGAACCGGCAAAACGCTGTCGTATCCGCCATTTATTAATTTACCGATTGCTTCATCAATCAGGCCGTTAGGTCTGAAAGGATAAGTCGGACTGATGTAGGCCACGATATCCAGCGCAATCTCCATTTTTTCAAACTGGGAAATTGCATATTTCAGAACATCTCCTATCTCCACGCGCTCTTCGGTTAATTCGGGAGGATAAATAAATATATGCTGGACTCCCAAATTTCTGGCAATGTCGGCAATTTCCGGATTATCGGTAGTTACTGCCACAAAATTCAAACATTTTGAACTTAAAGCCTGCAAAATAGTATATTCAATCAATGGCTTGCCGCCGAGATATTCTATTTTGCCTTTAGCCGGAATAATTCCGGCAACTTTTTTCTCTTTGAAACCATTTTCTAATATGCCGACAATTCTGCCGGCTCTTTCCTGGGCTCTTTGAGCATCCATAGTGTGTTGATGAATCCCATGCCAATGAGAAACCGCGGCTTTAGGAGTGTAAGTTAAAACATAGCCTTTGTTAATGACTTTCCTTGCCCAAGGAATTTTTTCATAATGGCGAATGGTTTCGTCAAACTGAACTTCCTCCCAAACCGATCTTCTGATCACGCTGTTGGCATTATGAAAGTAGAAAAAACTTCCCTTTTTTTGAATCCGTTTTTCAGGTCCGAAAAACAGCAATAAATCAAGCTTATCAATATTATCGGTATCGGCCGTAGATTTTTGATTGCCGTAAACTCCGGCCACCTCTTCAGGCCCCATATCTTCTAAAAGCTCTTCTAACCACTGGTTGTTTTCCGGTATGCAATGGGCCGATAGCATCACAATGTATTTACCGGAAGAGTTTTGAATACCCAAATTCAAAGCTTTGCCCGGTTTGAAAGTATCCTGGCCGTGATTATATTTCACAATTTTTACCGGAAACTGCCCGGCGATTTCCAAAGTTTTATCTGTGCTTCCGGAATCGACGATAATTACTTCAAAATCTTTGAAGTTCTGATTAAAAACCGCTGTCAGACACTGGCCTAAAAGCTTTTCCTCGTTTTTTGTTCTGATAATAATAGATGCTATTTTTTCCATACTATACAACTTTTTTATCTAAAACATTGGTTATTTTCTTGACCTTTTCGGTTAATTGTTTAAAGCTTTCAAAATCAATAATCTGGTCTTTATCGCTTTGGGATTTATCCGGTTCAGGGTGAGTCTCAATCATCAGGCCGTCAGCTCCGGAACCCGCCACCGCAGTTGTCAAATAAGGAATAAAGGCCCTGGTACCCGAACTATGGCTTACGTCTAAGATTATCGGGATTTTAGTAATTCTTTTTATCGCCGGCACTATCTGAATATCCAGCAGCCACCTTGCGTTCACATCATGAGTGTAAGGAACCGTAATCCCTCTTTCGCAAACCATCAAATATTTACAGCCATTAGCTAAAAGCCATTCGGCAGCTCCCAGTAAATCTCTCAAACTGGAACCCGGATGCCTTTTCAGAATAACCGGTTTGCCCGTTTTGCCGATAGCTTCCAATAAATTATAATTCTGCATATTTCTTGCTCCTATCTGAAAAACATCCACATACTTTATTCCCAAATCAATCTGGCTTACAGCCATTATTTCTGAAACGCTGATCAAGTCGTATTTATCGGCAATCTCTTTCAAAATTTTTAATCCTCCTTCGCCCATTCCGCCGGAAGCATAGGGAAAAGTGCAGGGTTTGAAAGCTCCGGCTCTGATGAATTTTAATCCATTAGCTTTAATCGCTTTAGCCGAAGCCTCCATTTGTTCTAAAGATTCAATCCGACAGGGTCCGCCGATGACAACAAAGCTGTTGTTTTTCAAAACAAAATTTTTGTTTTCCACTTTAAATTCGCCGGTGGAAGCGACTACTAATTTTAAATTATTTTGAATATCTCCTTGGCTTATATCTTTCATATTTTTTCCCAAAGATAACTTTCTTTTACCCAACAATCCTTGCAGGGCTTAAAATTAAAGTTTCCTTGTTTTAACATTTTTCTTACGACTTTTAATTTTTGACCGTTCCAAATTTCTTTCAAAGAATTCTCGTTTATATCGCCGATAATATAATCGCCGAACCAATCGGAACAGCAGAGCATCACTTTTCCGTCGCAGGCAATCATCATCCTCTGCCAAGGCTGGGGGCAACAGACTCTGCCGACTGAAATTTGGTCGCCGACTTGCAGGCTGTCTCCTTGCCCCCGGTTAGTAACGTCGGAAAATCTGATATCGTCGGCAATCCCCTGCCACATTTTTTTATAATCCTCAACCTGATGTTTATTCACTTCCGTCCTAACCATCTGGACTCTTATAAAAGGCTTGTCTTGTTTCAATTCTTTCCTGATCCTGTCAAAGGTCTTAATATTATTCACCACTCTATTAAACTCTCCTCCAACCCTGATTTGAGAATAAAGCTCCGGAGTAGTGGCGTCAATTGAAAAGATAATTCTGTCAATGCCGGCTTTAACTAAATTTCTGATTTTCTGCTCGTCATACAAAAATCCGTTGGTATTAATTTGGACCTCTTTAATGCCGGCTTTTTTGGCATAAGATACGATTTCAGCTAAATCAGGATGCAAAGCCGGCTCTCCCCGCCAATTAAGTTTTATTGAATAAACCTTGTTTTTGGCCAATTCATCCAAAATTTTCTTGGCTGTTTCAAAAGACATGATAGGCATATCATTTTTCATTTCTCCGGTGCCGTGGGGGCAGAAAACGCATCTATAATTGCAGTTGCTGTTTATTTCCAAATCAATATGGACGGGAAATTTTAAAGGATATTTGAATCTGGCCGCCAGTTCCCATTTCAGCCGATAGATCAGAAAAGACGCATCTTTCCTTTTAAGAATTTCCCGCCAAAAATTCCATCTTCTTCGCCATTTATTGATTTCTTTATATATTGCCATATTCTTTATGCCAAGCTAAAAATTTTTCAATCCCTTGTTCCAAAGAAACTTTTGGTTCCCAACCCAACAATTTTTTCCCCTTGGATATGTCGGCGTATGTTAACGGAACATCTCCCAACTGATCCGGCAATTCTTCAATTTTTAAAGTTATTCCAAGTTTCTTTCCCAGCAGTCCGATAAGGTCTTTCAATTTTGTCGGATTTGAATTACCGAGGTTAAAAATTTCAAAATCAAATTTTTTCTCAACAGCCATCATTGTTCCGTCAACGATATCGTCAATGTAAGTATAATCTCTGGCAGATTCGCCGGAGCCGTATCTCTGAATCGGTTTTCCCTGCTTTGCCAATCTTGTAAATTTATAAAGGGCCAATTCAGGCCTTTGTTTCGGCCCATAAACAGCAAAATAACGCAAGACAGTAATTGGAATCTTATAAAGCTTATTGTAAGTTCGGCAAAATTCTTCAGCCGCCAGCTTGCTCGCGCCGTAAGGCGAAATGGGAATAAGATTTTTTTCCTCTTCAGAAAAAGGAGTTTTTGAGTCTTGGCCGTAAACAGTGGAAGAAGAGGCAAAAATGAAACGGCTAATCTGATATTTTTTTGCCATTTCTAAAAGATTAACCGTTCCCTTGATATCAACGTCAATATAGCTGAAAGGATCTTTTATAGATTGCCTGACTCCCGGGATGGCGGCCAAATGGACTATTTTTGAAATTTGCCCGCCGGCAAAGATTTTTTCCAACAGATCTCTGTCTAAAATATCGCCCCTGACCAAAATAAAATTCGGATTTTCTTTTAATTTTTTAATATTATCTTCTTTCAGCGCCGGACTGTAAAAATCGCTGAAATTGTCAAGGCAAATAACCGAATATCCCTCATTGATTAATCTCTTGGCCAAATGCGAGCCGATAAACCCGGCGCCGCCGGTCAATAAAATTACCTTAGCATTGTTCATTTTTGTTGCCGTTAATTAATTTTTCATTAATCTCTTCCATCGTCTTAAAAAGCTTCGGTTCCATTCCTAATTTTTCGGCAAATTGGATAAAAGCCCTGGTGTCCTTCGGGAAACATGCGCCGGCATATCCCCTATAACCATCGGTAAAAACATCAAGATGGCTCTTGCCTATCCGCGAATCTGCGCCGGCGCATTCTTTGACCATTTCATAATTAATTTCTAATTTTTGGCAAAGATCGTACATTTGATTGGCAAAAATCACCTTATTGGTTAGAAAAAGATTGCCAAAATATTTAATCAACTCGGCTTCAGTCACTTTAATGATTTTTTCAAAAGGAGCTTTGGGCAATATCGCCAAAATGTCTTTGGCAATATCTTTGCTTTTTTCAGTAAATCCCACTATTTGCCTTTCCGGATTCAAATAATCCTGAATAGCGGTTTTCGCCCTTAAAAATTCCGGATTCATCAGAAATTTATGCTGAGGATATTTTTTTTGATAACTTTCAGTAGAGCCGGGCAAAACAGTAGACCTTATAACTATAATTTTTTGGCCGTTGATTTTCGGCAAAATTTCCAATATTGCCGAATCATCAAATTCTTTAATAAAGGGGGTCGGAAGACAGATAAAAATTATCTCCGCTTCATTAATGTTCTGAAGAGACCCGACTCCCTTGTATTTATCGTAAAAAAAGGACTGAAAATTTTCCCTATCAAACCAATACTTAACCGCCCCCCCAAGGTAGCCTACCCCTATTATGCCGATTTTTGATTTTTTATTTATTGGAGCCATATAAACTTAATGATTTAAAAATATATCTTAAACCGAAAAAAGCCAGAAAATAAGTCACGCTTCCCATAATTAAAAAAAGGAAAATATTAAAATTATAAATTAACGGCTGTTTGATCGCCATATACATTAAAAAACTGGAAATTGCCGCTAAGAAAAAAGTGTAAAGAAAATTCAGCTGAAACGGCGAAATCGGAGTGAATTTCATCGTATATTTTAAAAATATTAAAACGGTTAAAATATTAGCGGCGACCGTAGCGGCAGCTGCTCCGTACAAGCTGTATCGGGGAATTAAAATTAAATTTAAAACAATATTAACTATTGACGTTAAGGCAGTAATCCAAAAAATCTTTTTCTGCTGATTGGAAGCGACCATTGCGTCATAAAGCGGACGATGAATAAAAATAACAGCGGCGGCGACAATTAAAATTTGAAGCGTTAAAACTGAAGGGATGAAATTATCCGGATAGAAAGAATAAATAATCTTGGGGGCAAAAATTATTCCTCCAATAAATGATGGAACGGCCAAAAAAATCATTATATCCATTTGATAATTCCAAGCCTTTTGGAATTTTTCTTTTGATTCTTTGAAAAAACCGCTTAAAACGGGATAAAAACTTCGGGAAATCAAAGCGCCCGGAATCATCAACACGGTTGTTATTTTAAAAGCTGCGTTATACCAGCCGGTTTCGGCGAACATGTTCCAGGAACCCATCATTACCGAGTCAGCATAATTATTGATAACTCCGAATAAAGCGCCCAATCCAAGAGGCCAAGACATTGTTAAAAATTTTTGCCAGACTGATTTTTGCCAAGCGATTTTTAGGGGTAAAAATTTAAAATGGAAAAAAACTAAAGCAAAAAATAAGGTCAAAGATGCGGCAATTAAATAACCATTGCTTAAATTTTCAACTGAAGGAAAATTAAAAAGGACGAAAAAACCGATGCCGGTTATCAGTATCGCCTGGATAATTTCTATTAACGCCCTATATTCCATTTTTTGAAAAGCTTGGAAAAAAGCATACAAAATACTGATAAAACCATCTATCATACTGAAAACGGCCAGAATGAAAATTATTCTTCTGACTTCAGGGGTGTCGGCAACAAAGAAGGAGGTCAGCCAAATAAGAATCAAAGCGGTTAAGCTTAATAATATTTTCAAAGAAATAACGGAATAAAATTCTTCTTTTTTATCTTTTTCTCTGGAAAATTCCCTGGTAACAATTGAGGGCAAGCCGAAATCATAGAAGATAACAAACAAAGAAATAAAAGCCAAGGCAAAACTAAATTTTCCATATTCAGTCGCCCCTAAAATTCTGGCAACATAAATAAATAAAGCCAACCTTAATAACCGGTCTAAACCCGTGGCAATTACCATCCAAGCCGTATTTTTGAATAGCGTCTGTTTTACGGTCTTATTATCAAGGAAAAACTCCTTAATGCCGCTGAAACTTTTAATATTCATAAAATTTTATAATATCCTCAAGGCCGGCTTCAAAATCTATTTTTGCTTCAAAACCAAACTCTTCTTTAGCTTTTGAAATATCCAATAGTCTCCGGGGCTGGCCGTCAGGTTTTGAAGTATCCCAACGGATCTCGCCGTTAAAGCCCATTAATCGGCATATTAATTGAGTTAAATCTTTAATTGAAATTTCCCGGCCCGAACCCAAATTTATCGGTTCCGGTTTATCATATTTTTCAGCGGCTAAAATAATCCCTTCCGCCCCGTCTTCTACGCGCATAAATTCTCGAGTCGGACTGCCCGTGCCCCAAGCCTCAATATAATCCTTGCTTTCTTTTTTTGCCTCGTGAATTTTTTTAACCAAGGCGGCAATGACATGAGATGATTTCGGATCATAGTTATCGCCTGGCCCGTACATATTAACCGGCAAAAGATTAATGACATTAAATCCGTATTGCTGCCTATAGGCCTGCCCTTGAACTAAAAGCATTTTTTTCGCCAAACCATAAGGAGCATTAGTCTCTTCGGGGTAACCTTGCCATAAATTTTCTTCTTTGAAAGGAGTCGGCGTAAATTTAGGATAAGAACAAATCGTGCCGATAGCCACAAATTTTTCTACCCCTGCCTGCCTGGAAGCCTCCATCAGCTGGATACCCATAATAATATTGTCATAAAACAACTCGCCCGGCTTTTCCTTATTCAAACCGATCCCTCCGACTTTAGCCGCCAGATGGATAACGATATCCTGCCCCTTTACCGCCTTCTGGCAATCTTCCCATTTTCTCAAATCTAACTCTTTGAAAGACGGTAAAAACAGGTTCTCTTTTGGGACCTTTCTTTTCTCCAATAAATTTTTAACCAGATGTTTGCCCAAAAAACCGTCGGCTCCGGTAATTAAAATTTTCTTTGTTTTTAAATCTACCATAATACTTTAATCAACTTTCCACCATCTATTAGGAAATTTTTCGTTTAATAGTTTATCTCCTTCGCCCGGTGGCGTTAAGCCTATCGCCCGAAAATCAGAGTCAATCATAACTTTTACAAGATCTTTGCATTTAATTTTTGGCTCCCAACCGAATCTTTCGTTGGCTTTTCTGGCATCGCCGATCAGAACTTCCACTTCGGCCGGACGGAAATATCGCTGGTCAATTTCCACATATGATTTCCAATCGCCAAATCCGGCATATTCAAACGCTTCCTTTAAAAATTCTTCCACCGAATAAGCCTCGCCGGTGGCAACGACAAAATCATCAGGAAGGGGCTGTTGAAGCATTTGCCACATCGCTTCAATATATTCCGGAGCAAATCCCCAGTCGCGTTTGGCTCTCAAATTTCCCAGATAAATCTTTTTCTCTGTACAGGCTTTAATACGGGCAATGGCGTTAATGATGGCATGATCTTTTGCTTGTTAAA
>ERZ1292645.337-Hain-H14-02um-R2-337-length-17717-cov-6_pt1 | contig 17717 bp, 16 predicted proteins | sample MGYA00564401_ERZ1292645 | MGnify/ENA primary metagenome ERZ1292645 (study PRJEB36523, sample SAMEA6512644) | groundwater metagenome | collected 2019-01-09 | study: AquaDiva: Metagenomics assemblies of 32 groundwater samples | reverse complement strand
TAGAAACATCTACAAGCGTAGCCAATTTATGAGTTGTCCCAAGACAGTATCCAATTGGCAGGAAAGTCTTGGTAAGGTCAGAAAGTTCAATACAAGAGATAACCAGCTCTCGTATCAATTGCCTCACCTGTATTTGGCCTAAAGAATCTCGGTGAGGGAAGCTTCTTTAGACTAGGTAAGCTTAAGCAGCTAGTGCGTAAGCGCCAGCGTATGCTGGTTGTTCCTTAAGAGCACGAAGCGCGTCAAGCTTAGCTTGCGCTTTAGCGATCTTCGCTAAGAGCTCTTGTTCAATGCTAGATTTAGCATTTATTTTTTGATCCATTTTACGACTGTGAATCATCGTCGGCTTGCAGTTTTTAAAGAACACATCTCGTCGAATCAGTTCATCCCCTCTGAATATTCTTGCAGAGTACTCAGAGCGAATGGAGAGCTAGAAATTGCCTTTGATAGCTTCTTCTATATCCCGTTCAATGACTCGTTTTTTTAAAGATGCTTTCTTATCAAATTGCTTCTTTGGTTTTCCCAAAGCAAGTTCAATTTTGATGAGATTGTGCGTAGTATACAGGGAAACAGGCACGATTGTCAAGCCGCCCCCGTCCATTTTTGTCTTAATGGCAAGGATCTGTTTTTTATGTAACAGAAGCTTTCTGGTTCGTTTTTCTTCATAACTTTCAGGTCTGGCAAATTGATAGGGAAAGATTCTGGCTCCAATCAAAAATGCCTCCATACCAATGATTTTGACATAACTTCCCGTAAGATCTGCATGACCAAGTCTGACTGGTTTTACTTCAGCACCGAGAAGGTTAATCCCAGCCTCAAAGTGCTCTTGCAGGAAATAATCATAACTTGCTTTTTTGTTCACGATTTTCATGCCTTCATTATACCTTAAATGGTAAAGTGGGGTACAATAAAAAAATGAAGAAACACAAAGGATTTATTCTGTTGCTATTTGGAGCATTTTTCTACTTCTGGTTACGCGGAGCAATCAGTCTTGATGCCGATTTTGGTTGGCATCTCCGATTAGGAGAGTTTATTGCCCAAAGCGGAGTTCCACGTACTGATCCTTTTTCCTACACAATGCCGAGCTATCCGGTCATAAGTCATGAATGGCTAGTTGATAGGATGATAGCCGCGGTTTATCCTTTTATCGGATATAGTGGGATTGCTGGTGTTTTCTCCTTATTTGCTGTCGGAGCATTATGGTTTTCGTTACAGACTGTTGCAGCTGCGAGGAAAGAAATGTGGTTTCCCTTCCTGTTAGTCGTTGGCTCTCTTGGTATTTTTGTGGGGAATAGGCCACAGGTCGTTACCTGGTTTCTTTTTGCTTTTGTTTTGTGGATTGTTCGCGATGCACACAGATTTATTAAATGGCAATACTTATTGCCCTTGTTGTTTCTTCTTTGGGCAAACGTGCATGGAGGATTTGTCCTCGGGCTAGTGATACTTACTGTTTCTACAGGCTATTGGTTGGTGCAAAAGAAGGTTTCAGCAGTTCGAGCTGGTGGAATCGTAGCTCTTTCTTTTCTTGCCTCAGGCAGTACTCCGTATGGTTTTGGCATGTGGCAGGAAGTCTGGACGTCAATGGCTGATCCTTCACTTCGGTTTGTTATCCAAGAATGGATGCCTGCAATTTTCACTTTTTCTTTGATCCTTTGGTTATTTGTTGTTCTTTCCTGTTTTCTTGTCTATCGTTATCGAGATAGATTTAGTGGTTTAGATCTTTTGCTGTATGGCGGTTTACTTCTTGCTGGACTTTCCAGTGTTCGTCATTTGCCGCTATGGATGCTTGTTGCACTACCATTGACGATTGAAAGTCTTTCTTTTTTTATACAGGACGCTCAAAAGATTACCGAAGGGAAAAGAAGACTTTCTCAAGCTTTTCGTTTGCTTCTGGTTATCAGTATGCTCTTTTTTCTCCCGGATGCTTTTGCAATTATTCGTGGGATAAGCGGGGGATATGATGCAAAATATCCGATACAGGCAGTGACTTTTTTACAAGACAAAATACCAACTGGAGAAATTTTTGTGCCATATAATTGGGGAGGTTATCTACTTTGGCAGTTACCGGAGAAGAGAGTCTTTGTTGATGGACGTATGCCAAGCTGGCGAATGGAGACTAACTCGGCAAAAGAGAGCGCATACGCTTTTGGAGAGTATCGCGCTTTTCTGGAACAAAAAGTCTCTTTCACAGATACTACAAAGAAGTATGGGATAACAACCCTTGTACTACCAATTACCAGAGAGCTTGATCCTCTCACACAATGGTCGATTTTCATAAGCAATAAAGTATTTGCTTTGCCACTTTCAGAACGAGCGCTGATGCCGCAGCTTGAAAAGGCAGCACAAAAGGCTGGGTGGAAGCGGGTCTATAAAGATACACAAGTCGTTATTTATCAGGATACTACTCATGAATCCGTTCTTTATCGTTAAAGTGGGATTTCCCAGAGCTTATCTTTCGCGAGGATAATTATTTTCTTGTCTTCCTCTTGCACATCAAGGTCTTCTGCTTGAGTAAGAATATCTGCTGGATACTCCTTAATAAACGCACCATCTTTGCTGAGTACTACAATCCGTTTATTTCCTTTATCCAGCACATAGAGGCGAGTCATCTCACTGTCTGTTACTATCTTTGTGGGACTACGAAGTGCTTGTTTGAGCCCAGTGACAGTAAATTTTACGGCTTCACCACTGGTATATTTAAGAATACTCCCATCCTTCTTTAGGATAAACACGTCAGAATCAATTGCCATCGCAACGGCACCACTCACATCAGGAGCTTTATCCTTAAAGTAAGCTGTCTTGCCATAGCCACCACCACCTGGTACATATTTAAGGATACCTTCTTTGGTATCAAGCACATAGATATTCGCTTGATAAGGGGCTATTGCGACAGCGCCAGCCCATCCATCATCATTTGAAATCAGTGATTTCTCATTACCTCCTGCTTTTGGTATTGCAATGATGTCTTCTTTTGTCACTGCGTAGATTGTTGAGACGTTTTGTCCAAAGCTGATCGCATTAACTTTCTGCTCGGTTGTCAAAAAGGGAGAAGCATCGTCTGTTGCTTCAGTTGTCGCAATTTCTGCTTTTGCAGTCTCCGTTATTGGTGTCTTTTCTTTTCGGATCGTGTCACGAAGGGTGGCAAGTGCTTTGCCCTCTTTTGATCCTGCAGAAAAGGTGTCTTGTTCTTTGACAATAATTGCGTCAGCTTTGGCAAATGCCTCTTCGCTCAACTCTGGATTGAGATTCTTCAGAGCCTTTCCTTCGTCATAATATTTTTGAGCTTCGCTAATCGTTACCTGGAAAAGTTTCTGTTTTTCTTTTTGCTCCTCTCGGTACTTTGTCATTCCGATACCTCCGATAAGAAGCACAATAAGGAGTATTGCGACCGCCAGTGTCACTTTCCGGACATTTGACAGATGCATCTTTGGCATAAATTTATGGGTGATCGCCGTTAGTTTGTTTACGAGAGGAGTTATCGAAATAGCTGGGCGTGAAGAAGTGGAAGCATCCATGTCGTCATAGTCTGCTTTGTATTGTTGCTCTTCTCGAATTGCTGTTGCCAATGTCGGTTCTTCATCGCTTTCTTGCCTTTCTTCCTCTTCCAGTAATTCATCTCTTTTGGGAATACCTTGTACTGCGACGATAATCGCTGCTTGTCCGCCATCTTCCTGCTGATGGAGGTGAGGAGAAAGAATCTCTGCAATATCGCTAGGAAGTGTCACTTCCATAGCTGCAGTCAATGTGGCAGACGGAATGTCTTTTGCAAATTGTGCTGTTTGGAGAATAAAGATATCGTCATTGTCTGCATAGCCAGAGGAGCTATGAATTACTCTTTCTGTTGGTGTGTGTTTCTCAAGTAAAACACCCAAGGAGTTTCTTCTCTTGATCAGGATTTTCCCAGATCCTGCGATAAAAAGATAAAGGAGATCATCTTTGAAGTAGCAGAGACAGAAGCTTAATTCGATATGTTCTGGAAGTGTTTTAATGCTTTCAGCAATTGCCTGTTTTATTCCATCGAGGTTCTTGTCTTCAAGAGTAAAAAATTCTGCTTCAAGATTGCTAAAAATTGTTTTGCCAAGGGTAGGGAGTGACTGTATTTCCTCAGTTGTTTGTGCAAGCGAAAGAGAGGCAAAAAGGTTCCCTGCATTATATGCTTGTGACCAGGCGATATCTGTTGGTGTTGCCACCAATTTGGCGTACGCTAAGCGTTGCTTGACAATATGCAATGAGTCGGGCATTACCTTATACTATAACAAGCGCAAGTAAAAAAAGCGAGAGAGCGAGCAAAAACTGTATTATAGCCACAATTTGTATTGTCACCGAAGCATGAGCAGAAGCTATATGAAGTATCCTATTAAATGCCCGAATACGATTCACCACAATAAAAGTAAAAATAACATACACAAGTAAAAGAATTAAAATAGGAATCTTAAAGAGAAGAATCCCATTGGTAAAAATAAGATCTGTAATGCTTGCTAGCTCCATTACTCTTTTCCTCCTGTTGCGATACGCAAATCACTAATGATATCGGTCACTTTTGTTGGATTGGGGGCTGCAATAAATTCAAAATTTGCCCGAAAAGCTTCTGTTTGCAGATGAACATCACCAAAATTAAAGAAACTTTGAAAAAATCCATTCTGGGTAAATTTGACATCAACAAGTTCGCTAAAGTTTGCGGCAGCGGTATTGTGTTCCAAAATATTACTGGTATCCAAATCAACGAGTCTTTTTTGTGTAACAATGCCAATATTATAAAACCAAGAGACAAATTGAGAAAAAGCGTAGGCAAAAACAATGAGGTAATAAAATGCAGTAATAACGAACAAAAGAGAAGGGGGGATATCCAATGGAAGAGCCGTTGGAAGGAGTGTCAGAAGGGAGAAAAGTGGTGGGATAAAACACAGAAGAACTACTGCAAGTACCCAGGGAACATTGGTAATGATATGTCGTCGTAAAAAAAGAATAATTATCTCATCCTCCTCCTGGTTAACAAAGCTCAGTCCTTGTGGTCGCACGCAATAGGCACTGAGAAGCCCCATGGTATGTTTTTTGGTATGCAATAAATGGTCGACAGAACCTTTTGCAGCATCTGATGGGTGAACTATCTTTGTCTCTTGGGCAGGAAGTTCTGTTTTATTTTCAATAAAAATATCTGGCATAGTTGCTATTTCTTTTCTATATTAAAGAATGAGAAACCAGTTTGCGGGATACGAACATATCCCGGTCCACGCAAATTCAATGCCGTTTTAAATTCACTACCGCTAAAGGTTACCCCATTGATGGTGACACTATTTGTTGTTCCATCTCCTAAAGAGACGGTGAGACTCGTTGCTTCTTTGATGCCTCCTTTTCCTGCAACTAAGGAATAGAGTTCATCTTGACTATACGGATTACCACCCCAACAAGCTGTTGTTGTTGGCGTAATTCTATTAGTATCAATATCGGCTGTTTTAAGCGCTATTGCTGCATTAACAATATCTGCCATTTCTGTCGGGCTTAGCCATGGGGCAGTTCTTCCACAGGTATTTCCTGTGTTTGTATACCCTTCTCTCCACCATGCTTTATAGAGCCAAGGAGAACCTCCCAGTTTTTCATAGGCTTTATCAACGAAGTTTGAGCCACCGCTGCCATCGGTAGTATCCCAACCGCTTGTATTACTAAATCCTCCATGCGTTGACGCGTATTGCGTGGATACAGGATTGCCGCTACCGTCGACAAGTACCCAACCTTTCGTTTCGTTGACAGCTTGCTCCCAAGCGCCTCCTTTCCGTTCATTTTTAAATACCTGACATGAAGCAGAGGATGTGCAAATAGATTTTTGTCCGCCATTCGATCGTAAAATAGCGTATGTTCGAGCTGTAATTGCTTGAGCTTTTAATGCATTGATATGCCAACTGCTTGACATCTCATAAATACCATGCAGATATTGATCTTCAAAGGGCATTGATCCAAACCCATCTACCATAATTGTTCCCATCACAGCATAGTCTTTTTTAAGTGTCAAATTGGGATAATATGCTTTGAGGATATCTTCAACTGATTGCCCAGCTTCGGCTCGAGCTCTCGCACCGTATTGACTCATACCGTTTCTATGTGTATATGCACCAAAAGAAAAAATACCAAATGAGCCAACTGGTGCAGCGGCTCTAAATCCTGCAATGGAAGAGGCCTGTTCGTCTGCTAGTTCATTATCGCCACTCATGGTAAATCCCTCGCCACTTTTTGCGGAAATGATTGATTGTTGTTTTGCCGAAAGATCTGCAATTTTTCCTGAAACTTCTGATTGATACGACTTTGCTTCTCCGACAATTTTATCAAGCTTTGCTGATTGTTCATCAAGATTTGCTTTGGTAGCAATAAGCCATTGTTGTTCTTGTTCAAGTTTTTGCTGTTTTTCTTCAAGGTCCACCAATGTCAATGCAAGATTCATAATAATAGCCTTGTCTTGGTCTGTGCGAGCTTTCTGATACGCAAGATTTTGAGTAATTTCTGATGCCGAATCACTGGAGAGAAAGGTGAGAAAAGGGGAATCATAATAACTCTTCACATAAAAATTTCTAATCGTTTGAGAAATCATTTTTTCTTTTTCAGCAAGGTTTTTGTAGCTCGAATCAATTTCTTTTTTCTTAATGACAGCATTTCTTTCGACTGTCGCAACGTGTGTTTTAATACCTTCAATTTGCGACTGCATTGTTTTGAGTTGCGATTCAAGTGGTTTTGTTGCTGCAACTGATTTGTTTAGTTCCTCCGTAAGTTGTGATAATTCCTGATTAATTCGATCGAGGTTACCCTGTGAGGTATCTACTGATTGTGCAAACACCCGCATCCCTGTCCCAAAAGAAAACAGACTAATAAGCATCATGCCAAGGATAACAAGGAGTTTTTTGATGGGCATAGTACTATTATAGCAAATAAATGCAATTGATTCCCAAACAAAAGAAAATATGCTACTATGAGTAAAATCTGCTCGGAATACGATGCAGAGCCTGATCTACATGCAAGAAGGAACAGCAGAACACTTACCAGCATCACTTGAAAAATCGGCCTCTCGCTCACAGTTTTTGATGCCGTTTTTTGTGATCGTGGCGCTTATTGTGGCACTCCTTACGGGACTCTATCTTCTTGGCGCGACAACCAAAAAAGATACGCCACTCCTTTCGGCAAAGCCTACCGCAACGACTGTTCCAACCCTGACATTTGTTCCAACTGCTTCGCAAACGATACCCACACCGCTTGCTCGGAAAGATTTCTCTATAATCGTTCTTAATGGAAGTGGCATTGCTGGTTCTGCTGGTGGGATTTCTTCACAGTTACAATCGTTGGGCTATACGATTACTCGGACAGGCAATGCAGCGCGTTTCAACTATCAAGGAATAACGATTCTCTTACAAGAAAAAGAGAGTCCTTACCTTGCGCAGCTACAAACAGATATTGAGGAAGCCGCAGCAGGGAAGACAATAACGGTTGAAACTGATGAAACAATTACAACGGATGCTGAGGTTATTGTGGGAAGATAATATGAAAGTATATTTAGCAACTGATCATTCAGGAGTTACGCTCAAAAATACGGTCAAAACTTTTCTTGAAGAGAAAGGGTATGTAGTTGAGGATTGTGGGGCGTATACGTTTGATAAAAATGATGACTATCCAGACTTTATCACAAAAGCAGCAAAAGCGGTCTCTGCTGATCCTGAGAATAGTCGAGGCATTATCTTTGGTGGCTCTGGACAGGGGGAAGCAATCGTTGCAAATAAGTTTGCAGGTGTTCGTTGTGCGATATTCTCTACCCCCGTACTTCCTACACAAGCGATAAATGCAGAAGGCAGAGAAAGTACTGATCCTTTTGAGATTGTGAAGCTTACTCGGGAGCATAATGGTGCCAATATGCTTTCTCTTGCGGTGCGGTTTCTCAAAGAGGAAGACGCTCTTCATGCTGTACAGATATGGTTGGAAACAGCCAATCCATCCAATGAAAGACATCTACGAAGAATAGAAAAGATCAAGAAACTTGAAGAGACAATGTAACAAATGCGTTCGGGACGAAAAATATTTTTCCGTTGCAGTTCGCATTGTTATAAAGACAAAAGGAGCTCAGGTGCAACCAAAACATTTTTGCACCTTACGCGTTGAAGGAGATAAGTAATATGTATGAAATAATTCCAAGTCCTGGGACAAACAACAAAGATTGGGCAGAAATGGAGAAAAAGATTGAGCTCGTAAAGCCATTTTCTCGAACGATCCATATCGATGTTGTTGATGGAAAGTTTGCTCCGCATACTACCTTTGCTGATCCAGCTCCATTTGTGAAGTATACCCAAAACACTCCTGCAAGCGAGAATAGCCTTCTGTTTGAAGTGCATTTGATGGTTGATGAGCCAATCAATCATTTGCAACGCTGGGCGGATGCAGGCTTTCATCGCTTCATTGGGCATGTCGAAAAAATGTCTGATCAAGTCGCTTTTGTGGCGGCAGCACAGCATTTTGGAGAAGTAGGGCTCGCGCTTGATAAACAGACTTCAATTGATGGGATTACGATTGATCTTGAAAATCTTGATACCGTGCTTGTGATGACCATTCAAGCGGGTCACTCCGGACAATTGTTTGAGGAAGACCTGTTACAGAAAGTTGAGAAGCTTTCTCAACAGACGAGTATACCGATTGAGGTCGATGGGGGGATCAATGATGAGACAATCTCGATAGCTGCTGCTCATGGAGCGAGTCGTTTTGTTGCGACAAGTTTTCTCTATAACTTACAAACTCCGCAACAACAATATGATTTGTTAAAAAAAGAATTAAAAATACGTTAGCATACTATTGTCGTGAATAGCCTCCTTGCGACGGTGTCCGAAATCCACAACGCCCTGCAGGTTCGGTGCCAGTAATGAAGTATTCTTTGTTACCTCTGCAGTTTCTTTCGATGATATTTTGTGGTTTACTCAATGGTTCATCTTTTGTATCCGTGAGTAGCTTTGCCATAATCGTATGCCAGATTGGTGCGGCACCCGTAATTCCTGATGTAAATCCTGGACTCATAGGTGTATTATTGTTATTACCCACCCACACAGCCACCAGATAAGAAGGGGTATAGCCAATCGTCCAGTTATCTCGTTTGTCATCAGTGGTTCCTGTTTTAACCGAGACGGTTTTTCCTGGTATTTCAAGCGGTGAGTACCTTCCAAATGCCCAGGATCGAGCTTGATTATCTGCCAAAATATCCGAGATAATAAAGCCAACGCCTGGTTTAAGCACTTGTTCTGCTTCTGGTTCTCTTTTTTCTTCAAGGATAGTCCCTTTTGCGTCTGTTATTTTAAGAAAAGGATTGAGATTTACTCGTTTTCCGTCGTTTGCAAGCGTGCCGTATATTGTCGCCAGGTCTATCATTCGTACTTCACCTGCTCCCAAGGTGAGAGAAAGTCCATAGTCTTCCGGTTTTCCCCACGTGGTAATTCCCATGTCTTTTGCCAACTGCACCATCGTAGCTATTCCAATTGCATCTAGTGTCTTAACAGCAGGGATATTGTATGAATTAGCCAGTGCGTACCGCAGTGGAATATCTCCATGAAATCGTCCATCATAATTTACGGGAGAGTATGGGGTGTCGTATTCCCCATACGTTACGGGTGTATCTTCAAGAAGTGATGCTGCCGTAAATCCTTCCATAAGCGCCGCCGCATAGGTAACCACTTTAATAGATGATCCAGGTTGTCTTCTCGCAATCGTTAGATTAACGTTTCCCCAGGTTGGGTCGTCGAAATCATGGCTTCCGACCATAGCCAGTACATCACCATTTTTGGGGTTTGTTACTAAAGTTGCTCCATTAGTGAGATTAAGTGCAGCTTCTTTTTCAACCTCATCTTTAACCGCGTCTTCTGCAAACTTTTGTGTAGCAAGATCAAGTGTTGTATAGATGCTGAGCCCTCCTTTTTCTACCATGGCGATACCATATTTGTCTGTCAGCAAGTTTTTAACATAGGTAATAAAATGAGGTGCATGAATGGCTGTATAAGCATTTTGGAATTGAAGCGCTTCTTTGGTTGCTTGGGAAGCTTCTTTTGGTGAGATGTAGCCTTCTTCAAGCATACTGGCTAGTACTTTCTTTTGTCGTACTTTCCAGGCATCAGGAGTGGGTCCATATGGAGAGTAGATACTTGGTGCAGCTGTTAGTCCTGCCAAAAAAGCACTTTCTGCCAGTGACAGGTCAGTCACTGGCTTTGCAAAGTACAATTCTGCGGCAGCTTGTGCTCCCCATGCTGTTCCACCATACGGCACCTGGTTAAAATACATTTCAAGAATTTGGTCTTTGGTATAGAGTTGCTCTGCCCAGAATGCAAGGATAATTTCTTTTACTTTACGAGTGATTGTTCGCTCCGGAGTGAGTAGCGAGGATTTGATCAATTGTTGGGTAATCGTTGAGCCGCCTTGCTTCGATGATCCTGAAATAGTTTCTTTCAATGCTCGGACAATTGCCTGTATATCGAACCCTGGATGATGGTAGAAATTTTTATCCTCAATAGCAATGGTTGCTTCTTTAAGCGAAGGAGGAATCTCTTTGAGTGAGACCATCTCTCGGTCCTGGTTTGCATAAATTTCAGCAAGAAGTTTTCCGTGACGGTCATAGATATGCGATGTTTGTGGAATTGCTCGGTAGGTAAGTTGACTTGGATTGGGTAGCTCTTGAAGAAAAATAAAGAATGTGAGTGGTAAAAAAAGAAAAACAAAGGAGCATAAACTTCCGAGAACTATATATGTCGTTTTTGAACGTAGTGATGCTTGTAATGGCTTTCTTCCTCGTCGTCTATGGAGTAAATGTTTTTTTGAAAAAAGGCGAAGGTATCTCAAGGTTCTCTTTTTTTTTGCTTCTACAGTTAGTTTTTCTATTTGAGAGACAATATCTGTTCGTAGTACTCCTACATGACGAGATTGCTGAGCTACAAAAGCACATATCCAGGAAATACTTTTTTGTACACAAGATTCAATCCCTATGAGAAAAAATAAGCACCAAAAAATAGCACGCAAAAAAATCCGCATAAACTAAAAAAACCTCTTCTGTTCAGGACACTGGGAAAATAGTTAGGGGCGTGTTCTGTGTCAGCCCAAAATAATTATACAAAAGTAGTCATTCTTTGGGAAGGAGATAGAGAAGCCTTTCTTTTCTTTCTTACAAAAGACCTTTTCTTTCTTACAATCATCTTAGGTCTAAGCCTCTGTTCATGGCAAGCAGTAAAAGAACAGCTAAGAGAGCTATAATAAGAATTAGTCCCCCAACAAACTGTAGTGTTTTTTGTCCTGATTCTCTATTGTAGCCATCCATTTTTTGTTCTTGCATATGGTGTTATCATACGAAATTTATGTATAAGAATCAATGTTCTGCTTACGGAGCTGGTGTTGGGGTGGGGGAGGGTACCGGGTGCGCGCAACTAATACAATATTTTGCCCCAGAATTGTCGATAAAGACTGATTCTTCGCGCTCTTCTACATTATCTGTTTGACCTGGTTGCGCTTGAGCGTTTGTCGCTTTATCAATCCACACTTTTTCACGGATAACTTTGCCGGTGCTTTTCTCAGGAACTCCCTTGATAAAGTATTCAAATTTATTAGCACACCCCGCTGGTTGCGCGCCACCTTCAGGAGCTGGACTTGCTGAAGGTGGCATTGACCCACGACAGGTGTATCTTCCGACAACATTGGGGGGTTTTTGGGGGATTTCTTGCTTCTTCCCATCAAGGACATGTGACATTAATGCATTCCAGATGGGCGCAGCTCCGGTAATCCCTGACACGACGCCTTGCATGGGCGTGTGATCATTATTGCCTACCCAAACAGCTATCAGATAAGAAGGTGTATAACCAATCGTCCAGTTGTCACGGTAGTCATTGGTGGTTCCTGTTTTAACAGACACACGTTGATTGGGGATCCGTAGCTCTGAGTTTGTCCCAAATGCAGGAGCACGAGCATTATTGTCTGCCAGCATGTCTGAGATGATATAGGCGACCTCCGATGGGATTACTTTCTCCCCAAAAATAGGACTTTTTGGTGGTTTATATTCTTCAAGTACCTTTCCATCTCTATCGGTTACTTTGAGAATAGGATGAAGGTCAACCCTGTATCCTTGATTGGCAAATACCCCAAAGGCTGTGGCCATATCTGTCATCATAACCTCTCCACCACCAAGAGTAAGTGAAAGGCCATATCTACTTGGATCGGTAAAGGTTGTCAGACCCATTGCAGAAGCAGTTGCAATCATGGCATCAAGGCCATTGAGCTTAAGCATTTGGACAGCAGGAATGTTGTACGAATTAGCAAGTGCTTCCCTCATTTGGACGACTCCATGAAAATTTCCATCATAATTACGTGGGCAATATGATTTCCCTCCTGGATTCGGAAAACAGATCGCTTGATCAAGAAATGGTGTAGCAGCTGTATATCCTTTGATAAGTCCGACTGCATAGTTAATTGGTTTAATTGATGAACCCGGTTGGAGTTTTGCGAGTGTAATATTGACATTGCCATGTTCACTATCAAAATAGTCGGTGCTTCCGACCATCGCTAGTATCTCTCCAGTTCCTGGTTTAGTAATAAGTGCTCCACCATTACCAACCTTATTTCTTTTAAGAGCAGCAACCTCTGCTGCGACGGTTGCTTGTGCATGTTCTTGTAGAGTAAGATCCAAACTTGTTTGCACCTTAAGACCACCTTGTTCAACAACTTGCTCACCATATTTTTTGACCAGAAGATCCCGTACATAAAAAACAAAGTGGGGAGCTTTAATAGGGTTACTGATCTTTTCAAAGACGAGTTTTTCTTTCATGGCAGCGTCTCGTTGTTCTTTGGTAATGTAACCTTGATCATACATACGGCGGAGAATTTCTTCTTGTCGCTCCTTGCCTTTTTCAGGATGTGAGCCATACGGAGAGAGGACACTCGGCGCTTCTGGTAATCCAGCTAGGTAAGCACTTTCTGCCAGTGTAAGATCTTTGGCTGATTTGCCGAGGAATGTTTGCGCTGCTGCTTCAGCTCCATAGGAGGTTCCTCCATAAGGGACCTGGTTAAGATACATTTCAAGAATTTGATCTTTGGAATAGAGTAATTCAGTGGCAAATGCAAGGATGATCTCTTTCACTTTACGGGTAATCGTTCTTTCAGGGCTAAGCAGGCTATTTTTTACCAATTGCTGTGTCAATGTAGAACCACCTTCCAGTCTTTTGTGTACCATTGTTGCGTATGCTGCTCTTGCAATACCTCTGAAATCAATTGCTCCGTGACGATAGAAATCCTTATCTTCAACGGCTATCGTTGCTTGTTGCAGGTGCTTTGGCATGTTCGAAAGTGGGATAAAGGTTTGGTTGCGATCAGAATATAATGTATAGAGAAGCTTTCCATTTCTGTCATACATGTGCGTTGAGTAAGAACCTGTGGTTTGGTTGAGTCCTGTAGGCGAAGGGAGATCTTTCAAAATGATAAAGTAAAAAATACCTAAAAGAATAAGCCCAATAACCAAAAGTGGTACGAGAACAAATAATGCCCTTTTTTTTGTGGGGCGAGGTATCTTTATCTTTTTTACTACCTTTTTGTATTTCTTGATCATAGCCTTATTTTCGCGAATCCTTTATATTGTATCAGATGGTGGGACTCGTGGACAAATAGTTATTACGGTATAATACTAGAATCAGTAAACAATGTATGGAACTTTTTAGTAACTTTTTTTCGTCTCTCAGTAGTAGTGTAAGTCTTTTTGACATACTGATTGTCTGCATCTTCCTTTTTTATGCCTATGAAGGGTATGCCCTTGGAGTGATTCTTGCTTCGGTTGATCTTACAAGCTTCATTCTTTCCTTTACGCTTGCTTTAAAAACATATACTATTGTTGCTGATTGGCTCATGCACTTTTTTGGGCTACCATTGGGACTTGCCAATGCGTTAGGTTTCTTTCTCGTGGCTTTTGTCAGTGAGATTAGTATTAATATTCTTTTGCGAAAGGGAATACGATATATCCCAACGGTAAATCCTGCTCGTCCAATTGCTCGAGGTTTTGCTCGGGTAAACCATCTTTTGGGTATTCTTCCAGGTTTCGCTTCTGCTTTTATCATCTTATCCTTTCTTCTCAGTATTATTGTAGCCTTGCCTTCCTCTCCTATGATAAAGCAGTTAGTTACACATTCTGCCCTTGGTTCTCACCTTGTCGCCAATACCTCTCTCTTTGAAAAGCGTCTTAATGACATCTTTGGTGGAGCATTTAGTGAAACGCTTAATTTCCTTACTATTGAGCCAGAGAGTAATGAAATGGTAAAGCTACAGTTTCAGGTAACTGATGGAATAGTCGATCCAGAGGGGGAACAAGCGATGTTTCGTGCAGTAAACACCGAACGTCAGCGAGCAGGTTTACATCTGCTTTCTTTTGACGATAGTTTACGCGATGTTGCACGAGCACATTCTCAAGATATGCTTGAGCGAGGATATTTCTCTCATTATACCCCTGATGGTATTTCTCCATTTGATAGGATGAGTGCAGCGGGGATTGAATTCCTCAATGCAGGAGAGAACTTGGCACTTGCTCCAACAACGCCGCTTGCCATGCAGGGACTGATGAATAGTCCGGGACATCGGGCAAATATTCTGAATCCAAATTTTAATAAGATAGGTATTGGAGTTATTGATGGGGGTATGTATGGGAAAATGTATAGTCAGGAGTTTACTAATTGATTATCTTTTGAGAGCTTCGAGTCCAGGGAGTGTTCCTTTCTCAATAAATTCAAGCATGGCTCCTCCTCCTGTTGAAAGATGAGTGATTTTGTTGAGATCTTTTTTGTCAGCAATTGCGGTTAGTGTATCTCCACCTCCGATAATGCTTACTGCTTGTTTATTGTGGGTGATGGTATGATAAATAAAGTCAGTTCCTTGTCTATAGGATGGATTTTCAAAAAGTCCAACTGGCCCGTTCCAGATAATCGTGTTTGCCTTTGCGATAATTGTTCCAATAAGGGCTTTACTGTTTGGTCCGATATCAAGAATCGAGAGATCTGATGGTATTTTTTCTCCAACTTGTGTTATTTTATCTGCTTTTGTAGTGTCTTGCGGTTTGCCTACTAAGACATCTGTTGGAAGAATAATTGCGGTTTGTTTTTGTGCAGCGAGATAAAGAAGTTGCCTGGCTTTCAAAACCATTTCATATTCACAAATACTTTTGGCAATACTATAACGCTGTGCACGAAAGAAGACATTGGCAAGTCCGCCACCAAGGATCACATAATCAGCTTTTTCAATAAGTTTATTAATAAGGCTGATCTTTGTTGAGATCTTTGACCCTCCAATAATGGCAACCAAGGGACGCTTTGGTCGCTTAATTGCCTTATCAAGTGCTTGTACTTCAGATTTAAGCAGGAGGCCGCCGTAAGAAGGAAGAATGAGTGGTACACTTACCACAGATGCTTCTGTTCTATGTGACATCGCAAAAGCGTCATTAACGTAGACATCAGCAAGCAGTGCCAGTTTCTGTGCAAATTCTAGGGTATTGAGCTTCTCATCGGGGTAAAATCGGATATTTTCCAAGACAAAGATCTCGTTTAGTTTTTGGTGTGCAAATGTTGCTTGCGACTCTTTGAGAAAATCTTTTATCAGTCGTATTTTTGTATTAGGCAAATAGTCCTGTAGTCTCTTGACGACAATAGCAAGGGATCTTGTCGGGTCAGGTTTTACTGGTCGTCCAAGTTTTGCGACACAAATAATACGGTTATTACCAGCAAGTAATTGCTTTATCGTTGGAATGTTGCTTCGAATACGAACGTCATCGGCAATTTCGTTCTGGTGGGTGAGGGAGACATCAAAATCTGCCCGAAGAAGTATTCGTTTGTTTTTAATATCTGCATTGTCGATGTAAGAGATTTTTTTCATACGTACATTCTCGTAGTCGCTTTGTACGAAAAATGTTTTTCCGTTGGAGTTCGCGTTATTAGAAAGAGAAAGTGCTCAGATGCAACCAAAACATTTTTGTACCTCGCTCTTACGAATATGCTCTACTTCTCTGGCTGATAATGATGTTCTGTCTTCATGAAGCGTATTGTTCCTGAGGTACCTCTAATAACCAAAGAGTGGGTGATGATCTTATTTCCTTTTACGACAACCCCTTCAAGCAGTGGTCCTTCAATCACTCCTGTTGCCGTGAATGTGAGCTCATCACCTTTTGCTAACTCTGCAACACTTAATATTTTTGTAGAATCAGTGATTCCAGCCTCTTTAAGCAGTTGATTCTCACTTTCTTTTTGGGGAGCAAATCGGCAGAGAAGCTGTCCACCCAGTGTCTTGATAGCAGTTGCTGCGAGGACTGCCTCAGCGCTTGCCCCAATGCCTAGGAGCAGGTCAATCGGATTATCATCCATGCAGGGAGCAATGGCTGCCGCGATATCTCCATCAGTGATAAGCCTTACTCGTGCTCCCGTTTCTCGAATCTCGGCGATAAGTTTCTGGTGACGTTCTCGATCCAGTACTACGACGGTAACTTCTCTTGGGTCTTTGCCAAGTGCTTTTGCAACGTTAGCAATGTTTACCTTTGTAGGGGCATCCAGGTCAATGACTTTTGCAGCTATTGATCCAGCTGCAATTTTTTCCATGTACATGTCAGGAGCGTGGAGGAGGGAACCTTTTGCTCCAGCAGCGATAACCGTTAGAGCATTATATCGACCGTAAGCAACACTGTCAGTACACTCCAATGGATCAATTGCGAGATCCATAATTGGTTGTTTTCCTTTACCAACTTGCTCTCCTGTATAGAGCATGGGAGCTTCATCCTTTCTTCCTTCACCGATAACTACCGTCCCATGGAAGTCTATTTGGTTAAACCTGGATCGCATTTCATTTACGGCTGCTTGATCGGCAGCATGTTTGTCTCCACGTCCAATCCACTGACTGGCAGCAATAGCCGCTGCTTCAGTTACTCTGACAAATTCAAGTGCAAGATTTCGTGTGTACTGTTGCATAGTGTTTAGTATATCTGGTTAGTGTTGTTTTCTCCATGCTTTCGCAAGCCGAGTAAGAGCCAGCATATATGCTGCTTCTCGAAGTGGCGTTTTATAGGTGCTACTGATTGCTACGAGTTCTTTTACGGTGTTCTTCATTTTCTTGTGTAACTTAGTAAAAACAACTTGCTTTGTCCACTTTTGTTGCTTAATATTTTGTTCCCATTCAAAGGAGCTGACAACGACCCCTCCAGCATTTGCGAGGATATCTGGAATCACCGTAACTCCTCGTTGGCTAAGAATGTCGTTTGCTTCAGCTGTCGTTGGTGCATTGGCCATTTCAAGTACAACAGATGCTTGCATCTTTTTTGCAATCTCTGGAGTAATTGCATTCTCAAGGGCTGCTGGGATGACAATATCTACCGGGAGTGTGAGAATGTTGGCAGGAGAGATATCTTTGCCTTTGAGCATTTTCTTATTTGCAATATCGCATACTGAGCCGACACAATAGCAGCCGGCAAGAAGCCCCGTTGCTTCTTTGCATTTTTGTACAGCCTCAAGATCTTCAATACCTTCAGGGATATAGATTCCTCCTTTGGAATCCGCTATCGCGACAATTTTCATGCCTGCCTGCTGAAGAAAGGTCGCAATAAACCTGCCTACATTACCAAAACCTTGTATCCCGACAGTCATCCCTTTGGGTTTTTTGCCGGTGAGTTTTAGGTATTCCAATAGGGCATAACTTCCACCAAGTCCTGTGGCTTC
>ERZ1292645.335-Hain-H14-02um-R2-335-length-17786-cov-7_pt1 | contig 17786 bp, 19 predicted proteins | sample MGYA00564401_ERZ1292645 | MGnify/ENA primary metagenome ERZ1292645 (study PRJEB36523, sample SAMEA6512644) | groundwater metagenome | collected 2019-01-09 | study: AquaDiva: Metagenomics assemblies of 32 groundwater samples | reverse complement strand
GCAACTATCCCGCCCCATCCGATGATAGTTAGAAAATGTCTTCTGTCTATCATAGCCGGGCCCTCCTTTTTTATTAATTACTTATTATTATATCATGCACCCAAGATATGGGACAGTTCCAGATCAGGATCCACTTTGAGGGAATGTGATTATTAGTTGAAATCCCTTTAAGTTCAGGTTGTTATAGTAAAATGGTAGGCCAAGAGGAATTATTCCATTAGCCTGCTAAAATCCGTTATAGAATTAAAATCCCTGGTTGATTGGGAAGGATCTTTAATTCTTGCCTGGGCCTTTTGAAGGATGTATCTTAAGCCATATTCCCTGGCCGACCTTAATACGTCTTCATTATCATCTATGAACAGGGTTCTTTCCTTTTCAAAACCGATTCGCTGTCTTAGTCTCTCCCAAAACAGCAACTTCTCCTTTGGCATGCCGATATCAAAGGCCGATACGATCCTGTCCAGATGCTTATCTATATTTGTCTTCCTGAGTTTTATTTCAATAGTCTTCCAGTGGGCATTTGTTACAAGAGAAACAGATTTATTGAGCCCCTTCAGATAATCGAGAAAATCTATGGCAGTCGGATCCAGACCTATTAGGTAGGAGGCATCTTCCTTTAGTCTGGGTATATCAATATCCAGTTCCCTTGACCAGAAGTCAAGGTCTATTTAAATCATAATGACCTATTTTTAAGCCCATCAAAGTAATTTTCCACAAGCCCTTCAATATCATCCATATATCTATTAGGGATATTCTTAAAACGCCTGCGGCACTCGGAAACAGCATCTTCCGGATCGGAATACCCCTGAATCACCCCTATTATATTTTCGTAATATTCCCTGATCCTGTCAGCGGCTATCGCAGCAAGCCTATGATCCCCTGCTACCTCCCCGGCAGCTAATTCAATATCGCCGTTATGTTTTAGGAGGCATTGAAGACAGATCCCTTTGAGCCTGGAGCCTACTGTTCCCCTGCTTAGCCTCAGGAGTTCAGCGGTCTTGCCGATCTCAAAGAGATTCTTCCTCATTAGGACAAGAAATGCGCTGTCACCCTCTGCATCGATCCGCCTGTCAGGCGCATCCCTATCCTCAGTTAATCCCCTCTCTCCTTCCCGCTTAACTGATCCTAAATCATCTCCTGTTATCATCTCCCCTTCGGCCATAACAACGGCCCTCGATATCCGATTTTCAAGCTCCCTGATATTTCCGCTCCATCCATCTTTCATAAGGACCTTCATGGCCGCCTCAGAGATTCCCCTGATCTCCTTTTTATACTCTATCCTGTATTTATCTATAAAATAATGAACCAGGATCTCTATATCCTCCCTCCTCTCTCTCAATGGCAGGAGTTCTATTGGTATTACATTCAGGCGATGGAACAGATCCTCTCTGAACCTACCCCCTCTTATCTCAGTCTTTAGATCCTTGTTCGTTGCCGAGATTATCCTGGCATCTATCTTGATCTGCTTTGTGCCGCCTACCCTCTCGATCAACCTATCCTGTAACACCCTCCTGAGCTTTACCTGTAAAGAAAGATCCATATCCCCGATCTCATCCAGGAATATGCTCCCGCCTCCTGCCAACTCAAACCTCCCCGGCTTTTCCGAAATGGCGCCGGTAAATGCCCCTCTTACATGTCCAAAGAGCTCAGACTCAATGAGATTTTCGGCTATAGCCGGAAGATCCACAACAACAAAGGGCTTATCCCCCCTTGGGCTCATAATATGTATCGCCTTTGCAAAGAGACCCTTGCCGGTCCCTGATTCTCCAAGGATTAGTATAGGGGAATCGGTTTTTGCAGCCTTTTTTACATCCTCAAATATCTTGAGCATCCGTTCGTTCCTAGTTACTATCCCGTATCTGGCACACTCAGACCGCCGCTCCTCCCATCTCCCCTTCAAGCTAAAGTCCTGTTTTGTTGAATGGACAAAGATATCAGCCACCTTATCATCCAGATCCTTCTTTATCTTTAGCAGCCTCTCCTTCTCCTTTAATTCCTTTTCAAGCCTTTCTTCCAGTTCCCCCACCTTAATCATCTGTTCCGTTATCCTCGAAGAGGTCATATCCATCTCCGTCTTAAGAGATGAAAGCTCCTGGTTGATAAGACCCAGCTCCATCTCCTTCTGTCCAAGCCTCCCCTTTATAATGACCATCTCATCTGTCACCATCTTCTTTTCTCCTGACAAGCGCCCTACCATCTCCCTCTCCAGATTAAGCTGGAATAGCGAGACAGCAAGGGTCGATGCAATGATGACAAGGGTGGGGGAAAAGAGATCGATGACAATGCCCATATATTTAAAAGAGAGATAGCCGCAAAGGAGATACCCGCCTGACAAAAGGAGGATAAAGACAACCTTTTTCTCCCATTTCTTTATAAGGCATAAGAGGGCGGAAACGATCCCGATCAAAAGGAGGAGAGGGATCTTTATCCCGGGGCTGATTTCTTTTAAGAAGTTATTTGTGATGATGGTATTTATGATATTGGCATGGATGCCGCCTCCCGGATAATCCACTTCAATGGGTACCGATTTTACATCAAAGCCTGTAGCGCTATTTGAGATAAGAACAAGCTTGCCTTTGAGCATGCTTTTTAATTCCGCCATTCCATCTGCCGTTTTAGCCTTGTCTAGTATATCTATAAACGAATAGTGATCATAAGTATCAACCCACCTGCCTGCATAATTGATGAGCATCATCCCCTGCTGATCTATGGGTATCCTGATATCTTGCCCCCTGCCTTCGGAAATATGCGCGTTTTTAAGGATGATCTCCTTTCCAGGATAGATGGAGATACTGTCTTGAGCTACATCCAGATAGCCGGCTGCTGCCTGAAGGCCAAAGGCCGGAAATGGTATCCCATCCAGGTCTACCACCAGGGGGACGCGGCGGATGATCCCATCCCTGTCCCGATTGGATGAGATATGACCTATACCCTTTGAGACATTAGAGAGCGAAGAGAAGGGGGCTAAAGACCTCCGGACCTTTAAATAAGCGGCCTTTTCAACAGTTTGGTCCTGATACCCGAACGCCCTAATCGCCTCAGTTTCTGCGTCAATGTCTTTCCGGCCTTTTTCATTCGAAAGCTCGAATCCGACAGGATAATAGACCTTCTTTCCTTTTTGGGTTGCAAGAATGAGGGCCTCATCGCTCCTCTTATCGACCGGTTGGTTGAAGAGTATGTCATAAGCAATTGCCCCTGCCTCACTTTCCGATAATATCTCAATCATCTGTGCATGCCATGACCTGTCCCAGGGCCACCTCCCGATCTTTGATATGCTCCTGTCATCGCAGTCGATCAGGACAATCTTTGGATCGGTATTGATGTTTCCTCTTAACTTGAAACGGTAATCTAACGTCTTTGCCTCCCAGGTGTAAAAGAGGTCGGAGAAGATAAACAAAGATATAATGACCAATAGACTGCTTGCAAGGCCGATAGATATGGGACTAATCCTCTTGATGATATCCTCTTTTCCTGACCTGATTAACTCAATAATGTTAAGGACCCTGCCTGGGGGTTTTACCTCCTTATCTGCTCCTCCCTGGTGTTCCTATTATGTCTATCGGTTTTTCTGGCGGCCTCTTGGTAAACCCTCTTAATCCCTTCTGCATACCACCTTTGGAGTTTATAAATATCTCTGTGTATGCCTCTGCCCACTCCAGTCTATCTAGTTTATCCGCTGATATTGAGAGATCCCGCAAACGGGAGTTATCCCCTTTTTCAATGGAGTAGAATCCCCTGGAAAAGTCCATCTGGGAAAGGGATAGGGGCATTGTAGTAGCAATCGCCTTTATCCGCTCAAGGCCGACCGGCCCATCTACATTGATATTAAAGCCATAGGAATCATCCGGGACAGTATATATTGTGCCGGCCCGGATTAGGTTATCCTTGTGAAAGGCATTTGGAAACAGGATAGTAACCCTGCCGGATGTCCCTATATCTATGAGCGTGAGATAGCAGTCTCTATCTGATCTGAAATAGAATTTAATTGTATCACCGATCTGATACTCACCCTTGTCAGTCCAGACCTTTATATTGAATGGTTGCCCTTCCCTTTCTATGTTTAGTAAACTATCGAGTGTCAGGTCGTATGACGATTCACCCGCCTTCTCCTTTGCTGCAGGCGGGTCCTTTAAAGGCAGCCCATCCCTGTTTATCAAGACCTTTCCCGCAGAGATTATGGTAGATGTCTTCACCTGAATCAACCTCGCATTGATCCTCAGGCCCTCTCTGGTAATCCAATATGAGCCTGTGACATACATATCGGCGCCCGCGGATTTGGCCCTCTCCTCAGGTGGAATAACATCATCTATATTTACCTTTTCAATAACCGATATATCATCCACCAATGCGAGGTCTGCCTTTAACTCTGTCTCAATCTGGTTGCCCAGGGTTGTCCTACCGCCGCTGCCTCCCTCTCTGAAATCGAGGACAGCGAGCCTCAGTCGCCCCTTGTCCTCCATATTCTTTATGATCTGGATCACAAGGCCTTCTATCCCCTCTCCCCACTTATATTTCCCTTCGTCCCCCTGAGACAGAGAGGCATTCTGTATGGTAAAGATCGCCTTTTCCTGCGACAGACTGCCAAGGAGCCTATCTGTTATCTCCCTGGTTTTTCCGATTCCGATCTTCCCGATGTCATATTTAAGGGCAATGGCGCTGGTCTCATTGCCGGATTGATCGATCCGGTGGATAGAAGACCTGATAATACCTTCGCTATCTGTACTCCCTTCCCTGTCAATCTCTCCCCTCCCCCTCTCAAAAGAGAAGACCATAGGAAAGTCTGTTATGGGATACAATTGAACACCATCGCCATAGACCAGCTTTGCTGCAAGTCCTTCCAGGGGCCTCCCGATCCTTGCCTTCTGCTGATCTCCGCTGATCTTGGTTATCTTAACATGGGATAAGAACTCGGATATCTCCTGCCCGATATCCGGGGCTGATGAGGCCCTGGTCTTTGCGTCTTTATCTATAGGGGACCTTATTACCTCATATCTGCTGATTAAGGGGAGAATCTCCTCCCCTTTTTCATAGGCATCAAGATAGCTGCTTAATGCCTTTACATAATCCCTTTCTCCTTTTGATCTCCTTGCCGCACCAACCAACCCCCTGATCTTCTCCTCCGCCTGATCTATCTGCCCTTTAAGCCTTACTGAGGACTTCTCGCGGTCAAGGACGGCAAGGGACCAGTAAATGCCTTTATCCGGGTCGGTCCACCTGTCACTTACCTGGAGCCCTGCTATAACGATGGACACCTTTGTTTTTATCTTTGATCCGACCTTGTAGTATTGATCTCCTGAATCTGACGTCTCGATCTGGGTGACCTCCTCCTCACCCTTGATCTCCACCTCTATCTGCTTTAAGAGATCAAGCTTTGCCGCCTCATCGGCCCTTGCCCTGTCCTTACCAGTACCTACCCCTGTAATATAGAAAGGATCAGGATATTTGATGTGATGGCCGCTATCTACCCAGGAAGGATGGAGATTCTGATGCGCGGCACAGCCGAACAATGCCAACATTAATAGCCATGTTGCCTGAAATTGAATAGACCTATTAATAATAAACCTTTTCATCTTATCCGGACCTCTCTTTTAAATTCGGGTCTTCGTGGAATCGAGTGGTTCATTTTTTACTTCCTTTCTTCCCCTCTTTGGCAAAGGGGTTAGGGGAGATTTATTGAACTTGAATTAATGCGTTTGTATTAATATCACTCCTCCCATATCAGGCGGCCCGGATGGGCCATTGCCTTTGATATCAATGCTTCCGCCAGGCTGTCCCACTTTTTTCTCAATTTGGTATTTGGATTTTGACATTTGTCATTCCTACCTGGAGGACATCCGGTATCTCCTTTATCTTGTTCTCTTCTCCCTGATCTTTCCCCTCATCTCCTCCATAAGTTCCTCCATCTCCTCTTCTACCGTCTTGATCAGTCTGTCCATATCATAAGGCCTTTTCTCTGTAAGTATCTCCTCCTTGGGTTTTTCAGTTTTACTCTTTGGCTCGGTAGACCCTAACGCCTTTTCCTGGGGTTTAGCTTTTTTCTCCTCAGGTTCCTTCTTTTTCTCGGTTATTCCAGGCTCCTCTTTCTGGATCTTGGTCTTTTCCTCGCCTGGTAATCCAAGAGGCAGTGAACCATATCCTATCTGATATCCCTCATTGGCAAGCCATCTCTTGGCCACGCTCGATTTAATGGCAAAATTTATCCCGGTAATAGCCAGTCCCCCCTCGCTCATCCTTGCTATATTAGAATTTATGCCGACCATGTATCCCCGCTTATCAAGCAATGGCCCCCCGGAATTTCCTCTGTTTACGCTGGTCTCGGTCTGGAAGACATCCTTGCCGGCAATACCTTGAAAATCTGATATGTTTGCGCTTATTACACCTGTAGTTAATGTCCATAGGCCGCCCTGCTCTGGATGTCCTATGGCTACTACCTGCTCGCCGATGCTTATCTCATCCGGATTAGCAAGTTCTATTATAGGAAATCCTTTAGGCAGATCTTCGATCTTGAGGAGGGCCAGGTCTAATTGGGTTGAGTAGGTGATGACCTTTGCCGGGGATCTTTTTGATAGGTCATTCTTTGTATCTCCTGTAACCCGATCCGGTTTGAAGAAGACCGTAATCTTAGGAAAGATCTTATTTGCCGACTTATCGAATATAACATGGGCATTGGTTATGACAAACCCATCTTTATTGATAATCGATCCTGTACCGGCAGACCCACCTCCCCCATCTTTTGTGGCAACGATCAGCAACACCCCTGGAGAGGATCTTTGATAGATATCTCTTGGGGTAAAGTCGGCGCCAAAGACCCGTACAACAGATAATAAGGAAAGACTAATGATTAAAACGATATAGATTAGTCCTCTCATTTAAGTTATCACCTCCTAGTTCGACAATCTCACTACCTCAAATGGGGTTTCCTATCTATTTTCTTCCAGCTTTAACCTCCCTCCCTCGCCCTCTTTTTTTCTTCCTCCTTCTCAAGCTGATCATGCAGCTTTTCTGCATTCTTTCTTACATATTCTTTTACCTTGTCGTTTAGCTCCTTCATCTTATCAAGGTTATTCTTGAAGGATTCAAGATCGAGCCTTGACATGGAGAACATCTCCATATTCTCAGGGTTCTGCCAGTGATCTACTATCTCCACGCCATTTAATGTGGTGGCTGTTACGGTCTTTATCGCCTGCTCCACATGCTGCTCTTCGGCTGTCTTGGAAAAATCGCCTGCTGTAGTTGATGCGGCATAATCCTTCATCAAGGATGCCGTATAGACCTCAAATATCTTTGCAACCTCATTTCTTGCCCTGTTATCTGCAGTTGTCCTTAGAAGAGAGGAATTATCAATCCCTGACGCAGATGATACACCATAAAAGACCCTCCCCTTTTCATTGCCAAAGGCCCCAGATCCTTTTTTCACCCACTCAGGGGCCTTTAGCTCCTGGATAGGGGTCGGACCCTTTTTTGTCCCTGCACAGCCGGTGAGTATGAGTAATAATATCATTATGCATTGTATTGCCTTTGTATAGTATCTCATATTGCTGCCTCCATGATTCTTGGTTTATATGATAGATGGATCTATTGCCTTACTGCACCTTACGCATCCTCCGCCAGAACTGATAGATAAAGGAAGGGCCAGGATAAAAGAAATAGAAGCCCTGCATCTTTGGGTCTTCGGCCTTTTCCTTACCATGTTCCCCTCCTACGTTACATTCCTTTCTTGACTCCTACCGCCTTTCATTGTTATTCTAAATCTAAAGAAAGGAGGAATTACCGTGCCAAAGATCATAGAAGCTATATATGAAAATGGGGTATTTAAACCGACAGAACATATTGATTTGCCGGAATCTTACAAAATCAAAATCATTATTCCTGAGATATATAATGCCGATCAATACCTTAAAGAATCCCTTGAAAAGGGATATCATATGGGTAAAATTCTGAGCGATATTGACCGGGAGAATATCTATAATGATACTGCTTGATACCAATATTTTAGTATATGCCCATAACAGTGATTCAGAACTGAATGAGGTAGCAAGAAGATTAATGTTGGATGCCGTCGATGGCAGATTCGATGCCTGCATTACCCCGCAAAATTTATTAGAATTTTTCAGCGTCATAACCAATCCCAAAAGAGTTGAAAGACCTCTCGATTCTAAGATTGCCCAGCAAATAATGCTTAACTACTGGCATTCCCAAAAGATACATAAGATCTACCCTTCTAACTCTATTTTTATAAGGCTCACCCAATTGGTCCAAGAGATGAAGATTACCAAAACAGAGATCTTTGATTGCCATCTCTATGTAACCATGGAAGAGAATAATGTTTTTGAAATCTATACTAAAGATATTCATCACTTCTCTAAATTCAAAGATCTTAAAGTTATTGATCCCTTTTTATAATCTTCTTTTCCTCCTCCCCTCCCCCTTCATTCATTATACAACGCCTGGATCCGGGCCTCTGAAAGGGCACCGTTGTAAACTCTAACCTCGTCAATCAGACACTTGACTCCTTAAGCCTTTTTAATCTCCACCGCCTCATAATAAATGGCAGGGCTAGCAAGGACAAGATAGATACCATGCCTCCCATATCCGGTGACCCTGATGGGCCACCTTTTATGTCAATGCTCCCGCAGCCGAAATAATTAGAACTGTCAAGCTGTCCCATTTTCTATTTACTCCTTGCTGAATTAGGTTGTAAAATAGCAATTTTCAAGTCTGACCCTGAAAGTTCTCCAGAGGGATACCATGCCTCCCATATCAGGCGGATCAAAGGGGCCGCTCCCTTTGATATCAATGCTGCCGCAGCCGAAGCTTCTTCCATCTTCCCCTAAATAAATGACCGGTATCGCTATTTTTATTCTCTTTTATCTCTTATGGCTTAAGGCGACATCTTCCAGAATTACCTGTTTAAAAACATCCTTATCACCCAGACGTTTGACTGCATCTAATATTTCAATACCTGCCAGATGCCCATCCGCATCATAATCCGCAGCTATCCCTTCTGCAAGATGCTTGGTTGTGACTGTCGTTTCATGGAAGCGGATATACAGGGCATCTACCTCAGCATCATAGGTAATTTTCATGGTTCTACCTCCATATGGATACAGGTTGCAATCTCCTCCACCCTTTTAAGATAACTGGGAGTAAAAGCAGGAGCAATAGGGTTGCCGGGCCGCCACCTTTTATATCAATGCTCCCGCAGCCGAACCCGGAACTATGCTCATCATCTGAGTTAGAGGCAGCCTGCGCTTCAGGTGTTCCAATTGAGGCCTTCCCAAGACTAGGGTTAGCAATCGATGTGCTGTATAGATCGGCTGTGGCGATGAACAATATTAATTTCAATGCCCTTCTTGGGATATCTGCTACCACTTTATAACCTTTATTCCCTCAATATTATTAAAATGGGAATCTCCTGTAACAAGCGGTAGGTTTTGCTCTATACAGATAGCTGCAATCCAGAGGTCATTTTCAGGGATAGGAGAGCCCTTCTTTCTTAAGTCTAACCGTATTGCGCTATAATGATTTGCCGTTTCCCGCGTTATGTTCAAGACGCTGCAGGCATCAATAAATCCATTGTAGGTCTTCAGGTTTTCTTTTGGGCGGGATGAGTTTCTTGCTGCAAATAGAAGTTCTGCGATTACAGGTGTCGGAAGATAACTGGTTGATAGACCGGCAAGTTTTCTGGTAACAACAGGGTCATTCTTAAATAACCTTATTACTATGTTTGTATTAAGACTGATCTTTCCATTCATCCGGATTTACCCTTTCAAACTCTTCCTCAACTATCTTCATCATTCCATCTGCCTCTTCCTCATTTAGTATACCCGCAAACCTTAAAAGAGGATGAGAAACCACTTTCTCAATAGAAAGAGTTATCTCAACTTCACTATTTTCTATTATGCCTTCGATCGGTTCCAACGGCCTTAATACACCATGTTCGTAAATAGCATGGATGGTCTTTGTCACCTATATCACCTCCTTACTAAAGCGGTTATAACAAAATTATTTAGATATCGCAAGATCAGAGCTTCTGGTACTCTAAAAGGGCAAAGTAAGATCCTCCTCCACCTCAAAACAAATGGTAGCGATATTATCAGCATTAAGGATCCAAGCCCGCCCATATCCGATGGCCCTGATGTCCCGCTCCCTTTTATATCAATGTCCCCGCAGCCAAAGCCCTGTCTCCTGCCTTATTGCAGTCTTTCATTTAATCAGCTACAAACTCAGCCATAACAGGTATCTTTTTTAACAACCCTTTTTGGGAGAATCGCTTTGTAAAACCTAGAATTGTAAATCCCAGTATCTCTTCTGTCTTTGGATCAACCTTTATCCAGATATCATCACCCACATCTTTGGAAATCGCCTCTTTAGGTTTACCCTTAAATATCTCAAGAATGTCCCCTTCTTGGTCATAACTAAATCTCAGCTCCTTTTCCATCTAGAGACACCTCCTTTAACCTTATCTGTTATATAAGCAGTCAAAATAAAATTTCTTTCTTCACTATGCTTAACTACTACCATTATAAACTTACCTTTAAAAATATTCTCATAAAACTTATAATACAATAAGATTTCTTTGTCATACCTGCTTTCCATTATTATGTCGGGAAGAATCATTGCCTTTTCAATCTCTTTGAGATATGGCCTTACAACAGGATGCTCATTTATGATATGTTCCCACCTTTCTTTGGTAAGATGGACTTTTGTTTTTAAAACACCTTGAATGATCTTTGGAAAATTCATAACATCTAATTCCTTTATCATTAATATCTTCAGCAAAATTAACCCATGCCGCTAAATAATAAACGGCAATGACAAAAAGGGTGTCATTGCGAGGGACGTGGTCTTGTAGGGGCAACCCTTGTGGTTGCCCTTTTATCAGGGGCAGGCACGGGGGCCTGCTCCTACAATGAATTCTTCGCCACCACCTCAATATAAATGGCAAAGATAATATGGCCATGAGGGATCCAAGCCCTCCCCTATCCGATGGCCCTGATTTTCCGCCCCCCTTCATATCAATGCCCCCGCAGCCGAAGCCGGATTTACATCGTTCATCATTATTCGAGGCTGCCTGATCCCCACCTGAGTCTAGCTCATTAAGCCCTACGAAATAAATAGAACCGTCCCCATAACTCTCTGCTGTAACTCTGCTGTAACTCTCTGTATGCCTTATCCACCGAAACGATGCTGTCCGGTGATAGGGGATGAGAGGTCTCCTTCGCTGCCCTGACATCATTCCTCTTGCCATCGGTCGCGGTCAGAAAACAAGGCATGGCCCCCGAATGGTCATAAAGACAGTGCATCTTGATTGCCCCTTTGGTCTTCCTGAACTTGGCCCAGGGGAATACTGATAGGCATAGGTCAATGGTTGTGGCATCTATCGTATAGAAGGGATTCTTGAAACGAAACTTATGCTTAGGCGTCAGATCCTTACATCGAGCGAGAAGGTGGTAGAATGTATCCTCGAATATTCGATAATCCCTATTCGTATTGGCATCGGATAAGGTGCTTCTGTGCATGCCGGTAAGCCCAAGATGATACCATCTGGTACTATGTGATGTGAGTCCTGTTTCTATATCCCGCAGGCTGTCCTTAAGAGTAATCTGAGAATAGAGGATGGTAATATATTGCTGCCAAGTGCCAAATGTCTTCATGTATCGGTCTCCCTGGTACCGTTCTACTGCCCTGTCAAATTGATATCTCGGACAAAGTTTCAATATCTCCGAGAATATAGTGTATACTATTCGCATGGTCTGTTCCTCCTTGTCAGATGAAGGTTTGGTTGCCTTTATTATCTAACAAGTATAAAGAACAGGCCTTATTTTATAAAGTTTTACCGGACACTAGTGGGTCAATATACCTATCTCATTAATCTCTACATCATCGATATACCAGCCGTCTGCAACCGTAGGCGTACAACAACCAGAAACATCATCAACTAATCTAAATCTTATCGTTATTGGTAAGGATTTATAAGATGTTAAATCTATCTGAACAAAAGACCATGTTGATGAGCTATCAGTATACTCGGTTAATAACAACCATGTAAATCCTCCATCTTGTGAGATTTCAACCTTTGCCTTATCGGGGCAACATCCTAAAAAATATTTATGCCAGAAGGTCAACACAGGGGATGTGGAGGTAGTCAGGTTTATAGAACCTGCAAGTGTTATGGAGACATTAGCATTGGCGAGGTAATTGCCTGATGGGCTGTCGGTAATAGAATTAGTTCCACCTCGAAAAGTGGAGGTGGTTAATCCCCAATCCTGACCGCTTACCATCCAGTTGCCGAGGCCAGCCTCGAAGTTGTCGGTGAAGGGGTACGATAATGAAGCTGTGCTTTTTTCCTTAATCTCTACATCATCGATATACCAGCCGTCTGCAACCGTAGGCGTACAACAACCAGAAACATCATCAACTAATCTAAATCTTATCGTTATTGGTAAGGATTTATAAGATGTTAAATCTATCTGAACAAAAGACCATGTTGATGAGCTATCAGTATACTCGGTTAATAACAACCATGTAAATCCTCCATCTTGTGAGATTTCAACCTTTGCCTTATCGGGGCAACATCCTAAAAAATATTTATGCCAGAAGGTCAACACAGGGGATGTGGAGGTAGTCAGGTTTATAGAACCTGCAAGTGTTATGGAGACATTAGCATTGGCGAGGTAATTGCCTGATGGGCTGTCGGTAATAGAATTAGTTCCACCTCGAAAAGTGGAGGTGGTTAATCCCCAATCCTGACCGCTTACCATCCAGTTGCCGAGGCCAGCCTCGAAGTTGTCGGTGAAGTAGACTGAGGCTTGGTTAGTGAATGTGGCGGTACATGTCTTAATTGCATCCATGGTAACTATGCCGTCAGAGCAGTCAGAAACACCAGACCAGCCGGAAAAGAGAGATCCTACGGCAGGGGTTGCTGTGAGGGTTACGGCTGTTCCGCTATTGTAAGGCTCTGTGCAATCCAGGCCGCAGTCGATACCAGCTGGTGATGAGGTCACCGTGCCTGTCCCTGTGGTGCCTGCCTTGGTTACTGTCAGGGTGAACTGTTTCAGATTAAAGGTAACTGTAACGGTTGTATCCGCGGTCATGGTGACTGCACATGTCCCTGTACCAGTGCAGCCACCACCAGACCAGCCTGCAAAGAGAGAGCTTGCATCTGAGGTTGCTGTGAGGGTAACTGCTGTTCCGCTATTGTAAGGCTCTGTGCAATCCAGGCCGCAATTTATCCCTGCTGGTGATGATGTGACTGTACCAGATCCTGTGCCGGCCTTTGTTACAGTTAGGGTGAAGGTGCCAGGAGGTGCAGTATTAAATGTGGCCGTAACCGTGGTAGCCGCACTCATGGTTACAACGCATGTCCCTGTGCCTGTGCATCCTCCGCCTGACCAGCCGGAAAAGGTAGAGCCTGCTGCTGGCGTTGCCGTAAGGGTCATAACCGTACCGCTGTTATAGGCCTCTGTACAGTCTACCCCGCAATTGATCAGGGTATCGCTTGATGTAACTGTACCTGATCCTGTGCCGGCCTTAGTGACAGTGAGGGTGAAGGTCCCAGGAGGTGCAGGATTAAATGTAGCTGTGACTGATGTGGCGGCATTCATGGTAACTATACATGTCCCTGTACCAGTGCAGCCTCCGCCTGACCAGCCGGAAAAGGTGGAGCCTGCATCTGCTGCGGCTGTAAGTGTTACAGAGGTGGCGCTGTTATATGAGGCTGCGCAGGTAGCACCACAGCTTATACCTGCAGGGCTTGATGTTACTGTGCCTGTCCCTGTGCCTGCCTTGGTTATTGTGAGGGTAAAGGTAGTGGGGGCTGTGGATGTAGGCGTTGCTGAGACCTGGGCAGACTCTGCGCTCTCTCCATTGGCATCTACAGCAGTAACTACATAAAAATAGGTTGTCCCGTTAGTAAGACCTGTATGGGTAAATGGGTTTGTGGCATTTAGGATCTTTGTCCCTGTGGTCTTTGTAACCCCTGTTGTTGTAGACCAGTAGATGTTGTATGAGGTTGCACCCGTAACAGATGTCCAGCTTATGGTAACCTGGGCATTCCCTGCCGTGGCTGTAACCCCTGTAGGGGAAAAGCTTGACGCCGTAATCGGCCCTACATTGGTTGTCTGTCCTGCTGTGACAGTAATAGCTGTCTGCTCACCATAGTATAGAATATCGCCTGCGGCATTCTTTGCCAGGATGACCAGCCTTACATTTGATCCTGAAGGGACACCTGTTATGGTGCCTGAGTGGGCAGAGCAGACCCAGGGGCCGCCATTTGCGATATTGATATTATTTGCATCATAGACCTTGGCCTCTACTGTTGAGATATCGCTACAGTCTGAAGGTGACAAGAGGAGTTTGGAGTTTGAAGAAGCCGGGTTTTTCTGCCATTCTATGCCAAAGGCGATAGAGCCGTCACCTGTGGCGTCTGATCTGGTCTCAGAACCGCAGGCAGAAAGCAGGAGAATGAATAGGGCAAATTGCAAAATGTAAAAAGGAAATTGTTTGGTGTTCACATACTTTTTTACTTTGTCCTTTGCTTTTTTCATTGTTTATTTTTCCTTATTTTTCACTTTTCAATTTACATTTTGAATCTGCTCACCATGTCACCCCTACTGACCCTGTAGTAGAACCGCCTCCCCCACCCCCACCTCCACTGCTCCCTGCGACTACAACAACACCCCCTGCAACTATGGCCGCAATAGTCCAGAACCACCACTTTGTAAGCACTCCTCCTCCGTCTATTTTTTCTCCCTGATAGATCTCAGGGGGATAAACTGTAGGCCCATCTTCTGCCTGGGCTATACCAGTTTGACAGAGAAGTAGCAGGATTAAGACCATGATAGTGATAACGCGGATTTTCCTCTTCGGTCGTCTATTGTTTATCAATAGTTGCTCTCCTCTCACCGATTATGTCTCCTAATAAAAAGGATTCAAGGATGCAGGGGTCGTGTAGGGGCGATTCGGTAAATCGCCCCTACAAAATCTTGACCCCTTGACCCCGAGAGTCCTTATTTCTTATAAATAAATAGCATCTCCCCCTCCCCATCAAGCCTTCCGAATAGGGGAGTCTGCCTGTTATTCGAGGCATTTGAGACCCGAGGAGGAACATATGCCCCAAGCTCAGATGCTGTAATTACTCCATCATTATTTGAATCTGCCTCCCCATCAAGGCCCCGAAGGAGATATTCCGTGAAGATTCCATGTCCATTCTTCTCCATCGCCTGCTCCCCCCTTCCTCCTGCCGTGATCATCTGCACTGACCTTCTGTTGGCTACCACCTCTATATAACCTGATACCTTCGGGTCTATCCCTGATGCCCTGCTAAACCCGAGGCCGGAATAGCAGGAATCCATGGCGTAGAGGATATGCTTTGCAGGGATACGCTTAGATAGATCCCTTACCTGCTCCATGGATATGGCCGATGAGAAATAGCCTGTCATACTGGCATCAACAGGGATGATATACCCCTGCTCCCCGCCTGCAAGCTTCTCTGTCTGGCCATGGCCTGCAAAAAAGATCACAAGCCTGTCATTCTCCCTCACCTTTGCAGGGAGCTGATCCTGATCCCCGAGAAGGCTCAAGATCTTAGCCCTTGTCGCATCCTTATCCAGTATCTCTATCACCTCATCAAACCCTGCGGCCTTGAGCTTCTTGCTGACAGATTGGGCATCATTTACGGCATACTCTAGGCGGGGCCACCTATCGTAGTCATTTATGCCTATTACCACTGCCCATGATTTATCATAATATCCCTTCTTCCCCAGGTCTGGGACCTGATATGTTATGGATTTAACCTTTTTCGCCTCATTCCCTCTCTTATCCACTGCCTTTACCAGGATACTATTCTCCCCTGATCTGAGCTGGACCTCACCCATAAACTTTACCCCATCCCCCCTTAGACCCGCCTTCTGCATCTCCTCTTTTGATGCAGGAAAAACCTCTGCTAAGACATCATTTATCATTATCCTGGCTATACCGGATGCATCCTGGGCAATGCCTATGATACTTTGGGTCTCCTGGTAGACAATAGGTTTTGGCGTTAAGTCTCTCAAAGATCCAGGGGATAGGATGACGATCTCCGGCGGGGTGTCATCTAGTTTGACTAGGATCTGAAACCCCCTCTCTGCCGCAGGTTGGCCATCAAGGACCAATTGCACCTTCCATCTGCCAGGTAGCCCTGCTGCCCTCTCCCCTTCTATCTTGATCTTATGTGAGACCTTGATATTTGGATAGCGGAGCCCTTTTTTGCCAAGAAGCGATGGCGGAGTCTCCACATAGACATTTCCTTTAGGGTCTACCCAGCGCCACCTTAATTCATGCTCGCCGATTAGATCTTTTAACTCTATTAAGACAAAGGCATATGGGTCATCCTGGGTAAAGGTCTCCCTCGTGGAGCCTTGCGGGATTATTGGGCCTGACTGGGCTTGGTCTATCTTGCCGGCAAGCTCAGGTTTGGAGATAGCAAGATTGTATCCGGCACAGCCGACCAAGAGATATGTCAATAACCATGTCGCATTATATGTTATAACCCTTTTCACCTTAAAATCCCCCATCCCATCGTCTCTCACCCCTCCCCGTGCAGTATAAAAACTGCCCAGTAAAATGGATTCGGGTATCTTGCCTTTATCTCATTTCTGGCAAGCCTCAGCGCCTCTGCCCTCCCCTTACCTGCCTTAAGATGTCCATAAAAGCCCTTCATATACTCCACTGCCTCCAGTGATGCCACCTCCCAGAGGCTTACAACCACACTCCCCGCGCCGGCATGCTGGAATGCCCTTGCAAAGTTTGCAACACCTTCGCCTTCCACCTCTTTCCCGACACCTGTTACACATGCTGATAATACTACAATATCAGCATTAAGTCTTAAATTCAGCACCTCGCTTAACGTAAGAAATCCATCATCTCCATCCTGATTCTCCACCTGTCCAAGTAATATAAATGGCTCATTTATTCCCTGGATCATTCCGGGCAAAGAGGCATGGGTGGCAAAATGGATGTATCTGTATTTTTCAAGCCCTGTCTTTTTTAACTCTGTCTCGTTGGCAATCACAGAAAACAATATATCAGGCGGTTTAGGGCTTACATCCATTATCCTCGCTATCTCCTTTATCTCAATCTCTGTCTCGGGCAGCGGGGTAAACTCCACCTTACTCCCTGTTGTATCCGCCTCTGTGGTCTTTCCCCATTTGGACTTCAGTGCAAGATCTCTGAATGAGTATTTATTTGAGGCCGATGCAATTAGCTCGCCTTTCTCCTTTTCATCGTGAACATCGAGCCTGCCTGAAGGTTGAGCCGATTCTTTCCACGCAATATACCGTGGGTCTTCTTTGCTATACACAGGATTGCCAAGCGCAAAAAGCGCCTTATCAGCCTTGTCCCTTTTCGTAGTCCTCTTAAGGGCGAGCACGGTGGCTGATTGATAGTAACTTATGATATATCTATCCCCCACATAGAGGCTGTCCTTAATACCATTCCCTTCTTTTATTACCAGTGCCTCAAAGGGGAGCAGCCCTAATATCCCATCAGGGACAATGATGATTTTTTTATTCCCTCCGGCCTCTTTCTTCAGACCCCTCTCCTCTGAATCTATCTCTTTTAATGCCTCAGAAAGCAGGATGTCATAAAGCCCCCTCGCCTCATTAATTGAAAATCTCTCACGCCGCCTTGTGTTCATAGGCTCCATGAACGACTTAACCTTTTCCTCAAGCGCCTCTCTTGAAAGCGGTATTTTTATGATCCTTTTCACCCCGGAGTTTTGAGACTTATTAAAATGGTTATCGATC
>ERZ1292645.333-Hain-H14-02um-R2-333-length-17815-cov-8_pt1 | contig 17815 bp, 18 predicted proteins | sample MGYA00564401_ERZ1292645 | MGnify/ENA primary metagenome ERZ1292645 (study PRJEB36523, sample SAMEA6512644) | groundwater metagenome | collected 2019-01-09 | study: AquaDiva: Metagenomics assemblies of 32 groundwater samples | reverse complement strand
TGCTATTTTTTCACTATCCTGATCTCTTTGTTCTCTTCGTCAAGGCCATCTACTATGGCCCCAAGTTTAAGCATCATCGAGAGATACCCTATAACCTCATCTGTGATCACCTCTCCAGGCACAAGGATCGGTATGCCTGGCGGATAAACGGTCACAATCTCTGAACTTATCTCTTCCTTTGCATCCTTAAGGAGGATATTTACGTGATCGGAAAAGAATGCCTCTCTTGGTGAGATGTGGGCCCTGTTGGTAAAAAGAGGAAGCCCTATCTTTTCCATAGGAAATTCATTATGCTTGCCGTAAAACTCCTTTGATGTCTCTTTTAAGGCGTCAACAAGGCGGTTTAGATCATCTCTCCTGTCACCTATACTGACTATCACCAGGATGTGGAATGGATCAGCCATCTCCACCTGGATATTATATCTGTTGTTTAAAATCTGTGACACCTTGTACCCTGAGACACCGAGGTCCTTAACGCTTACGGTAAGCTTGGTCACATCAAACCCGCCCATCTGCGAGAAGAGGGGATTGGTGATGATGTCCTTACCGAAGCAGACAAGACCGGGTATCCTGTTTATCTTGCCTCGTGCCTCCTCAGCCAGCCTTATCGCCTTCTCCAGGAGCTTTTCTCCCTCTGTAGCCATCTGCATCCTTGCAAGGTCCAGGGATGCCATAAGGATATATGAGGGGCTTGTGGTCTGGACAAACCTGAGTACATTAGTCAGGGTTATAGGGTCTACCCTGTTTCCCTTTGCGTGGAGCATTGAGGCCTGCGTCATACCGCCGATGATCTTATGTGTCGATTGAACACACAGATCTGCCCCTGCCTCCATGGCAGAGACTGGAAGGTCCTGATGGAACTTCAGGTGTGGCCCGTGGGCTTCATCAACAAGGACTATCAGTCCCTTCTCGTGGGCATACGGGATGACCCTCTCAAGATCAAGGCAGATGCCGTAATAGTTTGGGCTTGTCAGAAAGAGCGCCTTTGCCTCAGGGTGTTTGTCAATGGCAGATTTTACAGAATCAAATGTTACATTTAATGTGAGCTTGAGATTCTCGTCTATTGCCGGGTGAAAAAAGAGGGGCCTTGCACCGCTCAAAATAAGTCCGGCGAGGGCAGACTTATGGGCATTTCTCGCCACAAGCACATAGTCGCCAGGGTTACATGTAGCCATCACCATCGCATGGTTACCGCCGCTGGTCCCGTTAACCAGGAAATATGAGCGGTCAGCACCGTAGGCCTTTGCTGCAAGCTCCTGGGCCTCCTTTATTACCCCTTTCGGCTTCTGGAGGGAATCGACCTCATCCAGGGTGGTTAGATCGATCGAAAAGATCTTAGGACCTACAAACTTTCTGAATCTGGTTGATATCCCCTTCCCGCTCTTGTGCCCTGGTGTATGAAATGAGACCTTCCTGCTTTCTGCCAGACCAACCATGGCATCAAACAGGGGTGTCTTGAGCTGCTCGTCTATCTCCATAGGATATTATTAGTGGAAATAAATAATGGCACCAGGATGCTTGTTAACTTCTGATAGCCGATCACCAGTCTTCTAGTGATAAGTAAAGAGGGGATAATTATCCTCGATGACCCTCTCCTCGCTCTCAAGCCTCTTTGTGATATGTTTTGGAAATAGGAACTGGCCCCTATGAATAGTCCCATTATAATACCTCAACTCACCCCTGACCCTCTCCAGTGCCCTCTCCTCGATCTCCTCAGGGGAGATACCCTGAGGATCTATGACCTTTGAGGCAAGGGTAAATCCCCATGGCAGGCCGAACGATGGGATTGCGGCCTGATACGGACGCACTATCGGGAAGGAGGTCTTCAGGGTCTGATGGACCGAGGCAAAGTTTAAGAGATTGGTTGCGGAGGTAGTGCCTGCCTGGAGCGAGATTATCCCGTCTCTTGTGAGCCTCCTGTGCACCATTGAATAGAACTCCTTTGTATAAAGGAGATAGGCAGGACCCTCTTCTACCGGCTCAGAGATATCTATTATGATGATATCATACTGATCCTCTGTCTCTTCCAGATATTTCCTGGCATCCAGAAACTTAAGCTCTGTCCTTGGGTCCTCGAACGACCCCTGGTGCCATTCCGGGAGGTATTTCTTGCAGCTCTCCACTACCTCCTCGTCTATATCAACCATAAGCGCATATTCAACGGATTTGTAGCGCAAGACCTCGCGGAGGGTGGCCCCTTCCCCTCCGCCAACTATAAATATCCTTTTTGGATCTGGGTGTGTGAGCATGGCCGGATGAACAAGGGCCTCATGGTAGATGAACTCATCCGCCTCGCTGGACTGCATCTTTCCGTCAAGAACCAGGCAGCGGCCGTAACTTTTCGTATCCATTATCTCCATCTGCTGGAACCTGGTCTGCCTGGAATATATAATGGTGTTTATCCCATGTATATGCCCTTCATCAGGGCTAAGGTAATCAAAGAGCCATTTGTAACTCTTGGGCTCCCCCATAGTTGTATACCTCACTAGCATGCTTATAGGGCAGTTTGACATCCCCGTTTGAAATAAGTCCCCTCTTCATTTCTACGATAGACGGGTTCCGCGACTTGAATTTACCGATCAGGTATGACGCTGCAACCTCAGGCTGAAGCGTATCACCGCAGGTAAAGATATCCACGGCTGCAAAACCATATTCGGGCCAGGTGTGGATCGTCAGGTGCGACTCCGCAATAACAACCACACCACTGATACCAAAGGGACTAAATTTGTGAAAACAGGTCTCGATAATTGTTGCCTTTGCCTCCTTTGCCGCCAAGACCAAGGCCTCCTCGACCCTTTTTACATCATTTAAAAGCTTTAAGTTAGTGCAATCTTTCAACTCCACCAACAAATGCGTCCCTAAAGCATGCAATCTATTTGCCCCCTTTCGTAAGATTAATAACCTCATATGCCCTTAAATCCCCTTTATACAGCTTCTGTATCTTAAGGACTCACCTCCTCCTTGCCCAATAAAACATGTTGGGCCGAAACTCCTGTCCCAATCAACAGATAAGTTGAATGTATATATAATACAATAAAAATAAATGTCAAGAAAAAAATGAGGCTCGCTCACTGGTTCGTTTATTGACGGTAGACCAAAAAGCAGATAGAATTGGTTGATGGCGCAAAAAATTCTTAAAATGCAGAGGATCGGCATCATAGCAAAACCGCATAGACCTGAGGTTAAAAAGGTTTTAGACGGTCTCCTCCCCTGGTTGGCAGAGAGAGGGTTGGAGGTATTTCTGGATACTGATACGGCAGCCACTGCAGGGCTTCCTTCTGCTGTTCAGAAATCCAGGATTCCATCCCTTGTCGAGATGATTATCGTCCTTGGAGGAGATGGGACACTCCTCAGTGTGGCAAGACTCGTTGAGGGAAGGGATGCCCTGATACTCGGTGTAAATCTTGGCGGGCTCGGCTTCCTCACAGAGATAACCCTGGACGGGGTATATACTGCGCTCGAAAAGATCTTCCAGGAGGACTTTATAATAGACGAGAGGATGATGCTGAAGAGCAATATCCTCAGACAGGGCGAGCGGATAGCGCAGTCTACCGTATTAAATGATGTCGTGATAAGTAAGGGCTCGCTGGCCAGAATGATAAATCTTGAGGTCTATATAAACTATCAGTTCGTCACCAGCCTGAGGGCTGACGGTCTTATTGTATCTACCCCAACCGGCTCAACTGCCTACTCCCTCTCTGCCGGCGGACCAATCGTACACCCATCCCTTGATGCTATGATTATAACGCCTGTATGTCCACATACCTTAACTAACAGGCCGATTGTTGTCCCAGGCAATGTCGGGGTTGAGGTAATATTAAAATCAAAGGATGAAGGCGCCGTGGCTACGTTCGACGGTCAGGTAGGATTCTCCCTGAGGGAGGAGGATGTAGTCGAGATAAAGGCGTCAGAACAGAAGATCAAGCTTGTCGGATCTCCTGACAGAAACTACTTCGGGATACTGAGGGAAAAATTAAAATGGGGAAGGTGATGAGATCTGCCAACCAAATGTCAAAGCTCAAATGTCAAATGTCAGATTGTTTGTTATTTGTCACTTTTTTTGTCATTTGCTTTTTGTCATTTGTCATTTGTCATTTGCCGGAAGCATACCCTCTGGAATTGAAAAAGGATGATGTGGCCTCTATTAAAAGGGTTAAGCTGCCAAAGGGGAATGAATCTCTCTGGTCAAACTGGACGATAGGGGCAATAATTAAGGCGCTTTTGATCGACGGGGATTACCTCTGGATAGGTACATCTGACGGGGTAATAAGGTATAACAAGAAAAACGATGGCCAGGTGGTCTATACAACAAAGGACGGGCTAAGGAGCCAGTCGATCCTCTCAATTGCCCGGGACAGGGATGGCATCAAGTGGTTTGGCACAAATGGCGGCGGACTTACAAGTTATGATGGTAAGAGGTGGAAAAGTTATGACAGCAAGGATGGGCTTGTTGATGAATATGTCTGGTCCATTGCCTTTGAGTCTGACGGGACTATGTGGGTAGGGACGTGGTATGGCGTAAATAAGATCAGAAAGGTTGATGAGAAGCCGTGGGGGAGATATACCCTTGAGGTCCTCGCAAATGAATGGGTCTATGTGACCATGATAGACAAGGAGGGTACAAAATGGTTTGGCACAGAGGGAGGCGTTAATAGCTTTGACGGAAAGGTCTGGCGGACCTGGACACACAAAGATGGCCTTGGCGCTGATAAGGGTTTGATAGAAAAGGAATTGGGCAAGCCGGTTGAACTCCTGCCGAGCGGGAAGAGGCATATGGGTCATGAGACTAGGGCTGATCAATACAATCCGGATTATGTTGTGTCAGGGGTAATAGATCATAAAGGAGACAAATGGTTCGGGACATGGGGTGCGGGTTTGAGCAGATTTAATGGAAAGAACTGGAAGACCTATACCATGTCGGACGGTCTTCCTGGAAACATGATCCACTCCCTTAAGCTGGATTCCATGGGAATCCTCTGGATCGGGACTAATGGCGGGGTCAGCAGGTTTGATGGAAAAGGCTTTAAGAATTATAAGATGGAGGACGGCCTCTTCTCGAACACTGTATACTCTATTGCAATAGATCAGGATGGGACTAAATGGTTCGGCACATTTGGGGGGGTAAGCAGGTTTATGGACAGGTAGATACCCACGGAAAGGGGGGTCTACCTAGCGAGCAAGGGGAAGCACTAACCTCCTATTTATAGGGGTTTGCGTTGCCATCCTTGCCCCTCATCTTGACCTTGACTGGCGACCCAACGATCTGGAATCTGTCTATAATCTTATTCTCAAGGAATCTGATATATCCCGTTTTTATCCCCTCAGGACGGTTTGAGAATATTAGAAACGTAGGTGGTGACGAACCTATCTGGGTGATATACTTTACCCTAACCCTCATCCCTTTGTAAGAAGGAGGCGGTTTTGTGGAGAGGATCTCCTCAAGCATCTTGTTTAAGGAAGAGGTGGAGGCCTTCAGGGTAAATCCCTCCATCACCTGATCTATTAATGGAAAGATCTTTTCCAGATCCTTATGTTTTTTGGCGGAGATGAACAGATGGGGCGTATTAGAGAGAAAGGGGAACCTCCTGCTGATCTCCGATTCAAACTTCTTTTTTGCCAGAGGGTCAGATAAAACCATATCCCATTTATTAATCAGGAGAATAAGCCCCCTCTCCTTTAAGACCATCCCTGCTATCTTTGTATCCTGTTCCACTATCCCCTCCGTGGCATCGATTAAAAGGAGGGCAATGTCCGCCCTTGTAAGCGTCCTTGTTGCCCTTGATACAGAGAACCTTTCAGCCCCGCGCTCAATCTTGCCCCTGCGGCGTATACCAGCTGTATCTATGAAGAGGTAGTTTTTCCCGCTATGCACAACTGTCGTATCTATCGGGTCCGTTGTTGTCCCCGGCACCTCACTTGTCACCATACGCTCCTCCCCCAGAAGGGTATTGATAAGCGTCGATTTACCGACATTCGGCCTCCCGATCACGGTGATCTTAGGCAATATCTCTCCGGCCTCTTCTGTATATACAGATTTTGGCAATAGGGAGCATACCTCTTCCATAAGATCATCAATACCGTATCCATGCTCCGCTGATACAGGGTATATAGGATCTATACCAAGCTGATAGAACTCATATACCTTGTCCCTTGCCTTCGGCCCGTCAATCTTGTTTACGGCATAATAGATAGGTTTCTTGACCTTCCTTAAGATCTCGACGATCTCCTTGTCCCCCTCCGTAACACCATCCTTCCCGTCAAGGAGAAAGATTATCTGGTCAGCCTCAGCCATTGCCTCTTCTGTCTGCCTCCTTACCTTGGCCGTAATCCCTTCATCGCCTTCCATGATTAAACCCCCTGTGTCAACCAGATTAATCTCCTTGTCAGTATAGCTGCAGCGTGCATAGTTCCTATCCCTCGTCACACCCGGCTGGTCCTCCACAATAGCAAGTCTTTTTCCCAGGAGCTTGTTAAAAAAGGTCGACTTTCCGACATTGGGTCTGCCTATGATTGCAATGAGAGGTAACTTCATATCTTTCCTTTATTTAAGACCTTGAGCATAGGAGTATTATACTATCCGAGAAAATCCTTGAGACTAAAACTGTCCGGTATACCTTTAGATCGGCCTTTTCAAGCTCCCCATATATCTCGCTTATAGAAAGCCTCCTCTTTTTTTTCGGAGACCGAAATGGATATCCTGCCCGACGGAATAATGATCTTATACGATTCGGGTAATTATAGTCTATGATTACCCATTTTTTACTCACGCGAGCCATCTCTCTGAGCATAGCAACCCTCCCATCCCCTGTGGGGACATGGTAGATAAACCGGATAGATGCCACACAATCAAAGCTTTCAGGTTTAAAAGGCATATGTTCTGAGTCGAGCCGTACGTTCCCCATCCTATTTTTTAGTCCTTAAGATCTCCTCCTTGCCACCTCCATCATCTCAAAGGAGATATCCGCCCCAAGCCACTTAAAACTCCTCCCGGCAAAGAGCGGAATCAGGCGCCCTGTCCCGCATGGGACATCAAGAATCAGGCCTCCCTCTTTAATCTCCCTTAATACTTTATCTATTGCGGCAAGCGTATACCTATTTTTTATATACCCGGATATCCCACCGTATCTTATCCTGTCGTACCCGGCTGCATACGCGCTATTCTGATATTTCCTTTTTGCCCGATATTCAACCATTAGAAACCACCTTCTCGCAGACAAAAACCACCTTCTCAGAAAAAACAGGAACAACCTGAATGGCCTTGTGAACCTTAAATCCAAACGCGGCGAGTTCCTGTCGTATTTCCCGCAGAGTTGATCTTTTCTTTTCTCTACCGAGACCAAGGAAAGCCCCAACCTTCCTGATAAAGGTCTTGAAAGTGGAATGCCGGAAGTCGACAATTACCCATCTTCCAGTGATTCGATGCATTTCAGAAAGCACTTTTTCCCGGACATCCAACGGGAGATGGAACATGAACCGGATAGAGAGAATACAGTCAATACTGCTATCTCTAAAAGGTATATTTTCTGCGTCGCACTGAACATACCCATGATGGTTTAAATAAGGTCTGTTTTTGTTTTTTGAGACCATCATCATCTCATGGGAGATGTCGGCACCAAAGACATTGTAACCTTTCTTGCAGAGGAAGGAATAAAACCTGCCGGTTCCGCAGGGGAGATCCAGGATCGATTCTATAGGACCTATAAACAATAATCCTTTACCTATGGCCCGTTTTTTTGTCCAATTTTTCAGTCTGCCATGTATACCTTTATAGCGGATTTCATCGTAACTGGATGCCTTTCCGATATTCCGGTAGCTCTCCTTGGCCGTATACTCTTTTTTAGTAGCCTGCACCTCTCCGCCCATCAATTAAACTTGTTGATAATCATTGATCCAGGGATCCATCCCACAGGATATCCTTTATGCAGGGAAGATCTAGATAATTCTTAATCTTCCGGTGCATCCGGTAATGTTTCCAATCCTTTATAGTTATAGGCTTCTGCAAGACAAAGGTTCCATGATTTAAGTGATCGACGAGACACATCATCTCCTCAACGGGTATAAACCTTGCCATATAGCCATTGTTTATCAATGCATTATGGATATTTTTCCCGGCAGTATCGTTGTTCAGGAAATGAAGGTTCAATCTACTTAAAATATCCAATCGGTATAGGGCACAATGAGTGCGGATAAACTTCCTCTCCTCAAGGGGATGTCCGATAAGCCAATTTCTAACCCTTTTCACATCGGTTAAACGTTGCAATAAGATCTCAATAGGCGATTTCATCTCCAACTTCCAGGTCCCAACAGCCCCGATCTTCTCGTCTTCTTCTATAAAATCGACAATACGATTAAGCCATTGCGGATGTTTTGCAATTGTATCCGAATGGAGTGAAAGGACATAGTGGGCATTGGTCTGAGATATCCCGATATCCAAGGCCGCCTGATGGGCAAGGGATCCGGAGCCTTCGGTTTCCTTTCCACGGGCAATTAGTTTGATCCATTTCAGGGACATTAGGTAAGAGACGGAGTTGTCTCTTGAGTGGTTATCAACCACAATCACCTCATAGGGATAATTAGTAAATTTCCTTATGCTCCTTAAACAGATACGGATCAACTCCAGCGTTTGAAAGTGTGGAATAATAATGGCGACCTTTTTTTGGATTACACTCATATCTAATGGCTCTTTTTATTAAGGGATCCCAATCGCGCCTTTACTGCTGCAAATACCTCATCCACCGAGATCTTCCGCATACAGTGGTTCTCTCCCTGATCGCATTCCCTGCCGTGCCCATAAGGCCGGCAAGGACAGTCCTGACTAAAAACCGTATGAATCTCTCCCAGGGGATACCAATTCCTCCAGTCAGTTAAACCAAACAACGCAATAGTCGGGGTTTGGAGGGCGGCCGCAATATGCATGGGGCCACTGTCATTCACTACACAGAGCGCCGCCATCTTAAGAAGACAGGCCAATTCCCTTAGACCCAGTTCCCCGGCAACATTAAAGGAAGGACGGCTGATCCCCTTTTCAATCTTTTCAGCAGTCACCCGTTCAGATGAAGCGCCAGTCAACACAATGGGCGTCTTAAATTCATCCAGGATCTTATTTCCCAGCGCAGAAAAATATTCAGCTGGCCAGCTTTTATACCATCTCCTTGCGCCGGGATGAAAGACCACAAAGGGATGATCAGTCGCAAGCCCTTTTTCCTCTAACTTTTTTCTAGTTTTTGTCATCTCCTCCGTGGTCAAAAATAATCTCAATCCCCTATTTTTTACAGGATATCCTATTGCCTCGGCAATGGCAAGATGATGGTCTATCTTGTGGAGCGCGCCTTCATCAGCATTAATCAAGATATTATATAACAGATGGTTTCGGAGAAGACTCTTCCCATGATATCCGATCCTCATAGGCGCTCCACTGAAATAGGAGATAAAGGCTGACCTATCGGCATCAGTTAGATCAATCACAAGATCGAATTTTTTGCTCCGAATATTCCATAGGAAACGGAGGTGCTCTGCGGAATGGAGGGTCATACGATCAAGCGCCAACACCTCATTTAACAATGGATTTTCATAGAGGATCGGCTCTGTGCCTGAGTTCACAAGCATGCTGACCGATGCCTCCGGAAAGGCATCCTTAAGGTAATCTAACAGGGGGGTTACTAAGAGCGCATCACCGATATACCTTAATTTGATCACCAGGATCTTCTTGATCCCGTAACGGAGCTCCTTTAAGATGGAAGGACCCTTGGCGATAACCTTTTTGACAAGTCTGGCCCTGCTCTCTATCTCGATCTTCTTTATGAGTCTATCCTCCAGCCCCAAAAACTCTCCTTGCCCCTCGAGGTAACATCGCATCCGCCAGAGGCGCTCCTTCTCCTGAATCAATCCCGTCAACGCCCTGTTTAACCGGCTTAGATCCTTAATCTTTTTAGTAGAACCCAGCCTGCGATGGATGCGAGAGGCCTCAAGATCAATGAAGTAGATTTTTTGTCCTTTGTCTTCTTTCCCGACTAAGATATTCCCCCCCTTGAGATCGGCATGGTAGAAACCATTTTGATGTAAAGTTCCAATCAGATGGATAAGGTCCGATAGAACCTTTTCTCTTTGAACCTTATCAATGAAGGGATCATTGAGATAATCTGTCAGGGATCGGGCATTGGGTAAAAACTCTGTGACTAAATAGCTCCTCTGCAAAATCCCGCATAATCTCCTCTCAAGAAGGGCAATAGGTCTTGGTGTGGGGAGGCCTTTAGAGATAAGTAACAATGAAAAGCGCCATGAGCGCGCCAGACTCGAATTGAACAGGAAATTCTTGATCCACTTTAAAGGCTGGAAGCTCTTGAGGGGATTATCCTCCTTTACAAGAATTTCTTTAACTGACGCCCCATGCTGAAAGGTAAGATGAAACCATCTGCGGGTTTGCGTTTTTCGGATGAGACAAGATTCACCCATATTCCTCAGGAGGGTTTCTAGTGAAGAAGGAGAAAGGTCTCCGGATAAATACCCGGTATAAACCCCATCTACCAGATCCAAACGGATAGGCTGCTCCTTCATGTTGATCGGAGCACATAAACAGTCACGACAGATGAGCCGGTGTCGCCTCTTGTTTGATAAACCTCTTTTAATGAAAGAGGCTGCAACGCTTTAAAAGCATCAGCAGGGATATTTGCAATTTCATCCTTCTTCACGATCACTACAAAATCCGGCTTACTTGCAAGGATAAATAAAACAAGCTCTCCTGGGTCAGCCAATTGAATATGCCGACCTTGCGCATAGTATGCCACGCGGGAATCTGTAGAAAGGATCGAGGGAGAAGAGATCTTTTGCGATCTGATCCAGGTGCCTGCATCTTTGAGTGTCAATTTGTCTATCCGGTGGCCGGCTAATGTCTTCGGTAAAAGGATACTAATTGTCAGGATTATCAGGAGGGTCTGAGAGGACAGTCTCAATTGAAGATTTCTTACCTTAAAGCTACGACCTAAGGATTCAAATCGCCTGGAAAGCTCCAAAAAACCTGCTGCCGCCCAGGGAAGAAATAGCGGCACCAGTTGAAGGAGGTGCCGTCCGTCTACATAAAGAAGCGCCATAGCCATAAGATAGAGGAGGGAAAAGACGGCAAGGAAGAGTTCACCCTCAAGATGATAGGAAAAAAACCTTCTTTTGATCAGAAGATATATTACAAAGGAGAAGAGAAGTTGATGGAGGATCCCGGTAAATTTAAGGATCAGCAAAAAGAATGTCTTGAAATATCGAATCACGAATCCTGAAAGGCTTTTTGTCTCCACCCAGCCTTGAAATGGTTTTGATGCATAGGGCTCCTTGGAAACCTTCTCTTCGGAAGGGGACTCTGCGTTGATAGCGCCTTTTAATCCACTGTCCACAATCATATCTCTCTTTGTATTGATACGCCATTCCCCTGTTATCTGGCGGACCTGGTAGAGATATAGCGTCCCCAGGAATAGAAAGGGTAGAAAGACGCATAGGATCCGGCCAAAGAACAGGAGTGTGGGTTTTTTCCTATGAAGCCAGAAATGGATCGGGAGCCAGATTATAAAACCGACAAAAAGTCCGATCCCTTCGGGTCGCGTCAAATATGCGAGGGCAGTTAAAAACCCAAAAGAAAGGAAACATATGAGTTCTTCATGCTTGAGGGCCTTCCAGGCCATGTAAAGGGCCGAGGCAAAGAAGAAGATATAGGTCGATTCGGATGTGACTTCGCCGCCATGCTGAACCAAGAAAGGCTGAAAGGCAAAGAAGATAGAACCCCACAAGGCGATCTGCCTTCCAAAGATCTCTTTTGTCAGACCATAGAAAGGAAGCAGGGCAAGCGTCCCCATCAGCACTGAAACTGCCTGGCCTGCATATTCTACATTTCCGATCAATCTGTAAACTATAGCGATTAGGATAGAATATACGGGTGGGTATCCTTCCAGGCCTTTTACAAATTCACCTGAGGAGATATGGATGGCATTCTGCATATAGATAATGCTATCTTTGGCTATGACAGGCGTATGGAAAGAAGTATAAAGACGGATAATAAAGGCAATTACCAGAAGAAGAGGTATTTGGCGCTTTATCAATCTATCAATGCCATAAGTCTTCAACTCTTATATACCGCCCTTAATAATTCGATGAATCTTGGGGCAGCCTGATGCAGGGAATACTTCTCCTCTAGAATCTCCCGGCCCCTTTGACCCATTATTTTCCTTAACGCTACGTCACTGATCAAGGTAGATAGCCTTAAATACCACTCTTCCTTAGAATTTGCAAGGAAACCATTATAACCATCCTTCACAATCTCCTGATTCACCCCTACCGGAGAAGAGACAACAGGAAGGCCGGCAGCCATATACTGGAGGAGCTTAAAACCACATTTTCCCCTTGTCCAAGGATCATCGGGAAGCGGCATCAACCCTATATCAAAACTTTGTAGGTCTGCCGCTTCATCTTCTTCTTTCCATTCCTTTTTTATTACGGGCATCTTCTCCAGATTTATAAAATCATCTGCGACGATCTTTAATTCCAGACCTTGATATCTATCATACAATTCATCAAGAACCTCTTGAATATTCAACAGGTACCTTAGATTAGACCTGCTGCCGATCCATCCAATCACTGTCTTATTCCTCACAGGCCGTTCCCATACAGGTCTATACAGGTGGCTATCTAATACTGTTGGAAGAATTTCCACTTTATGGTTATATTTTTTCGCCTCTTCCATCAGGTAGGAATTCCCGGCAATTATCAGATCGCTTTTTAGGACCATTTGACGAAATTTCATCCATCTTGAAAAAGAGATCCTGCTATGATCCCCGGAAGGTTTATACATTACGGCATCATCTAAATCATAAACAAGCCTTAAGGCCTTTGATCTTATATAAGCCAATTCCCAAGGCTGAAAAAGCTTCTTCTGGATAAAAGTTATGTCATAGTCTCTTAATGTCCTAAAAAAATGCCACCTTTCGACAGTACCTTTAGGGATAACAGTGATTTTGGCCTCTATTCCGGCCTCTTGCAAAAAGGGTAGATACTGCAATACCCTGTAACGGCTACTAGCCACCTCTGAACCACCTATCACCAAAAAAGCAACCTTCACTTTTTACTCTTGCTCGTTGCGAGCCACAACGGCTATTGATCTCGCAAAATCGAGATCTAAAAATTTAAAAAGGGGAAGCAATAAGACCCTGCTCATGTATTTTAGAATAGGTTCGCTATAGATTCGGTACATCCCTTCTATTCTAAACCCGGCATATAGTAATGCACCTCCTAGAGCATCGTACCTATACGGTACCTTGTGATCAGGATCCCAATACCGGTGGGGATGATGAATATTTGGTGTGGTGATTATGATTTTACCTCCTTGCTTCAAAAGAAATTTAAGCTGCCTTAATAATTTTAAACCCTCAACGAATTCGATATGCTCAATAACCTCAGTTATTAATATCAGGTCAAATGGCTCATTAATTTCATTTAAGGAATAGTAATCATGTTCATTATTCTTATCGATATCCATCGTTTTATAGGTTACTAAATTGAATTCTTTTTTAACCTTTCCCCCCAAATTCCTATTAGAAGCCCCCACGTCAAGGACTCTCTCGTTTCCTTTCAACTGATCAGCAATAATTGTAAAGAGCTTTCTTTTTAACTTAAGCTTGTAAATATTTTTATAAGATTTTCTAATTTGGAGGCGATACTTATAGAAAGTAGACCAGCCTAAAGTATTTATATCTATACTATCTAACACTTCATTTTTTTCAGGCATTTACTGTTTTACCTCATTTTTTATAAAAGAATATATTGCATTGGTCATCATCTTTCCAGAAGTCCAAGGCGCCTTCTTTTTCCCCTTTTCTGATACATCCTTACGGTATGTTTATCGATCCGGCCTGTTTTCTTTTGAATTATTTTTAGCAGATGGCGATCAGCCTCCCCCAGATCCGATACACCCTGGTAATACTTAAAATACAAAAGCCGATCCCCCCTTGTAAAGATCCCTTTGGGGCTGGAGTAGTTAAGGGATGCAAGATCTTTAATCTTCCACCGCCTTTTGAACCAGGGATATCTGAGGACCCTCTGAAGGTCTATAATCTTTAGATCGAAACCCCCTGGCACCTCCTTAAGGAGAAGGTGGGTCAAATATAAATCGCGGTGGTAAAATCCGGCATAATGCATCCTCCTTGTCAACAGGGCAACTTTCCTGATCAGTTCCCTTTTTACCTTAAATCTATCCTTCTCCTCTAGCGCTGCAAGGAACGAAGGTACCCAGCGTTCAAGGGATTCATAACCTTCCAGATCAGAAGTCACTAAAAATGACTCCTCCGAAAGGAGTGATTTTTTCCCCCCTGCGGCTACAGGGACCATGGTGGGAAGTCCTGCTCTATGAAAGGCAACAATGTTACCCCATTCCTTATAACCCTCAGTACCATTTTTCCAAAAGAAAAGAAAGGATGAGGACATCTTTATTATCAATGAAAGGGTGCGCGAAGACCGATGCCTCTTCATATAAAACAGATATTCCCTCTCTCCGTTATCTGTTAAAGTCAATTTTGTGATTGTCCGAGACTTAATCCTCTTTAATGTAATCCCTTTGCTGTATGACATGATCTGGTCATAAAAAAGAAGCCTATTTTTCCTAAATAGCGGAAGAAATGCGCTGTTTATGACGACAAAGGGACTGCTTGAAAGGGATTCCACAGAGATCTTCTCCGAGGCAATACTCCGGTAAATCTCTAAGACCCTTTGAACATGATTGGCCTGAGAATAGGAGATGGCAGTTTCAGCGGCCTTTCCACCCATCCTAGAATGATTTGAGAGCGACATGGTTATCGTCTCTGCCAGATCAGCAATCTGTTCGGCCTTCTCTATAGAGTATCCGTTTACCCCTTCTTCGATCAGTTCCGATGCCCCATTCTGCCGCGTGGTAACTACCGGAAGACCACAGGCCATAGCCTCGAGGCAGACATTGGCAAAAGGATCGTAATGGGTCGGAAGGACAAAGAGGTCGGCAGCGCCATAAAAAGGGGTCGGATCCTTTACGGGGCCGGCAAAAACCAGCAGATCCTCTATTCCGAGCAACCTGGCAATCCTTTGATATGGTTTCGGGTCTCCCTTTCCTATTACTAAAAGGCGAATCCCTGGAAAGGAGGATCGGACTAAAGGCAAACTTCGGACAAGTTCCCCTAGACCTTTCCTTGAGAAGTTCATCGCTGAAAAAAGGAGAAGAGGAGACTTATCGCCGATTTTATAAGCCTTCCGAATTTCCGACCTGAAGATCTTAACGCCAGGGTTAAAGATATTTAAATCCACTCCGTTGTAAATGACGGCGATCCGATCTTTAGAAACTCCGTAATAGGTTTCGGCCTGTTGGCGGCATAGATCCGAATTGGCGATCAGCATCCGGCACACACCGGATCCGATTATCCTCTTCTCAAAGACCAGGTTAAAGATTAATACCGGCCGGGAGAGAAGGTGCAAAAAACGGATCATGGGGTTCGGGTATCGAAGGGACATCCAGTGAAGGAAAAGACCATCACTCATACGATAGATATCGGCCGGGTAGGTCTGGGCGAGGGAATGAACGATATCAAATTGTTCCGCCTTAAGCTGTCGCTGGCATCTCCAATGGAAGGAGAGAAGCTTTAAAAATCTCGGGCCTATGCCCATCGGGACATGATGAAATATTATTCCTTTTCCGGAATGGACTGGAGGACCGGGAATGTCCCATCGGTTGGCAAAGATATGGACCTCATGGCCTTCTTTAAGCAATGCATTGGCCAAGTTTACAGCATAACGCTCTGCCCCGCCTTTGTCCTTAGAATATATCTTGGTCATTATTGCAATCTTCATGGCATCAGGGTTAGAACCACATCTTAACGATAATCAATAGGATGACCCCAAAGATCGCGAGCCATGTATTTTTTTCCCTGTGCTTTTTTATAAGAGACCAATCAAAGCAGCTATTTGAAAATGCGGCTGAAAATGCGGCCCAATCGATTTTTGGAAAAAACCTTGGAACGCCATTCTTGTAGATTTTAAAGCGATCTCCGTAGCGCCCGACTAAGAACTCTTCTTCCCTGGTAATCGTTGCATCATAAATAAAAAAGAATAAGGGAATGAAAATAAAAGGAAGGAAGATAACCCCCGACATTATTACAAACCCCAGGCCCAATATAAAATTCCCGAAATAAAGGGGATTCCTTGTAAGACAATAGGGACCGGAAATGGTCAGTGTGTTATCCTTTACAATATGACCGGAAGCCCAGGTCCTAATCCCCTCCCCTGCAAAGACTACCGGCAAACCGATACATATAGACAGAAGGGTGGGCCTGGCAGCCAAAAAGAAGAAGAAACCGATCACGCTGCTCGTTAAGATCCGGTTATAACTAACTAATTTTCTTAGCCAGACTATTATCTTATTTCTCCAGTTTAATCGCCTCATCTATCAGCATAACGGGTATATCATCCTTTATAGGATAGACGAGTCTGCAGGCGTCACAGACCAACCCATCACCCTTATCATTAAGATGTATATCCCCCTTACACTTTGGACAGGCAAGTATATCAAGAAGCTCTTTGCTTATACCCATAATAAACCTCCTTTTTGGTTCTTCTCTTTTTCGCCCTCGCCCTACCCACTCCCATCAAGGGAGAGGGAACCTTATACCAATTTGCCTTCATTCGGCTACCTGCATTGGCTTCGTCGTCGGCTCCAGGGCGTACAAACCGTACGCCTGCGTCGCCTCCTCCTCGCCGCCTTGGTATCCTGTTGAATGCGAATTGGTATTAGAGGAATTTGTGTTTCTATTTTTCGGTCCTCTCTGCGCCGACTGATCCAGCATTATGACTTATCAGTATGTTTGATATCTCCTCCAACACCATCTCAACGCTAATCGCCTCCATGCAGAGATGACTCGGCATGCCGCATCTCTTTTTAAAACAGGGACTGCACGGAGCAGAGCCCCGGACGACCCTGTGTCTTTCTCCATAGGGCCCTGTCCTCTTCGGATCTGTGGGTCCGAAGATAGCAACAACAGGGGTACCCAATGCAGCAGCTATATGCATTGGTCCTGAATCATTGGTAACCAGTAAATCGACCTCCTTCAAAAGGGCAGCAAGCTGTTTTAAGCTTGTCTTTCCCCTCATGTCTATTATAGGGGCTTGCGTCGCCCCCTCCACCGGCAAAGCCGGATGGAGCCTCCCCCTCAACGCTCGCCTGGCTCGCTGGGTAGATTCTAAAGGGGCTCTCAGTCGCCCCTCCACCGGCAAAGCCCGTGGAGCCTCCCCCTCTCGCTCACGTTGTTCACTAGGTAGACCACTGGCAAGCTCGTGCCTTCCTCCGCCAAGAGGGATGCCCTCATCTCTGCCTGTATTATCCTTATAGCTGCCAATTAAAACAACCCTTGCGCCAAGCTTATCAGCCAGCAGGTCTGCAAGCAGATCAAAGCGCTCCTGGTGCCAGACCTTTGTGTTCCATCTCGCCTGCGGGTTTATCGCTATAAGGGGTGAATTTACAGCATTATTTATAGCCAGCATCTCCCTTACATAGCCGGTATCAGCCTGATCAATCTTTATGTAGAAATCAGATGGGGATGGGGTAAACCCTTCTATCCCGACAGAAAGCATATAACGGTCAACAGCATGGATATCTAACAAAGGGACCCTGACCCGCTCGGTATAAAATATCTTGGCACCCTCCCTGGCATTATCATACCCGATCCTTATCGATGCGCCGGATAGAAAACTGATCACTGAGCTGCGCATAAGTCCCTGGAGATCCAGGACCAGGTCAAACCTCCTCTTCCTGACTGATCCGATT
>ERZ1292645.332-Hain-H14-02um-R2-332-length-17871-cov-12_pt1 | contig 17871 bp, 16 predicted proteins | sample MGYA00564401_ERZ1292645 | MGnify/ENA primary metagenome ERZ1292645 (study PRJEB36523, sample SAMEA6512644) | groundwater metagenome | collected 2019-01-09 | study: AquaDiva: Metagenomics assemblies of 32 groundwater samples | reverse complement strand
TAAATCGGCTTATTGTTCATCGCAATTTAACTCCTTGAGAAATGAGTTTGCGTATCTGTTTTGGATTGTAAGTCCAAATTATAGTTCCATCTTTGTCAATCATTATCTTTCCAGAATTATCCAAGTAATCCAATATCGTTTGGAATGTCTGGTACATCATTTTTTTAGGTAACTTTTTCCAAAGCTGGTATTTGCCGCACTCTTGGCTATATTTTTGTATAGTTTTTTCTACCATAATCACCGATTCCAATGTCGGGCTATGCAAAATTGTTGTTTCTACCATATTATATAACTATATATAAGAACTGATATTTAAAACTTTCGACTTTTTACTGAAAACCGCCCCTTGATGGTATCTCTTTATTGCTCTCCGAGCTAGATTGAGACGAAAGCCCCTGAAATTACTTTTCGGACGAAATCCATCAGAACTGTGTAGCTGATGGAGAGTTTAACGGCGATCGCATAAGTTAAACTCAATTTTCGAATTGCTAAAATTAGAATTGGGGGTCTGAGGTGCTTCGCACATAGTGTATTTTACTTCGTAAAATTTTCACAACAATTATAAATAATTTAATACTAACCTATCAGCATGGGTGATTATTTCTATTTAGAAATAATAGAGAAAAAAAATAAAGAAAAACAAATTATAGAAATTGAAAGATGGAAGTATACTATCCCTAAAGAAAATAGTATTTTTAATTTCATATTTAAGGAATCTGATTTTATTAAAAAAAGGGGAACATGTTATTTTAGAATTAAAATGCCAGATGCTATCAATAGATTAAAAATACATGGTTTAGATGATGCCGAAATCATCAACGATATTTCTAAATTCCTTAACGTCTCAAAAAATGATGCAAAATTAGCATTATTGATAGAGGATGACTATGATGATGTTACCGAACCATTAAAAGAATTTACTCTAGAAAATAACATAAAATTATGGAAAGATGAGGATTATGAAGAACCAACTAAAGAATTTGATAAATATTCAGAAATGTCTGAAAAATTGGATTTGATAGATATAACTAATCTGAAAACACTATATTATTATAATATAATATTCAAAAAGTATAACAAACCTAACTACTATTTACAACTAAATTTTGAAGAGATAATTGCTATGGGAGTTGAAACAAAACAATGCAAAGAGATTATTATTTCTGATAAGGATGATAAGATTACATTAAATAAAGAATACTTATTTATGGCTAAAAAACATTTTTCTGAGCATCATTACGATTTGGTATATGTTGAACTGATAATAGTTCTTGAAAGAATATTGAAACAAGCAATTATTAAAAAGAAAGGAACAAAAAATTTTCAGACTTCGGATTTTGAAAAAATATTTCAAGATTTATCGCTTATGCATTTATTAAAGTTCTATTTATACTATTTAAATTCTTCAAATATTAATTTAGAAAATTTTGCAACAATTCAAGACATATATAATAGGCGTAATAATATTATTCACTCAAGTCAGAAAAAATTTGATAAATTACAATGTGCCAAAGATATTCGCATAATAGAAAAAATATGTGATGAAATCAAAAGTTTTGAGGAAGGATAAAACAATTTTAGCTATTAAATATTACTTTTATTTTGTTCCATCACTGTCTTTCTTTTAAATCATTTAATAAATTATTCATAAGCTTTAATAAAAGTTCTATCATTCTTTCAATCTTTAGTTCTAAAAGTTCTTTCTCTTCCCCAATAATTATCATGGAATGGGCTTTGACTTTAACTTATTCTTTTAGAATCTCTTCTTATTTTTTTAGATAGAACAAGATCTTTCCTCCACAAATGTCTAAATATTCTTTCGTAAGCTCTTACAAACTTGTAAAGTTGAAGAAAATAGTATTCCTCTAATTTTTCATACTCGTCTTTTTCTTTCTTAATAGTTAAGTTTTCTTCCATCGCTGATTTTAGCTTACTTCTTTTCATCAGTTTCATTAAATCAATGAATTTAGAATGTAAATCTCTTAGTTCTCTTTTTTCTAATCTGACAATTTGCTCTTCTTCTCGTGTTTGTAAGTCAATATTTTTTCTTACAGCTCTCCAATTTCTATGCTCCACGTTTCCACGTAATTGTTGTAATATTTGTTCTTCCTCTTTGAGAACTCTCAATTCATTTAGTGTACCAGATTCAATTAATTCCCTTATTTCAACTAATTTTTCAGCAGTATTCCTATTCAGTTCATGTAAATAGGTCATATTGTCAGGAATTCTTTCATCAAGATGCCCTATGATATAATCACATGATTGTAATTTAGAAAGAAATTCATGTTCCTCCTGAACCAACTGTTTTTCAGTATCAATAAATTCTCTTAATTCTTCAATTGCCAAATCAGCGAGTTCTTCCATTTCGTATTCTTCATTCATAATAATCACGAAAATCAATTTATATTTATAAAATTTGTTAAAGTCAAAGTCCCTAAACGTATAATGTGAGCGGACTTCATCCTTAAAGACGCCGCAACTCAAAATTTGCTAACACAATTTTCCAGAACTCCGTAACCGGCAAAGCATTTAACAGCTGACGCTGTCCCACAATTACTTTTTGAAACTCAACAAAAAACAAAATAAAAAATGTATTCAGCAGCTTTTAGCTGCTCTCAATCTCCAAATCTTCTGCAAATTGTGCGCTAGGCACACCAAATTAAACTCGATTTTCACTTTTTCAATGCCTCTTAAGAGGAATCCCCTAAAACCAAATTTCCGGTTGTTGTTTTAAACATATCGTGATTTTTGTTAAATTCTGCTGAAATGTTCTTCAGCTTATTGCCGTAGTGAATACTAAAAATCATAAATAGGATATGAGTATTATTGTTAGAAATAATAATATCTTATTGATATCCTTCCTGATATATTTGATAAGTTACCACCAACTTTTATCTAATAAGAACAAATATATATACTTAATGCAAATGCATTTCCAATTTCTCATCTCACCCTATTCATATCGGCCAAAAACGCGAATATGATGGTTTGCAGGCCAAGGCTTAGAACCAGGATGTCGAGCATCATTAATCCAAAATGCCTGAAAATACCTTCTCCAAAAAATTGAAAATAAATTAGGTAAAGACCAAGCACAAATCCAATAGACAAAATAAAAGCGCCTATCCAGCCAAAAAACTTTAATGGCTCGAAATCCCTGTATACCCTTATTATGTTTATCATTGCCCTTAAAGCGTATCCAAAAGGATTGCCGATAAGCCTGCTCTTGCCATTTCTTTTTGCGAAGTAAATTGGAACTTCCTTAACCTTGAATTTTTGTTTTACGGCCCTAATTATCTGCTCCTGCGTATAAGTGTGCTTGGACGTAATCAGCACATCCTCAGCAACTTTTTTTGTAAACGCCCTAAATCCTGTTTGGGCATCGCTGATTTTTAACCCTGTAATTTGGGAAACTACCTGCGAGAAAGCTATATTGCCGAGCCTTTTAACCAAAGGCATTTCTTCTATTTCACCCTTGAATCTGCTTCCGAGCACTAATTCATAACCATTTTCAATCTCCTTAAGCAATTTCGGTATTTCCTCTGGTTGATACTGCAAGTCAGCATCGATGTGGAGTATTGCATTTGCATTTAGCTTGAGGCATTGCTCTATTTCAGTCTTAAAGCATTCTGCCAAGCCGTAATTCATTGGATGGGAATAGACAATTGCGCCAGCTTTCTTTGCAACATGCCTTGTTCTGTCCCTGCTGCCGTCGTCTATGACAAGAATCTTGTAGTTATACCCATTTGACTTCATTATCTTGTGTATTCTGCCAATCAAAGCAGCTATAGTCTTCTCCTCATTATAAGCCGGAATAGTTATTATGACATTCATATTCTATCTGAATGGTAAAATATTTATATACCTTTCTATTATTTTCGACTATAAAAATGACTGTTGACAAAAAGGAAATTTTGATAGTAATGTTGCTTCTTACGCTTTTCCTCTTCCAGTCTTTTATTGTGATGAGGAGCACTAGCCTTACTTTTGATGATCCTGCAATCATGACTATTGGGTATTATTTCTGGAAATATAAGGATACAAGCATGCATCTCTTCCATCCGACCTTTAGCTTTCTGCTTGGTGGCTTTCCCATGCTGTTTTTTGATGTGAACCTCCCTTATTCTTACCAAGAATGCAAAGACAAGGGAATTTATAGATGTGCAGATGACTTAATGTTCAGAGCTGGAAATTATACAGAATCTCTTGGCTTTCACTCAAGAGTGCCTTTCATAATTGCCTCATTGTTTTTGGCTTTATTAGTTTTCTTTTTTGCCAAAGAATTATATGGAATTAAAGCTGGAATTTTTGCATTGGCTTTATATTCTTTTTCACCGTCTATTCTTGCCTACAATACACTTATATTCACTGACCTTATTGTTGCGTTATTCATATTTTCAACGATATATTTTCTGTGGAAACTCGTAGTTCAGGGTTATACCGCAACAAGGCTGATTGCGGCAGGAATTTCTCTTGGGCTGGCTTTGGCTTCAAAATTCACAGCAGTAATGCTGCTTCCGATAATTGCACTTATCGTAATTGTTAAAATCTTCAAAAGCAAAAACAGGAAAAAACAACTAAAAACATTTTCAGTTTACTTTGCTTTGATGGCATTGCTTGCTTTTGCTGTTTTGCATGCAACATATTTTTTTGATGCCAATACAATAGCGAATTCTATACCTGAAAGGAATCTCAAAGATATTGAAAAATTCCTCGATGAAAAGTTTAATGAAAATAGCATTGGAAAAAAAATTGCAGGATTCTTAGCCTACGATTTAAAAATGCCAATGCCCGTTTATATTGCTGGCTTTGCAGGACAAAATCTCATTCAATCGCAAAAAATAAGAAAATCCTACCTAAACGGCGAGATATATGCTGGCGGAAAATGGTATTACTTCTTTGAGGTTTTGCTGATAAAAACACCAATCCCTTTGCTTATGTTCTTTATAGCATCTCTTTTCCAAATTAAGAAAAAAACGAATATTAACAGCCTATTTGTGCTTCTGCCAATCATAGTTTTTTTCAGCATATTTATACGTGTAAATTTCAATCTGGGGTTGCGCCATATCCTGCCCATAATTCCATTTATGTTTGTATTCAGCTCACAGGCTGTTAATCTTAAATTCAAAGATACAGCACATAATTTAATCTTAAAAATGTCTATTGCTTTGCTTTTGGCATGGTATATTATTTCCGCTTTGCTCGTAATGCCAAATTACATGGCTTATTTTAATGAGTTTGTTGGAATTGAGAATGGGCATAAGTACTTGCTTTCATCCAACTTAGACCAAGGTCAGGATTTAAAGGGACTAAGCGAGTATCTTAAGAGCAATGAAATTACACAGGTAAAACTAAGCTATCATGGGACTTTTGATCCAGCCTACTATAATATTTCATATGAGCTTCTGCCAATGGAGTCCTACATTGCATGGGGAGCTGGCTACACTTTGGATGACCCCCCTAAGAGTTATAAAGAGGATTGCTCCAAAAAACATGGCATTTTGGCAGTAAGCATTTCAAATCTGCACAACTTTAACTTAATCAATGAATCATGCTTTGATTGGCTAGGCAATTACAATCCAATTGCAAGAATTGGGTATACTATTTATATTTATAATATAACAAAATGAGATTAATTTCTGTATTTTCCCAATAAGTCATACAGCCTTATTTTAAACAAGTCAACAGAGCCAAAAGTGACGCATTTTACCAAATTTATCTTGGAATCAGGATCATTCACCCAAACAACAGGCATCTCTTTTACTTTAAATCCGTATTTTCTAGCCAAGTATAATATTTCTACGTCAAACATTTCTTTGTGGATTTTTTGTTTTTTGAAAAGAAGATGGGCAGCCTTTTTTGTAAATAATTTAAAACCGCATTGGCTGTCTGAAGGAGGGTCTTGCGGGAAAATTATTATATTGTAATAAATACGCAGCAAATTTCCCAAAAATCTGCGGTAAAAAGGCTGCTTAAGCTTTACCTTGCTTCTATCGATATTTCTTGAGCCAATAGCAACCTCATATCCATCTTTTATGCATTGAAACAAATTATCAAGCTCCTCAATTGGAGTTGAGAGATCCGCATCTGTGAAAAGAATGTTATGCCCTCTTGAGCTCAAAATGCCGGTTTTTACAGCGTAGCCTTTCCCTCTATTGATATTGTCTCCAAGAACCTTTAGCTCTTTGCATTCTTTTGCCAAATCCTTTAGAATTCTTAATGTGTTATCGTTGCTGCCGTCATTAACAGCAATAATTTCATAAGCTACTTTTTTGTTTTTGAAATAGTTCCGAATTTTATTTATGCTTCTCACAATTCTCTTTGACTCATTATAAGCAGGTATGACAATTGAAAATTTTGGAGCCATCAATCACCTTTTTCTTAATAGATATTTAAAAATTATTATTATGAACTCCATTTTACATATTTAGATGTTAGTTTTGCCATTCTAATTGTATTTCTAGGGAATTTCAAGAAAACTTTCATGTTTCTAACCAGTTTGATTGGGTTTTGAATCATCTGAAGAAAATAAAGATTCCTAACTCTTTTATAGAACTTTGTTGAAAAATCCTTCAGGTCCTCTGGGGAGAAGTGCTCTGTTTTAAGAGCGCCCATTCCAAACATCCTTCCTTTTGTGTAATCCTCAGTTACAAGATAACCTTTTTCTTTTGCTATATCATACATTTCTGTGCCAACCAGCGGCATTGCAAAGTTAGCATGGGGCTTTACATTGTATTTCTTCATCATTTCATATGCGTAATCAAGAGTTTGTTTGATGCCTTCCTTGGTTTCGCCAGGAAATCCTATAATATAAAAAGCACTAAGCGGTATTTTTAACTTTTTGCAGTTTTGTGCTGTCTCCACAACCTTTGATAGTTTTAGCCTTTTCTTAACAACCTTGTTTAGAAATTCCTCATTTCCAGACTCTATGGCAACCCTTAGTTCCCTTACACCTGTGCGTTTCGCCTTTTCAAGCAGGCTAAGGCTGAGAGCGTCTGCACGCACACCATTAGGAGTGTCCCATTCAAACTTAAGCCTTTTTTCAATAATTATATCAAGTATTTTCTCAAATCTAGGCTGATTAAGTGTTAAGTTGTCATCTTCAAAATGTATAAATTCGACCCCATACCTCTTAATTAGATTCTCTATATGCCCAACAACGTATTCCGGCGAATTATACCTAAATTTGTAGCCCATCGTCGGGTGTATAGAACAGAAAATGCACTCATAAGGGCATCCTCTGCTGGTCACCATGGTTATCTCTCTTTTTGGTTCGTAGAATATATCATAAAATCTAGATCCTCTGCCTTTTTTTGCAAGTTCAAAGTATTTTTCCAGATCAACAAGATGATACGCAGGATAAGGAATTGAATTGAGATCTTGTATATATTCAGGCTTGTTGATTTGTAATTTTCCATCTTTTGTATACGCGATGCCCTTTACTTCATTAATCCCTTTCTTACCTTCATAGTAATCTGCAATCGATGCTAGTGTAATCTCACCTTCTCCAACAACAACGAGGTTAATATCCAAAGAATTCAAAAACTCCTCAGGCTTTGCCGTAGCATGAGGGCCGCCAACAACTATCTTTGCATCAGGATGAACAGCTTTTATGTGCTTGATAACACCAAGCGCTTTTCTCATTTGAGTTGAAAAAAGATTTGTAACTCCTATTATGTCCGGCTTGAAGCCCCTAATTGAACTTTCTATCCTCTCAAAAGATGCTCCGAAATGAGTCTGGTCTTTCGTTTTGTCCGGGTAAATCAAAGAATCAAAAATTTTGACATCATGCCCTTGCTTTTCCATATAAGCTGCTACGCTAAGCATTCCAAGAGGTATGCCTACGGCCGTTGGGGGAAGCAAATTAATATCCAAATGCGGCGGCCTGATTAATAATATTCTCATGTTCCGGAAGCCATGGCGTAAACGACCCTAAGCCCTTTTAAGTGCCTTCCAAGCTCAGAGAAGGACTTTATCTTGGCAATCTTTTTTAAAATAAACTTTGGCCTAAAGTAAAATCTTCTAAATGCCTCCTTGTGCATTTGCAAAAGCTCATCAGCATTTTTATAACCTTTTGGGATGAAGACTGGTTGCCACTCATTGAAATTTCTAAAGTCTTTGTTGAGGGTTCCCCATTGCTCAGCAGTATTCCATAACTCTGTGCCCGGATATGGGGTAGTTATTGTAAATTGGGCGTAATCAGGATCGAGATCAATTGCGTATTTTATAGTTTCACGAGCCTTTTCTGGCGTTTCCCCTGGCAGTCCTATCATAAAAGATCCCCTAATCTCAATACCGATCTTTTTGACAAGCCTTACTTGGTTTGCCATTTGCTCAATTGTCATTTTCTTCTTCATATTATCAAGAAGCTCCTGCGAGCCAGCTTCTATTCCAAAAAATATGTTCCAGCAGCCTGCTTTTTTCATTGACCTTAGCAACGGCTCATCAACCAAATCAAGACGGGTATAACAAGACCATATGAGTCCTATCCTCTCTTTATCAAGGGCCTCGCAGAATTTATGCATCCAAGCCTTATTGAGAGTGATTATATCGTCCCAGAAAGCTATCTCTTTAACATCATATTTTTCCTGCAGATGCTTTATTTCTTTTATAACATTTTCTACACTTCTCTGCCTGAAAACACCTTTGGCATCATGGCAAAAAGTGCATGTAAAGGGACAGCCTCTTGAAGTTACCATTTGAAAGGTATTTGCCGATTTTTTGTAAGTATTTGGCAAGGAGGTATATTTGGACATATCAAGAAGGTGCCTCGCGGGCAAGGGCAGTTCATCCAGCTTCATCACAATTCCAGCCTTAATTATCCTTTTATTTTGGTACTCTTCAAGATTCTTAAGAACATCACTTATTATATTATCTGCTTCACCTTGTATTACAATGTCTGCATTAATCTCTTGTGAAACCTCATTTGGCATCACAGTTGGATGTGGGCCTCCAAGGATAATAAATTTATCAGGAAATTGGTTTTTTATAACATCGCACAATTCCTTGGTTACATTTGCAAGGGAAGTTATCGCAGCAATTCCTATGGCTTTGGGGTCAAAATTTGTTATTTCAGTAAGAATGTCAGATATTGTATAATTATTAACTGGACAATCCATTATTCTGACTTCGTGCCCATCTCTTTCTAAGACAGCCGCCATGTAGCAAAGCCCTAATGGCGGTAGAAATCCCCCAACATTCCCCATGTTTCTAGCATACCTTTCATTCAAATTTTGAGGGGGGAATATAAGCAAGATCTTCATAGTAACACCTATACTGTAAAGTTAAGGCAGCCCGTATAAAAATGTTGCGAAAATTAACAATTGTTAATTTCAGCTCCACCAAAGATATTTATATATAAATCTTCTTTCTTCTGAAAATGGCTATTTTGAGCATTTTTGTATTTTTTGTAATTACTTTCGGCTTGGGGTACTTATGCACAAGATTTGTTAATGAGTCAGAAAACTTTCTTGAAAGAAATTTAATGAGAATAGGAATAGGTCTTGGCGCTTTTATTCCTTTTGGACTTTTATTGAACATTTTGAGAATCCCCTTGGATTGGCGAATATTCGTTTCCATAGGCATTATAGCTGTATTTTTAGCTTTGTACAAGAATTGGGAATTTTTTGCCAGTTTGAAAAATATTAGCTTAAGGCTCACAAAGACAGATGTAGTAATTTTTTTAATGCTTGCTATCTTCATTGCGAGTTTTTACATATATGCAAAAGGAGCATTTTCTTATCCATGGTTGGAGGACGATGATCCATGGGCGCATGCAATTGGAGCCAAATACGTTTCAGTTGAAAAAACTTTATTCACATCCCAGCGAATCAAGTACATAGACCCATACCCGCCGAGCTATGACATGATATTTGGGATTATGCACCAAACAAATGAATCCTTGTATTGGACTTTAAAATTTTTTAATGCATTGCTGATATCATTAAGCATCATATTTTTCTTTTTCTTTGCCAAAGAGCTTACAAACAAAAATAAGGCATTATTTTCGGCATTTGCACTTGCGTCAGCGCCAGCATACTTAAGCCATTTTATATGGGCAATTGCATTGACAATTCCTCTTTACTTTGTTTCATTTTATGCAATTGAAAGAATTAAGCATGATAAAAAATGGGCTTTTGTAGCTGCCATTATGATAGGCGCAACCTTAGTTGGATCGCCAAGCCACAGCACCTATTTTGCGCTCTTGTTCGTTATTTATTATGTCTTCAAGGCGATAATTGAAAGAAGTTTTCTTGTCTACCATTTTGCCGCGGGATTTCTAGGCGCTTTTCTCTCATTTATGCTTTGGTGGCTTCCAGCATTAATAAGGCGCGGATATGAGGGTACTTTAAGGGGAATAGGATTGGGGGCTAACATTGGCAGGATAGCTAGCGTTGCAGGTACAGGTGACAAAGTCTATACCTTGCAAGATTTTTTTATTGCCCAAAAAACAAGTGCCATAAACAATCCCGTTGGGATTGGTTTGTTCTTATCTCTATTATTGGTAATTTCACTAATAGCATTAACATTAAGGTATTATAATGAAATCAAGAAGAACAAGCTAATCATTTTTGCAGCTTTTTTTGCAGCATCTACTTTGATATTATTCTTCCTTCACCAAACCTACATAAAAAATATCACAAGCAGGGAAACAGGATATGCTGCCCCATTAGAGCCGGGTTCTGTGCCTTTCTTCGAATTCTTAGCAGACCAGACACTTCTGGCAGCGGGATTGTTAGTTATGTCTTTTGTGTTTGTCTCGTTAATTATCATAAACTACAAAAACGGGGACTTTAAAGACAGAGCTGCAATAATAGTGCTTGCTTGGCTTATTTTCACTTTCTATGCTGTCAATGCAGGTCCTTACCTTTATAAGTTATCCCCTTTTAGGGCATGGTCAATTCTGGCCATACCTTTGGCAATTTTAGCAAGTGAAGGGCTTTGGTTCTTAATGAATCTCTTAAAAGGTTTAATGATACCAAGATTTTTAGTAACTCTTCTTGTAGTGATTGGAATTATTTTTACATCTGCATATCAGAAATACACTATTAACACATCCCAATGGCCACCCGGGGCATTTTGGACATCAGGAGAAGAGCTGCAAGGCTATTTATGGCTTAAAGATAATGTTGAGCCAAATGCAAAAGTTTTCACATTTGTTAACGACGGGCCTCTGATAGGAATGGACAAGTTTGTATGCGCCTGGTGCGAAGAGATAAAGGATTTTAAGAAATCAGGGGTCAATAAAAGCGCATATGAAACAAGTGCCTTTCTAAAAACGAAGAATTACAAATACCTTGTTATTGATGGGCAGTTTGCCGATAAATATGGGGTTAATGAAACAAATTCTAAAGTAATTGAACTGCAGAAGTCCGGTTTATTCAGGACTATACACGCTACAGCAGGCTTTATATTACTAGAGGCTAATTAGGCCATATCTGCTTTTCTAGATATTCGTGCCAGTCTTTACCGACTCTCTTTGCATCAATAAAGTTTTTAAATTAGGTTATATTTGCAATAGGGGTATTGGTGGTTTCATTGAAGCATAAGACAAGACAGATTCTGAGAATCATGAAAGTAGCAGTATTTTTTCTGCTCCTAGTTGCCATATTTGCAATATATAAGTCTGACACAGTAATGATTAAAATTCCAAAAAAATTGACTGCGCATATTTATAGCAGAACAAACCTTGATTTTTTCCCGATGTGGCAGCGCATACTTAATTTTCTGTTTAGAATTGAAGATGAAATAAATATATTCTTAATGAAAAAGAACCTTTTAGATGGAGGGCTGCCTATCTATAGTTTAGAGTTAAACCCCAATGATTTAATACATTTTGATGACCTCTCAAAGCTTGCAATTAAATCAGGACACCTTCCACCTGAATCAAATAGCTGGAGAAAATCAAAATTAACTGTTGATGGAAAAGAGTACCAAGTCAAGGTGCGATTTCATGGAGACAACCCTGATCATTGGACGAATAAGCTGAAATCTTACCAGATAAGGTCGGACAAAGACGAATACATAAATAATATGCGAAGATTTAACCTGATAATCTTTGAAGACAGGCTATTTGCGCCTTTGATAGGAAGGGAAACAGCAAAACAATTTGGACTTATGGATATAAGGAATGGTTTAGCGGTATTAAAAATTAATGGGGTAATCCAAGGCGTTTATTACCTAGAAGAAAGATTGGATGAAAATTTTCTTGATTATAATCAATGCTCAGGCTGTGCTGTTGTCAGTATAAGCGACAACTGGGTGGACGATCATAAATATGACATATCTAATTATAAATCAGCAGATCCAAACGGCGTTTTCTGGACTACAGGGCACAGGACAGCGTTTGATTACGAGTTGTCCAATGCAGAAATTGATGCAGATTTGACTCAAATGGGCAGCGTATTTTACCCTATTGATAGGCTGTACTATGCCGTTAATAATAACAACATAAGCGCAATAAACTTTTTTGATCGCGAGCAGCTTAGCTCTTTTCAGGCATTCAGAATGGTGCTGGGAAATTTACATTCAATTGTTGGCGATAACCTTAGAATGGTGTATCAAACCACAAATTCAAAATTTTATCCAGCGCCTCAGATAGAGGTTGCCACCAGATTAAAACTGAAGAATGGAGGTATCGACAACTACCTTAATACTTTTGGAAGACCGATCAACCTATTCTATTTATTGGCAAAGGATGATGAATCAAGGTATCTTACTCACAAAAAAATATACTCCTTTATACTCAATAACGAGATACTGGACAATTATGACAGAATCATGGATAAATATGGCTCTTATGCACTTTCTTACAAGGCAAATAAACTTAGCAGAAGAGAGATGAGGTATTCCTTTAAGGAGCTTAAAGAAATTTTGCAATATAATATGGAGATAACAAAAAGAAATCTGGATTATTCAAAATTTTATGCCAATATTGTCCATAAAGATAATAGAGTTAAAATAGAAATCATTCCAGATTCTGTAGCCGAGATTAGGTTTACAAATTCGGTCATAAACCTGACACATGACTATTCTGGAGAAATAGGCATAGTTTATAATGATTATGGCAAACCCTCTAAATTCAAATTAATTAAGCTGATGGATAAAACTAAGCTAATAGACTTAACAAGCCAAGTAAAAGACTTTTATTTTTCTGCCGGTCTGGACAATGATCTTTACCCAGCGATTAGGCGTTACACAATTGAAATTATTTTTTCTGATGCGAATAAGGTTAGTATAGGCAGCATAATTATTAAGATGAAAAATGATATTACAAACAAAGAAATTGCAGATAGTGATTCATACATACAAATTGCAAATGCAAATGACTATTATGAAAATTCCAAATATGGGTCCATCGAGGAATTTGAGAGATTATACCCGAAATTTAGATGGGCATACAACAATGGGGAATTAACGCTATTGGAAGGTGACTATGTTGTGGACAATGACTTGATAATACCAAAGTTCAAAAGTTTTATGATTCAAGAAGGCGTTAAAATAAAAATTGCCGAGAACAAGTCAATACTTTCATATTCACCAACCCAGATTGCTGGAACTAGGAATAAGCCTGTTGTAATAACCTCTTTAGAAAAAGGCAAGCCATTTGGAACATTTGCAATAGTGGGAGAAGGGTCCAAAAATGAAAAAACTTTTGCTAATTGGCTCGACATTTCAGGAGGCAAGGATAAATGGATTAATGGAATGTTTTTTATTGGACAATTTGCAATTCACCATATCCCTAATATCTACATTAACAATTCCTTAATTCATGGAAGCCATTCGGATGATGGAATAAATGTTAAATACGCTCAAAATCTAATCATAGAAAACTCTCATTTTTATGGAAATTCTGCCGACCAGGCTGATTTGGACTTTGTGAACGGCATTGTAAAAAATTCAGAATTTAATGGAAATGGCGAGCTTGACAGTAATGGTGATGGCCTTGATCTTAGCGGTTCTAATATGATAGTGAAAGATTCCAATTTTGTTAACCTTTTGGATAAAGGAATAAGTGTTGGAGAATCAACTAAGTTAATAGTTTACAAAAATTCATTATCAAATAACAATCTCGGCATAGCAGTTAAGGACTCCTCAGTAGCTTACCTGATGGATAACAATTTTAGAAACAACAAAGTTGCAGTTACTGCATACCAAAAAAAAGAGCTATTTGGCGGAAGCACAGCCTATGTTTATGGCAATAGCTTTAATCTGAACCAAAAAGACTTTGAACAGGATAACCAATCAAAAATCTACCAAATAAACCTTGCTACAGAAAACTACAATAAATTAAGGAGCAATGCCGAGAGAGAGCTATTAAGCTTTCCTTGAATAATCCAATAATGAAATGTCCAATTCCAAAAAAAATCTAATTGACATAAGAATCGAAAGAAAAGAGTTGAAATATTATATAACCTATGGTGAATATATAATTCTATCAAATCTGCTAAGGAAGGTGCTAAGGCAGGATAAGCATAATGAGGCAGGCAACGGCTATTTCGTGAGAAGTTTGTACTTCGATACAGTAGACAACCGATCATTTGAAGAAAAGATGGCAGGCTTGGAAGAAAGGTCCAAGTACAGACTGAGAATTTATGATACAAACACACAATTGGTTAAGTTTGAAATAAAGAGTAAGCGCAATAATTCTGTAATAAAGGAAACAGCAATCATTGGCAGGAAAGACGCCGATGAAATCCAAAATGGAAACTATGAATTAATGCTAAAATATAGCGATCCGGTGCTGCACAAAGCGTACGCAGAATTCAAAAAAAGGCATTATCGCCGTGTTGTGCTAATTGATTATTTTAGAGAAGCATTTATCCATGACCTAAATGGAGTTAGAATTGTTTTCGATAGATTTTTAAAAAGCACACCACTTCAACTGGATATATTCAGCAATGACTCATTTTCAACTCAAAAATTAAGGAAAGGATTGGTCATAATGGAGATTAAATACAACAGGTTCGTACCGAAATTCCTTAAACATATGCTGCAAATACCATCATTTGAGAGAAGGGCGCTAAGTAAATACTGCATAGGCAGACTGGATTATTTTGAAGTATAATGCGAAATAAGAACTAAAATGGTATTAACCTTTAGAGATATATTCTCGTCTGCAAATCTCAGCACATTTGGTACACCTCTTACAGTAGCTGACATAGTCATTGCCCTGCTTTTTAGCTTTGTAACTGGGCTGTATATCTTCTACATCTATAAAAAAACGTATTCTGGTGTTTTATACTCCCGCAGTTTCAACATTGCATTAATTATGAGCACAATGGTTGCGTCAGTCATAATGATGGCAATAGGGGGAAATCTTGCATTGTCCTTGGGAATGGTTGGTGCTTTGTCGATAATCAGGTTTAGAACCCCAGTTAAGGACTCCAAGGATCTGACATTCTTATTTTGGGCGATTTCAGCAGGCATCGTAAACGGAATAAGATTTTACAAGCTTTCATTAGTATCTTCTATAGTGATAGGTGCGGTCTTGATAATACTATCCAAGAAAATAGTTATAAATAAGCCTTATGTATTAATATTGAAATACTTAAATATTGATGATAACAAGCTGGAGTCTGTGCTGCGGAAGCATTGCATCAGTTTCGAAGTTAGGAGCACTGCCTTAGATGAATCCGGCACTAATGAGAAAACAATTGAAGTGAAGATAAAAGACAAGGAGGCTAGTGCATTATTAAAAGGGCTTAAGGCCATAAAGAGCGTTAAAAAGGTAATGATGTTCTCGCATACTGGCGAATTGAGCGAATAACCGTTTTATATGAACCCGCCTATCTCAGAACACCTATCTGTTTATAGTATTCTATTGCTATTTTTAAGGACTCTATTAATGGAATCTTAGGCTGCCAACCCAACTCTTTTTTAGCCTTGGATGAATCATAATATCTAAAATTGTATGACCATCTTATTGTTTCCGGAGTAATTGGAGTATTTGTTAAAACCTTTTGCAGAACAGCAGCGAGCAGATACATGGGAAAATAAGAAATCTGCGGAAGTTTAATCTTGATTCTAGGTTTTTTTAATATCTCTGCAATAAGGTTATATCGGTCTAAAAGGCTAATATTTTCGTTGCTTAGGATATATCTTTCGCCGGCTTTGCCTTTTTCCATAGCCAAAATCAAGCCATCAACAAGATCCTCTACTGCAACTGTTCCGCCGCCGCCTGGGTAAGCAAACTTTATCCTGTTTTTTGCAATGCTCTGGAATATAGTAAATCTGGCAGGATCTATTTCTCCTGCACCAATTACATATGGAGGCAATACAATTGTTGCATTTAATCCCTTTGCTACAAATTCCTTAACCTTGTCTTCACCTAGCTTTTTTGACTGGCCATACAATTGGTCTTTAAAGTCTAGATAATTGCTTTCATTTAGTTTTATATTATCACTTTTGGAAAATCCTAAGGCAGAGCATGAGCTCACATGAACTACTTTCTTAACATTTGATGCTAAACAGGCCTTCATAACGTTTTCAGTCCCCAACACATTCACTCTAAATATTTCATTTTTGTCTTTAGGGCTGTTTAAACTGCAAGCCGCCAGATGGTAAACATAATCAGAGCCTTTGACAGCCTTTAAAACAGACATATAGTCTCTAACATCGCCTTCTATCCTCCTTAAATTTAGTCCCTTTAGAAATAAATGTGAAGAATTTCCAGCAAAAATAGTTATTTTATTTTTTTTATTGCACAATTTTTTAACTAGATTTGAGCCTATAAAACCAGTGGCACCTGTAACAAGAATTTTTTCATGATCCATATTAACTTCAAGTTGCAATCGCTTGTATCATTTACACAATATTTAAATTTTTCGGGATTTTCTCTCTCAAAAATATGGTAATGGCTCTACCATAACTTTTATAAAGCTTGTTGTGTTTGCAAAAACATATGCTTAAAAAAATTTGGACTGCGATTAAGTCTATTCTAGAGCCCGTAGCAGAGATAATCTCCAGCATAGTTAATTTTATTTTATTGTTTATTGTGTATCTAATTGGAGTTGGATCTGTTTCAATAATTATGAAGCTTTTTAGACGGCATTTCTTGGAGCTTAAAAAACAGAACAAACACTCAAATTGGCAGGGGCGTAATGTTGAAAAGGAACCTTTAGAAAAATATTACAGAACTTTTTGAAAAAATGAATATTTTAGGCATATCCTGTTTTTATCATGACGCAGCAGCATGTTTGATGAAAGACGGCATCGTTGTAGCTGCGGCAGAAGAAGAAAGATTCACGAGGAAAAAGCACGACATTAGCTTTCCCATAAATGCAGTTAGCTATTGCCTACGGGAAGGAACAATCAATATCAACCAAGTTGATTACATTGCATTTTATGAAAAACCATTATTAAAATTTGAAAGGTTGCTAAGCCAGCACCTCGAGATGTTCCCTTGGTCATTCTGGTCTTTTTACAATGCATTGCCATCATGGCTAAATGAAAAATTGAGAATACCTTCAATAATAAAGAAGAAATTAAAATACAATGGCAACATCTTGTTTATAGAACATCATCTTGCTCACGCAGCTTCTGCATTTTTGGTAAGCCCCTTTGAGGAAGCGGCAATTCTTACAGTTGACGGGGTTGGAGAATGGGCAACTGCTTCCTATGGCTATGGGAAAGGAAATGAGATAACATTGCTAAAGGAATTAAGATTTCCAAATTCAGTTGGGCTTTTATACAGCACTGTAACAGCGCATCTTGGCTTTAGCGTCAACAATTCCGAGTACAAAGTTATGGGATTGTCAGCTTATGGAAAACCAGCCTACTATGATAAATTTAAGAAAGTTGTAGATGTTAAAGAAGACGGCAGCATAGAGTTTGACATGGATTATTTTGACTATCATTACAAGCTGACTATGC
>ERZ1292645.331-Hain-H14-02um-R2-331-length-17892-cov-10_pt1 | contig 17892 bp, 18 predicted proteins | sample MGYA00564401_ERZ1292645 | MGnify/ENA primary metagenome ERZ1292645 (study PRJEB36523, sample SAMEA6512644) | groundwater metagenome | collected 2019-01-09 | study: AquaDiva: Metagenomics assemblies of 32 groundwater samples | reverse complement strand
GTATTGTAAAATTTGATACTGCCTTTGAAACATTTGAAAAAATATCAGTGCCAGATTCTAATTCGTTGCCGTTTGGCATGACACAAGACAAGTATGGTAACATTTGGTTTGCCCAGCACACAGTAGACAGACTTGGAGTATATGATCCTCACAATGATAATTTAATCGAAGTACAATTACCAAGCACACAATCATTTACACAATTTATGACCTCTGATGACAAAGACAATGTTTGGTTTGTTGAACAACAAGGAAACAAAATTGGCCTTGTAAAGATAACAGAAATGCCTACACTTCAACCTGTTCAAGAACAAGCTGAAAAATTTGAGCTAAAATATGCTGATTTTGTATCACCGCTAATTTCAATGGGAATTATAGCTACGTCACTATTTTTTGTAAAAAGTGTTCGCGATAAAAGAAGAATTGATTCATTGCTGGAATAACTAAAATTTATGCTGTCAATTTGGCAATTAAACCTGTAGATTTTATGATAAGAGTAGCTGCAAAAATTGCAATCAACAAAAGAACAATAGCTCCTGATGGCGTTATATCAAAAATATAAGAAAGTATTATTCCTGTCACAACAGAAAAAACTGCAAATGATATCGAAACAAGTACAGTTTGTTTAAAACCACGTCTATACATTATTGCTGTTACATTAGGTATTACAAATAATGCAGAAATGAGTAAAATCCCTACTAGCTGAATCGATGTTACAACGGTTATTCCTGCAATGAAAACAATAAGATAGTTTATCTTTTCAACAGGAATTCCGCTAACTTTGGCTTGTTCTTCATTAAAAGTAGAATAGATTAGATCTCTGTACAAAAGCAAAATCACAATGAGAATTGAGCCTGTAAGGGCCAAAATTAGGATTGTATTTTCTGTGCTTACCAATAGAATGCTTCCAAAAAGAAAGCTGAAAATATCAGTCGTAAAACCGCCTGAAAGGCTGATCAAGATCAATCCTACTGCAATGCCTGAGGAAAGTAAAACAGCTACTGCTGCTTCGCCTGAAATATCAAATTTCTGCCGAATCTTTGTTATGATCAGTGCGCTTGCTAGTGATACTAGATACGCAGTCCATAACGGATATACTCCAACCAAAAGTCCTGCTGCAATACCACCAAATGAGGAGTGAGCTACTGCATCGCCAAATAAAGAATATCTTCGTAAAACCAAAAACAGGCCGACAACTGAACATAACAGGGCTATGGCTATACCAGAAATGATAGCCTTTTGCATGAAACTAAAATAAAGAATATCTAAGCTCATTTTTCATCACGATGATGCATGTGTTGCTGCATTGAAGATTCTGAATATTGTTTTAACAGTTGATCATTTTTGAAAAATTCATCTGAAATGCCATGAAAGAATAATGTTTTATTCAAACACGCAACTTTGTTTGCAAGATGGTTTACTGCATCAAGGTCATGAGATGACAGAATTATTGTGATGTTTTGTTTTTTGTTGAGCTCAGTTAGAATACTGTAAAAAATCTCTGTGCTTTGTTGATCTATGCCGGTTACTGGTTCATCTAAAATCAGAATTTTTGGGTTGTCTGCTAACGCCTTTGCGATAAAAACTCGTTGTTGTTGTCCGCCTGATAATTCACCTATTATTCTATGATCAAGTTCATGAATCCAGACTTGCTTTAATATATCGTCTATTCGTGCTTCGTTGAGATTTTTCATGCCCATTCTGACTACCTCTCTTACAGTTACTGGAAAGTTTTTTTCAAAAACTGGCTTTTGTGGTACATAGCCAATTTCGTTAAGGTATTTTCTTGATTTTCGTATGTCTTTGCCAAAAAATGAAATTTCGCCTCTATAATTTTGCATTATTCCAAGCATGCAAGCAAAAAGTGTTGTTTTTCCCGCCCCGTTTGGGCCAATAATACCTAGAAAATCATTTTGTTCTACAGAAAAGCTAACGTCATCTATTACTGTAATACGATCATAGTCCACAGTTAGATTCTTTATTTCAATTGCGTTCAATTGCATAAACCTTCTTTTAGGTGTAAGAGATTCTGTTCCATCTTTTCTATGTAATCTGTATTTTTATCACCAATTTCTAGTGGAGACAGTACCAATACTGTACCACCAATCTCATCTGCTATAACCTCTGATGTTCTAGTATCTACAGCCTCTTCTGTAAATATCACATCAATGTCTAAATTTTTTGCAAGATTAATTATATTTTCAAGGTTTTTAGAAGTTGGTTCTGCATGTGGTTCATTTGATTCAATTATTGAATGCTGAACTAATCCATATTGATCTGCAAAATATGTAAAGGCTCTATGAAATGAGATAAAATCTTTTTTCTTGCATTGCGATAATTCTTGTTTTATTTTTTCATCAAGCTGATCTAGTCTTAAAATGTAGGCATTTGCATTTGTGCTATAATATTCCTTGTTTGCTGGATCTATTTGCATTAATGCATCTGCAATGTTTTCAACCTGTTTTTTTGCCATTACAGGATTAAGCCAGATATGTGGATCAGTAGGATGACTGACTAGATTGTTTTCATTTGTAGTGATGTCTTTACTTGTATCAACTATAACGACATCTGTATTTATTGAATCAAAATCATTTACCCAGTTTTCAAAACCAATGCCATTGATTACAATTAGATCAGCTTGCTGCATCTTTTGAAGATCTTTTACTGTTGGCTCCCAGTCGTGTGGTTCTATTCCAAATGGAATTAGTAATGAGACTTCAACTCTATTCCCGCCAACTTCTTTTGTAAATTCAAAAAGAGGATAAAACGAAGTAATTGCAACGATTTTTTGATTAGCATTTGCTGATGCATATGACATTACAGGTTGATCCAAATTCCAAACTGCAAGAGACGAAAGCGGAATGACAATAGCAATTGCTATAATTGCAGTCTTACTCTGGTTATCCACGCATGGACCCCCTTAATGTTATTAATAAATCTAAGAAAAATTAATAATTTTAGCTACTAAATTTATAAGATGTTTAATAATAACGAGGCTATGCCGATAGTATCAATCTCATTAAATGATGACATACTATCTGAGCTTGACAAGCTGCAAAAATCAATGGGATTTTCTGGCAGGTCTGAAGCAATAAGAGCAGGAATCAGAAGTTTTGTAGCAGACGAAAAACAAAAAGGAGTTCTTTCAGGAACTGTACATGCAATATTATTGGTAGTTCATAACGATGAGTTTGATGATATAGTATCTGGGATAAAGCACAGCTTTGAGGACTTGATTACAACACATTTGCATAGTAAGATAGAAGGTGACAAGTGCATGGAGCTTTTCATACTTGACGGAGATGCAGAAAGGGTTTGCACAATTACAAAAGACTTTCAAACTAACAAAAAGATGGATAATGTAAAACTGGTTACTCTCTAGAAAATGAATTTAGTAAAAATAGTATTAATTTTTCTAGTTGGATCAGTTTTTTTTATCAATAATGCATATGGACACGGCCTTGGTTTAGATGCAACAACATTTGATTTTGATGGAAAAAAAATTCTAGTTAATGTTGAGATTCCTCTATATTTTGAGAAGACGGAAAACAAAAAAATTACAATTAATGTATATGATAAAGAAACCGGTACAAATGTAGAGAATATCACATTTCTTTTAGCTGTTTTTCATAATAATGAATTGATAGTTAGTGATCATTTTTTTGCTCCACAAGGTGTTTTATCAATTGATATGATTCCAACACAAGAAACTGAATCCAAGATATCAGGCCAACAAAACTCTTTTGGTGCATGGTATGATACTGGCACTCAACCTATTCAGATATTATCACCGTCTTTTGATAAGGGCGGATTGTTTCATTTTGAAATTGAAATTACAGCAATTGATGGTGCAACAAGTATGTTAGAGGGTTCAAAAATTCATGTAGTTGATGTTAGTACAGTAGAAACTAGTCACTATAAAGAAGAAGATACGACGTTTCAAATTACATCTTATTTTGATAATATTTCATATTTTGACTATAAATCAGATGAAAATGTCGTGGAATTTGAAATGCCTTTTGATTGGAGTGAACAAAACATATCACATATCCCAGTGATACATGAAGAAGTTCATTTTCCAAAAAACTTTGCAAAATTTTTATCACCAAGTTATGTTGGCAAAGTAAACGGTATCGATCTTTTCAAATCTTCTGTGACAATTGATGATTATTCTAATGAAAGTAATAGAATTGTACACTTTGTACTATTACAAGATCATTTAAAATTTTTAAAAAATGAATTAAAAAAGTCAGGTGATAGTCTTCCAGAAAGTATCAAGTTTACATTAGAACCAAGCCAAACTGCCAAGTTTCCGTTGACGTCATTTACAAAAAATGAGGAGTTTCAAGTTGATTTGTCATGGGACCCAATAGTAATTGAACCACAAAAGAATGTAAAATTTATCTTTACAATACGTAGCGGTGCTACAGGGGAGCCATTAAGACAGTCTACCTATGATTTTGTGATAATTCAGAATGGAAAAGAGATTCACAAAAAATCTGGCATAGCCACAGTTGGAGGTGGATTTGAGGAGTATGCTTTTTTGGAAAGCCAATCAGGACCAACAATAATAAAATTTGATAATATAAGAGGCCGTGGTTCTGGTACAGAGTTTGGTCTAGTTGTTGTTCCAGAGTTTGGCGCGATAGTATTTTTGGTATTTTTTGTATCAATAATTGGCGTATTGGTAATTAACAAAACAGTTTTTTCTAAAATCCATTTTCGTTAAGAAGCAGGCCCAACAATGCTGCTCTTGTATATTTTCCATATTCTGCTTGTTTGAAATATCTTGCTTGCTTTGTTTTATCTACCTCTACTGAAATTTCATCCAGTCTTGGTAAAGGGTGTAAAATAATTGCGTCTTCTTTCATTTTCTTTATTACATCAAGACCTATCACATAGCTGCCCTTTACCTTAAGATATTCTTCTTCATCTGGAAATCGTTCTTTTTGTATTCTTGTCACATAAACTACGTCTAAATCATCGATATATTCTTCAAGAGAAGTAGATTCTGTAAAGGAAAGCCGTTTTTTAATGTCATATGTTGAATCGGGTCGGATTTTAAGCACCTGAGGTGATATGAGATGTACCTCAACGTCATAATTTCCTAATGCGTGTAATAGTGAGTAAACTGTCCTCCCGTACTTTAGATCGCCAACTATGCCGATTTTAAGACCATCAATCTTATTTTTTTCCTTTTTAATTGTAAACAAGTCCTGAATTGCTTGTGTAGGATGTTCTTCCGTTCCACTTCCCCCATTAATCACTGGTTTTGATGAAACCTCTGCTGCAAATCTGCTTGAACCATCAAGGGAGTGTCTCAAAACTAGGACATCAGAATAAATTGACATTATCTTGACTGTATCAGCAAGACTTTCACCTTTCTGAGTAGAAGACGATGATACGTCAGAAATTCCTAGTGATGTTCCACCAATTAGCGCCATAGCGGCCTCAAAGCTTAGACGAGTTCTAGTACTAGATTCATAGAAAAGATATCCTAGTGCTTTACCCCTGGCGATCTCTCTGCGTTTGTTAGGATCCATGTTTATGATCTTGTTTGTAGCCTCAAAAATTACCTCAAGTTTTTGTTTATTTAGATCTCGTACAGAAATTATATCTTTTTGAAAAAACTCGTTCATTCTTTCAATGATATATACAGGTGGATATACAAAGTATTCTGATGCAAGAATCAGAGCTTATAGTTCGTCGTATTAAGGAAGGAACAGTAATTGATCATGTTGATGGAGGAAAAGGCCTCAAGGTTCTAGATGCATTAGGAATTGATGGCAAAGACGGAAGTCTAATAACAATAGCACTTAATGTTCCAAGTGGAAAATACAAAAAAAAGGATATCATCAAGGTAGAAAACAGGTTCCTAAAAGATGATGATACAAACAAACTTGCTGTAATTGCCCCAAGTGCTACTGTGAATATTATCAAAGATTACAAACTAGTTGAAAAACGACGTGTTTCACTGCCAAATGAAATAGAAAGAATTTTTCGATGTTCTAATCCTGATTGTGTTACAAACAGCAGCGAACACATAGAATCTGTGATGGATGTGATTGACAAAGATGGACGTGTTCTTAGATGTCGATACTGTAACAGACTTTTAGATGTAAATCAGTTAAAGTATCGTTAAAAAATCTTGAAAATAATTTAAAAAATTTGAAACTGTTTTTGCTATTATCCTAAGATGATAAACAACCTCCTCCAAACTCCATCCCCCAGCCTTGACATGATTATTTAATTAAAAGGTTAAGAAATGCGTGCATATTTCAGATCTACAGCAGTAAGATTCTAAATAATTGCAAGATTTGCAAATATTTCTGGTATAAATCTACCAAGATTTGATCCATATTATTTTATGGGTTGTTGAACCCCAATGGGTTGATGGAATGCTAGCTTTCCTTGGCGATACGAACACCACATTTCAGTTCTCAAAACTACTTACACTTTTCATTTTTGCTAAATTCAAAACCATTCATAAAAATTTATAATACCATCTATAGTCAAGCCATAATTGATGATGCGAAACCTACGATCGAAGTTCTTTACTATTGCCATGATTGCTACAGTGTTAGTAACGCTTTCTTCGATCTTTTCAGCTAATGTATATGCACAAGAAACTTCAACTGGTGATACATCATTAACAAAACCATTGCTAGCTATTGCGGCAGCAATTGCAATAGCAGGTGGTTTGATAGGTACTGGTAATGCACAACAAGGAATTGGTGCAGCTGGCATGGGTATAATAGCGGAAAAGCCAGAGAAGTTCGGTCAGGTGCTATTCTTCTTTGTCATTCCAGAAACTCTTTGGATAATTGGTTTTGTACTAGGAATAATACTATTACTTGATATATTATAGGATAAGGTTCTATGAGCATAGATTCGTTTATCCTTGAAATTGATAACAGGAAAAAAAATGAAATCAAAATTCTTGATAAAGAATTAGAAGAGAAAAAGGCTACAATAGAAAGTAAAAAGAATTCTACCGTTAAAGAGTTTCAAGAACGTTATGCAAACGAGGCAAAAATAAGATCTGAGAGAGAGGCATCTAGAATAATCGAGGCTGGAAAACTAGAAGCAAAAAAGATTTTGTTTGATGCTATCAACACAAATTTAGATTCGACGTTTGAGGTTATAAAACAAGCACTTAGAAATTATACCAAGAATTCAGAATATAAAAAAGTGTTAAAGAAAATGGTCGAAACTTCTAAAAAAAAATTAAATGAAGTAATTATACTCCATTGTCGCAATGAAGATAATTCGGTTTTAAACGATCTTGGTGTCACTTTAGGTTCCTCTATCCAAACTTTAGGTGGAATAGTAGCAGAAAATAAAATAGGCACAAAAGAACTTGATTTAACTTTTGAGGAATTATTGCGAACTCACGAAGATGAGATTAAAAATACAATTCTGGGGAAAATACTATAATGGGAACATCACAGTACTCTTCTTCATTTGGCAGGCTACAGTCAATTTCGGTAAATTTCCTTTCTAAAGAATTCATGCAAAATCTACTTAAGGCAAATGACGTCAACGAGATAATCAAAATGTTAGAATCCACTTGGTATGGACAAGAGATCAAAAAAGCTGCATCAGTCTATCAAGGTCAAGAACTTTTAGAAGTTGCACTGAACCGTCATCTAGTTGAAGTTAATAAAATTCTTTTAGAAGCTACGCCTTTTAGTGGTAAAAATGCTGTACGAGCTTATCTATCAAAGTGGGATAATTACAATATTGAGCTAATCTTATCTTCAAAGAGCATGGGACGGACAATTACTGAAACCGAATCATTGCTAATCTCCAGTCGTAATGTTCCAGCAGGAATCTCTGCTGGAAATATTCCCCATGATGAGATGAAAATTATTCTTGCCGAGTCAGGAGTTGAGGGGGTGGTAAATAAACTTGCAAAGTACGGTTATGGAGTAATACTAATGCAACATCTAGATGCTTACCAAAAGACAGGTGACCTTGCACCAATGATGTCTGCTTTACACTCAGCTTACCACCAAAAACTGCTAGAGTCACTAAAATTTTTTCAAGGTGATGAAGGTATGATTAGGGAATTAATTAGAACGGAGATAGATAAGAAAAATGTTCTAAGCCTTTTGAAGGCAAAAGAATCGGATTTGGATAAAGAAATGGTCGGGAGGCATCTTGTAGAGGGAGGAAATATTTCCACAAAGGAATTACTGGAGATATACGGAGTAAAAAATGTTACAGAAATTATTGGAAGAATAGAAGCTCGCTTTAAACTAGCAGAAGCCTTAGAACAGTACAAGACTACAAATAGTTTGATTGATTTTGAAATAGCTATTGCTAAATTCATCAACACAACATACGTAAACAAATTGAAAAATATAGCGCTGTCTATTGGAACAATTTTCTACTTTATCTTTAATGCAGAAAATGAGCATGAAAATCTTAAAAGGATAACATATGGAAAACGCTACAATCTTTCAAATGAACGAATAAGTTCGATGTTGCTGATATGAGTGAAAAAATGTATAAACAAAAAACCGAGACAAGTGGTAGAATAGCAGTAGTAGGAGATCGTGAGCTTGTTATTGGTTATCGACTTAATGGAATAGATGATACCTTTATTGTTAGTGGTGACGATGCCAACAAAAAAATGCAGGAACTTTATTCTTCCAACGAATTTGGCTTAATTATTGCAAGTGAATCTGTTCGTGGCAAACTACCAGCAAATTTCCTCTCACAAGTAGAGTCTTCTATTGAACCTCTGGTGTTATTCATGCCTGCACAAAAAGAAAGCATGCATGAAGAATCACTATCAGCTTTAGCAAAACGAGTGCTTGGAATAAGTATCAAAATGGATTGATGTTAAAATGGCAGAAGCTATAGTTTCACGTATCTCTGGGCCGGTTGTTGCAGCAAAGGGCCTAGCTGGTGCGCAGATGTTTGACGTTGTTCGTATTGGAGAATTGGGTCTTGTGGGAGAAATCGTTCGTCTAGAAGGGAAAAGTGCTATGATCCAAGTTTACGAGGATACTACAGGTCTGAAACCAGGAGAAAAGGTAATCAATACAAAGCGGCCACTTTCGATGCAGCTTGGACCAGGACTCTTAAAATCAATTTATGATGGCATTCAAAGACCATTAGATATCTTAAGAGAGCAAAGTGGAGACTTTATCAGTAGAGGCAATATCATTCCTGCTCTAGATCAAAAGAAAAAATGGGACTTTGTTCCAGTCAAGAAAAAAGGTGATCATGTATCACCTGGTGAAATCATTGGCGAAGTTCAAGAGACTCCTATAATAAAGCACAAAATAATGATTCCTCATAATGTTAACGGCGAACTAACAGAAATCACTGAAGGAAAATACACTGTAGACGAAAATGTTGCAGCTGTAAAAACAAATAGTACTACGACCGATATTGGTTTATCAAGTTGGTGGACTGTCCGAACACCAAGACCCGTTGCTCGCAAGCTACCACCAGAGGAACCATTGCTTACTGGTCAACGTATTCTGGATACTTTTTTCCCAATTGCAAAGGGCGGGACTGCTGCAATACCGGGCCCCTTCGGGAGCGGAAAAACTGTAATTCAACAACAGCTCGCAAAGTGGGCAGATAGTGATATTATAGTCTACGTTGGATGCGGTGAAAGAGGAAACGAGATGTGCGAAGTTCTTTCAACGTTTCCGAAACTAGAAGATCCAAAAACAAAAAGGCCACTGATGGAACGTACAATTCTAGTTGCTAACACATCAAATATGCCTGTAGCAGCACGTGAAGCAAGTATCTATACAGGCATTACAATGGGTGAGTATTATCGTGATATGGGATATGGAGTAGCACTGATGGCAGATAGCACATCTAGATGGGCCGAAGCACTCCGAGAAATATCAGGAAGATTAGAAGAAATGCCAGGTGAAGAAGGATATCCAGCATATCTAGGGAGAAGATTGGCAGAATTTTATGAACGAGGTGGCAAGGCCATAACAATCTCTCCAGATAAGCGGGTAGGTTCTCTATCTATAGTGGGAGCAGTTTCTCCACCTGGTGGAGATTTTTCAGAACCAGTATCACAAAACACGTTAAGGGTCACACGTGTATTCTGGGCACTGGATGCAAGTTTAGCTTCTAGAAGACATTTCCCAGCTATCAATTGGTTGACAAGTTATTCTCTATATGCTGATGAGATGTCAGATTGGTACAAAGATAATGTATCCAAAGAATGGACTACCCAAAGGATTGAAGCACTGGAAATTTTACAAAAAGAAGCTGAATTACAAGAAATTGTTCAGCTAGTTGGGTATGATGCGTTGCCAGAACCCGAAAAGGGTATTTTGGATACTTCTCGCTCGATTAGGGAAGACTATCTTCAGCAAAGTGCTTATGATGCAGTCGATACCTATACGTCAATTAAAAAACAGCACATAATGCTTTCTGTCATTTTAGAATTTGGTAGAATGGAAGCCGACGCAATAAAGAAGGGGATTCCATCCTCAAAAATAAGTGCACTTGAAGCAAGAAAAATGTTATCAAAAATAAAATGGACCAAAGAAGATCAAGTAGAACAGCTAGTGAGTGAAATTAGGACCAACATGAAACAACAGTTTGATAACCTGTTAAAGGAGGCGTCTGAATAGATGTCTGGAATATCGTATAAGACACTTTCAAAGATTGCTGGGCCACTGATATTTGTGGAAGGGATAGATAACGCAGCCTATGGAGAAATGGTTGAGATAAAACTTGTCAACGGAGATAGACGTCAGGGACAGGTTCTCGATACACGACAGGGTTTAGCAGTTGTTCAAGTTTTTGGTCCTACACTTGGATTGACCACCGAAGGCACTTCAACAAAGTTTCTTGGTGAGACTGCAACATTGTCCGTCTCTGATGAAATGCTTGGGAGAGTGTTTGATGGACTTGGAAATCCTAAAGATAATGGTCCAAAAATTGTATCGAAACAAAAGTATGATCTTGTGGGTTCTGGAATCAATCCATACTCTAGAGAAGAACCATCCGAATTTATCCAAACAGGAATGTCAAATATTGACGCAATGAATACGCTGGTAAGAGGTCAGAAACTGCCTATTTTCTCAGGTTCTGGCCTTCCACACAATTTGCTTGCATCACAAATTGCCAGACAGGCAAAAGTTCTTGGAGGATCAGAAAGCTTCTCTGTTGTATTTGCTGCGATTGGCATTACCAGTGAGGAGGCTAACTTTTTTATAAAACAATTTGAAGAAAGCGGAGCACTTGATAGAACAGTTTTGTTTTTGAACTTATCATCGGATCCTTCAATGGAACGTATACTCACACCTAGACTTGCCTTAACAACCGCAGAATTTCTTGCCTATGAACGTGAAATGCATGTTCTAGTAATATTAACTGACATGACAAATTATTGTGAAGCATTAAGAGAAATTTCTGCTGCTCGTGAAGAGGTGCCAGGACGAAGAGGATACCCAGGTTACATGTACACAGACTTGTCTTCAATTTATGAACGCGCTGGAAGGATAAAGGGTAGAAACGGTTCAGTAACACAACTTCCTATTCTTACAATGCCTGCGGATGATATTACACATCCAATCCCGGATCTTACAGGCTACATTACGGAAGGACAGATTGTAATGAGTAGAGAATTACACAGAGCGAATATTCAACCACCGGTTGACGTTCTAACTAGTCTTTCACGTTTAATGAATCAAGGAATTGGAAAAGGACGTACAAGGGAAGATCATCGAAGCCTAGCAGACCAACTTTATTCAACATATGCACAAGGTAAAGATGCAAGAGCATTAACAGCTATAGTAGGAGAAGAAGCATTAAGTGACCTAGATAGAAAATTCCTTAAAATCGCTAATGAATTTGAGAAAAAGTTTGTAAATCAAGGTCTGGATGAGAATCGTGACATTGAAAAAACTTTAGACCTTGGTTGGGAGCTACTTAGCGGTCTTTCAGAAGCAGAAATGACTCGTATCAAACCAGAGTTCATAGCAAAATATGCAAAGACTAACACGCAAGAGTGGAAAAAAAGCCACGATGTAAGGTGACTAGAAGTGCCTGTAGGTGCTGATATACGTCCAACACGCCTTGAATACATACGTGCCAAACGACGTATTCGTATAGCACAAAAAGGACTAAAACTATTAAAGCTAAAACGTCAAGCGTTGATTCTTGAATTTTTCAATATTAGTAAAACTTCTGCTAGATTGAGGGGTGAATTACAATCCGAATTAATCAAGGGTTATCAAAGTATCAGAATGGCAGAGATGCTGGATGGTGAAATGCGACTCGAAAACGAGGCGATGAAAATCCCGCACCTAAAAAAGTTACAGATATTGCCAAAAAATGTAATGGGAGTTCGCATTCCAAAATTGGAAGGTGGGAACAGGGAACAAGCTATTACAGAATATTTATTGGAACTTCCTACCTCTATAAGCGAGGCAATCAAGACATTCCAAGAGCTTCATAAAATAGTTTTAGATGTTGCAGAAAAAGAAACCACTTTACGAAAACTTCTCTATGAGATAGAAAAGACAAAACGTAAAGCCAATGCAATAGAGAACATTTTCATTCCGAATTTAGGAGCTGCTGTAAAATTCATTATGTTTAGACTTGATGAAATTGAGCGAGATACATTCACTATGTTAAAGACTGTAAAAAGAAAGATGGGTGAGAGAGAGCAAGAAAAAACAGAGGTGGCAGTTATTGCAGGATAATTTTGCAAACCCACAACACAGGAAATTTTATTTTATAAGAAGAGCGTTTAAGATCGGCAACATTGTTATCGCTATAGCTGTAACATTGTTTCTAGCCAAACATTTCTTAGGGATATAGTCATGTCAGATACACAAGAAAAATACGTTCACTCGCTTAAAAAAATCAAAGAAGCTGAGGAAAAGGTAAAAACAGAAATTGGAAATCACAGAAAAAAAATTGATGAGGAACTTAAGGACTTGCAAGATGAGATGGAAAAAGCAATAACAAAATCAAAAATAGAGGGAGAAAAACTTGTAGAATCAAGTGTTGAACGAGCTAGACAAAAGGCTGCTACGGAAACGGAAAAGATCATAAAAGACGCGAAAGACAAAGCAAAAACCATAACAACGCAGGTAAATACACAGACCGCACAAGAAATAATCGATATTTTGCTAAAGGGTATGGATTAATGGTGCTAAAACCAGTTCCAATGGCACGTATAGCAGTACTTGGACTAAGAAAAGACAGGCAAGCTGTTGTATCAGTTTTACATGACCTAGAAGTTGTACAACTAGAATCATTGTCTAAAGATGTTGCTGTACTACTAAGGAGCGAACGTGATACTGAGTCGTCTAGACAGGTTTCAGATGAACTTCTGCGAATTAGAGCATTAAGGACCGTACTTCCTTCCATGCCAGTTACCCAATGTCAACGTTTTACGTCAATGGAAGATCTCATGCAAGCTACCAAATCAATTAATGTCTACAGTGAAGTTGCCTCTCTAGAAAGACAAAAGGAAAGCCTTCTTACCGAAATAAAAGGGACAGAAAACAATATCAAACTCATTGAGGAGTATTCATTTTTTCCTGAAGACTTGGATGTTCTTCAGTTATCATCTGCTAATTCTTACTTTGGTCGTATCCCGTCTGAAAAATTTCCAGACTTTAAGAAGGCTATAGAAGCACACCAGCAAGACATTTTTCTATATTCTAAAGAAGAGAAAAAAATCACTTACCTAGTTCTTGTTGTTTTTTCCAGTTTTCCGCCTCAAGCCTTTGCTACTTTAATTCAGTCACACGATGTAAAAATTGAGTCAGTGCCAAAACTGAGCGGAAGACCAAACGAAATAATAAAAAGTCAAAAAAATATCCTGGATGATCTTTCTCAGAAATTAAAGCAGATTGATCAGCAACTTACAGAAATTTCTAAAAAACATTTTAAAAATATAGTTTGTGTGGAAGAACAACTTGAAATAGAAAACAAAAAACAAGAAGTCATTGGTAATTTGGGAGTAACTGATGATGCCTTTGCTTTAGAAGGATGGATTCCAAAACCAAAGCTTGAAGAGGTAAAGGCTACTTTACAAAAGCATAGCACTGGAACTGTAATTTATGAATTAGAAACGGAGGAAAAGCCCCCCACTCTGTTGAAGAACCCAAAAAGATTCAAGTTATTCGAGGCTTTCATAAGATTCTATTCGCTGCCAACTGGCAAAGAATTTGATCCTACAATGATTTTCGCCTTGATCTTCCCAGTATTTTATGGATTAATGGTTGCTGATACTGGTTATGGTTTAGTAATACTTCTTGTTTGTTTGTGGGTGATTAGACGTGTTGAGGGAGGAAAACGTAATCTAAACATCATGCCAAGGCAACTGCGAAGTTTTGCAATGTTGATATTGAAAAAAAGACAGATGGTAAAATTATCAAAAGCAATGATTCCTGGCTGTATTATTGCTATAATTTTGGGATTTGTCTTCGACTTGCATTTTGGATTCCATGCTAACGGTTACCTATTTGATTATCTAGGCAGTGTTGGAGTTACTGGCCTTCCTGGACCAGGTGAGATCTTAAACCGACCTTCACAAGCATTTCTAGATCCAATTCACGACGCAGGCATCCTTTTGCTAATAGCTGGATATGTTGGCATTGGAATGGTATCATTTGGTCTGATTCTAGGTATAATGAACTCTCTTAGAGAAGGCGAAAAACGAGAAGCTATTGGAAAAATTGGCTGGCTAGCATTTGGTTGGGGAATTGTTCTTATGGGATTAGGCATTATCCATGACGAAGCCCTCAATCCGATGAATCCACATTTCATTTCAAACAACCCAGCAGGACTTCTCTACTTTGGATTACTTTTTGGAGGAATTGGATTAATGTTCGTTGGAGAAGGTGTGAGAGCCATAATGGAATTGGCATCTATAGTAAGCCACATACTTTCCTATACTAGGCTGGTTGGAATTTTGCTTGCATCAGTCATACTTGCACATACCATAGATTACATTTTCTTAAAAGCACTAAACATTTCAATTCCATTTATCATTCTTGGCACGTTGATATTATTTGTGGGACATTTATTCAATATAATAATTGGAGTATTCGAACCTGGCATTCAGGGTGCTAGATTAATTTACGTAGAATTCTTTTCCAAATTTTTCCATGGTAACGGACGAAAATTCGAGCCTTTTGGAACTATACGAAAGTTTACGTATGGTCAATACGATCTAGAGGCATTAAAGAAAGAACAAATAACTGTTCGAAATATAAAATAATAAATCACTTCTTGGCGTAATGTAAATAATTATTCAACTGGAAGTTCTAATCTGTTTGCCCATTCTGCCCATGAACCCAAGTATACTCGAACTTTTTTAAAACCAATTTTTTTTAATGCCAAGAAGGCATTTGCTGCTCTATACGCACCTTGACAGTATGTTACTACTTCAGAATCTTTTGGAATTTTGTATAAAGCTAGAAGAGCATTGTCTTTTTTCAAAGTTCCATCCTCTGCAACATTAAGATTCCAATCAACATTAGTTGCAGTTGGAATGTGTCCTTTCCTTGCAGCCCTAATAATAGTACCATCATACTCACCTTGAGATCTAGCATCAATGATTCGTATTTGTTTTAGATTTTTTTTGATGTATTCGAAACTTGCAATAAGTTCGGAATTTATTTTTCCTGAAAATTTTGCTGGTTTAAAACCATTTAGTTTTGTTTCAACTGACGACATTTCTTTTTTCCATTTTTTCATACCTCCATCTAACATGAATACTTGAGGATGAGAAAAATACATCAAAAGCCAAACACCACGAGCCGCAAGCATTCCTGATACTTCATCATAAAAGATTACTTTTTTTTCATTTGTAATGCCAACAAAAGAGAAAAGCTGTTGCATTTGTCTGTTGAATGATTCAATGCCTTCCTTTGTAGTATCAAACCAGTGAAATGCAAAAAGATCTAAATTTACAGCACCCGGAATATGGCCTTCTGAATATTCCTTAAATGATCTTGCGTCTATTATGACAAGATTTGGTTCATCAAGTATTTGTTGAAGTTCTTTAGTCTGAATTAACACAGATTCAGATATTATTTACGAAATGTAAATTCATTGTCTTTTATGAAGATAAAAAAAGGAAAAAAGAGAGTTTTGGTTTTATTCGTTTACGTATGCTCGTTCGCCGTGCTGTGCAAGATCGAGTCCAATTTCTTCCTCTTTTGGAGTGACTCGAATTCCACCAGGCCATATTGCGTCCATTATCTTTAGAATAACAAGTGTTGCAGCAAATGTATAGGACATTGACATTACAGCACCAATTATGTTGATTGCTTGCTGTTCAAATCCTTCTGGAGTTCCTGTCCATGCACCAATTCCAACACCTGTATCCCAGACGTGAGGACTAGCTAGTGTTCCTGTCAGGATTGCACCTGTAAGACCACCTATTCCGTGTACTGCCCATACATCCAAGGCGTCGTCCCATTTTCGTTTATTCTTGAATGCTACAGCACCGTAACAGACGGTTCCTGCTGCGATTCCAATTATTATTGATGCCATTGGTCCAACAAAACCTGATGCTGGTGTGATTGCAACAAGACCAGCTACTGCTCCAGAGGCTGCACCTACAATGCTTGGCTTTCCTGTGTGAGCCCAGCTCATTAGCATCCATGTAACGGAAGCCATGCCTGTTGCTGTGTTTGTTACAGTCCAAGCCATAACAGCTACTCCATCTGCCATTAATTCGCTTCCTGCATTAAATCCAAACCAGCCAAACCATAGAATCGATGCACCAAGGACTATCAGTGGAATGTTGTGTGGCTCCATTGGAACCTTTCCATAGCCTAGTCTTCTGCCTAAGACCATTGCTCCAGCTAGTCCTGCGAAACCTGATGTAACATGTATTACAGTACCTCCAGCAAAGTCAAGTGCAAAGCTAGGTGACAGATCAGGATTAAGATCTATCCATCCACCTCCGATAAAGCCACCGCCCCATACCCAGTGTGCTATTGGATCATAGACGAATGTTGCCCATACCACTATGAAAACAACCAGTGCGCTGAACTTCATTCTGTCAATATATGCACCGACAATTAGTGCAGGTGTGATAATTGCGAATGCTGCCTGGAAATTGGCAAACATCATGTGTGGTATCGTGTCTGGCCAGCCCTGACCACATTGATCAGCGTCAACCATTGCGTTCATCTGGTATGCAGCAGACCATGTATCACCACATGGACCTGGTTCACCTAATGGTGCATAGTGTGATACATGATTGTATCCAGCATATTCAAGTGCACCCATGTATGCATTTGCATCTGTGTCATTAGGACCAAATGCTAGACTATATCCCCAAAGAACCCACTGGACTGAGATCAGACCTACTACGATAAAGGTCATGCCAATTGCATTTACTGCGTTCTTTGATCTTGCCAGTCCACCATAGAAGAATGCTAATCCTGGTGTCATAAACAAGACAAATGAGGTTGCAACCAATACCCATGCAGTATCACCTGTATCGATCCTGCATGGCAGCATGTTTCCTTCGCCATCATCATACCAGCATTCGTGTGTGTTGCCTGTGTAGATTCCTGATGTTCCTTTCACATAGCCATCCATTCCATCGTCTACAGATTGTGCAAATGCCTGCGTCATTGCACTTGTTGCTGTAATTGCGACTGCTGCGATAAGTAAAAGAGCATAATTGCGTTTTCTAGAATTCATTAATGAGGAACAAAATTGAAATTATTTAAGCCTTAATATGTGTAAACTACCAAAAATGTAAATTATTATACTTGTTGTTTTAATGATATTATCATAAAATGATGAAATTATATCATGGAAATAGCTTGATGGATAAAGGAGAAATTAAAAAGATATGAGATTAAATCCAAAATTATCGATTTTTAACACATTTAAAACAAAAAATGAGTTAAC
>ERZ1292645.330-Hain-H14-02um-R2-330-length-17895-cov-8_pt1 | contig 17895 bp, 15 predicted proteins | sample MGYA00564401_ERZ1292645 | MGnify/ENA primary metagenome ERZ1292645 (study PRJEB36523, sample SAMEA6512644) | groundwater metagenome | collected 2019-01-09 | study: AquaDiva: Metagenomics assemblies of 32 groundwater samples | reverse complement strand
GTCGCCCCGGAAAATCGCCCCGGCGCGGGCGTCAATGTGGGCGCCGAATTCGCTGCCAAGTCGCCGCCCGACGGTTATACCATCGCGCTGTGCGCGTCTTCGCTCGCCATCAGCCCGAGCCTCTATAAGAAGCTCAATTACGACCCGGTCAAGGACTTCGCGCCGATCTCGCTGGTGGCCTCCATTCCTAACGTGCTGCTCGTTCACCCGTCGGTGCCGGCGAAGAGCCTCAAGGAACTGGTCGCGCTCGCCAGGGCCAACCCCGGCAAGCTGAACTTCGGTTCGGGCGGCCTGGGCACGTCCAACCACCTGGGCAGCGAGATGTTCAAGGGGCTCGCCAAGGTCAACATGGTGCACGTGCCGTACAAAGGCTCAAACATGGCGATGCTCGGCATGATCGGCGGGCACGTGGATATGGTGGTGATCGGCGTGCCGCCCGCGCTGCCGCAAATCCAGGCCGGGAAGGTGCGTGCGCTGGCTGTGCTGTTGGCGGAACGCCTGGCGGCGCTGCCCAACGTGCCCACTACCGGGGAAGCGGGATTTCCCGGCTACGAGGTGATCACCTGGTACGGGATACTGACGCCGGCGGGAACCGCGCGCGACATCGTGCTGCGCCTCAACTCCGATCTCGTCAAGATCATCAGCGCGCCCGACACCCGCGAGCGCATGGCGGGCGCGGGCTTCGATCCCATGACCAGCACGCCCGAGCGATTCAGTGAATTCATCAAGAGCGAAACCCTGCGCTGGGCGAAGGTGATCCGGGACGCGGACGTGAAGATAGAGCAGTGACCAGTGACCAGCAACCCATCATCGAGGGAGGAGCATGAAATCCGCTATTAACATCGTGCTTGCCGCAGCGTTGTCGCTGCTTGCTCTGTGCGCCTCGCAGGCGGCGGAACAGTACCCGACGCGCCCGGTGCGCTTGATCGTCCCGTTCCCGCCGGGCGGGCCGACCGACGTGATCGCCCGCCTCGTCGGTCATCAGCTCACCGAGCGTCTCGGGCAGCAGGTGGTGGTGGACAACCGGACCGGCGCCGGCGGCAACATCGGCATAGGGCTTGTGGCGCGCGCCAGTCCCGACGGCCACACCATACTTTTCGTGAGCTCCAGCTATGTCGTCAACCCATCGCTTTATTCGAAGATCCCGTATGACCCGTACAAGGACCTCATCCCGATCTCGAACCTGGCGGCTTCTCCGAACCTCTTCACGGCGCATCCCTCCTCGCCGGTCAAGACGATCGCCGAGCTCGTTGCGTTGGCCAGGTCGAATCCCGGGAAGATCAACATCGCGACGCCGGGCATCGGCACGACGCCGGACCTCTCCGCCCGGTTGCTCGCTCTGACGGCCAAGGTCGACCTTACGGCGGTGCCTTACGCCGGCGGCGGGCCGATGCTGGTGGCGGTGCTGGGCAACCAGGTGTCGTTCGGGTGCCAGGCGATGCCGCCGACCATACCGCACATCAAGGGCGGCAGATTACGCGGGATCGCGTTAGCCGCGTCGAAGCGCTCTGACACGCTTCCTGACGTGCCGACTCTCGCCGAGGCGGGTTACCCCGGACAGGAAGCTGAAACGCTGCAAGGGGTTCTGGTTCCGGCAGGCACGCCCAAGACGGTCGTCGACCGGCTCAGCAAGGAATTCACCGCGGTCATGCGCGTGCCGGCGGTCGAGCAGCGCGTGCTCGAACTGGGGTTCAACGTCATCGCCAGTACGCCGGAACAGTTCAGGGCGCAGATCAAGCACGAGATCGAGAAGTGGGGCAAGGTCGTCCGGGCAGCCAACATCAAGGTGGACTAGCGGTGAAGGAATCGGGCGCGCGCGTCGACTGAAGCACGCGTCAGTCCGGCGCCACGACCACGACGTGGCTGCGGCTCACGTTGAGGAACGGCGCAGCGAAGATCTTCCGGCCTTCGAGGTCCCATACTTCCGCGTTGGTCACCGCAAAAAACGCCTTTGCGTCGATCATATAGTCGGTCACGCGCGCGCCGGCGACGAGCTCGATCTCGCCCTTGATGCGGTACGTTCCGGCCACGATCACCACGCGCGTCCTGTTGTCGTTTTCCGCCATCGCCTGCCTCCGTTTTTCTAAGAGTCCGTAACAAAATCAAGAAACCATCAGCCGCAGATAAATGCCGTTACAACCTGTGCTTCCGTGACTCGATCGCTATGTCAGGTGCAGAGAATCAAGTTGCGCGGTCCCGACCTCCTGGTGGTTGTAACGGCATAAACGCAAATAAAAACTGAAATCGTAACATATTCATTGGGTTAGTCTTCTCGGCGTCCTCGGCGTCTCGGCGGTTTAATTGCTGTTTCTGCTTTTCTCTTGGCGTCTTGGCAGTTAAGTTGCTGTTCTATCGGCGTCCACCCCGTTAGAGGCCGGGCCTCTAACGGGGTCCATCGGCGGTTCCATGATTCTAGGCTTATTGTCCGCCAGATTTTCCAGGAAGCGAAACATCTCGGTATGAAGATTCGGAATTTCTTGGCGTTCTTGGCGTCTTGGCGGCTATTTCTTGTGCTTCAACGCGGCGGCGCGGATGGCGGTGAGCGTAGTGCGCGGCGTGATCGCGTCGGGATCGATGCGCAATTCGAGCAGGGCGGAGGTCTTCGCGTTCCACGCGCGCTCGAACGCCGCCTCGAAGTCAGCGGTTTTTTCCACTACCTCGCCCTGTAAGCCGTAGGCGCGGGCGAGGGCGGCGAAGTCGGGATTTTTCAGTTCCGTGCCGAATACGCGCCCCGGGTAGTCGCGCTCTTGGTGCATGCGGATGGTGCCGTACATGCCGTTGTTCACCACAATGAAGATGATGGCGAGCCCGTACTGCATCGCGGTGGCGATTTCCTGCCCGTTCATGAGGAAATCGCCGTCGCCGGAGAATGAAACCACCGGACGGTCGGGGTGCACCAGCTTGGCGGCGACGGCGGAAGGCACCCCGTAGCCCATCGCGCCGCTGGTGGGGCCGAGCTGGCTGCGGAAGCCGGTGTAGCGGTAAAAACGGTGCACCCAGATCGAGTAGTTGCCGGCGCCGTTGGTGACGATGGTTTCCGGAGGCAGCCGCTTGCGCAGCCAGTGCACGATTTCGCTGAAGTTCAACGCGCCGGGCACGGCGACCGGCTGCTGCCACGCTTCATAGTCGGCGCGCGCGGCGTGCGTCCACTCGTCCCACGCCGGCCTGACCGGCACGAGCGCGCTCGCCGCGGCGGCGAACTCCGGCATGCCGGAGTTGATCAGCAGATCGCCCTGATAAACCCGCCCCAGCTCTTCGGCGCCCGTGTGCACGTGAATCAGCCTTTGCCGGGGGCGTGGGACTTCGACGAGGGAGTAATTGGCCGTGGTCCATTCACCGAGTCGCGGCCCGATCGCGAGCAACAGATCGCAGCCCTTGATGCGATCGGCGAGCTTGGGATTGAGCCCCACCGCGACGTCGCCGACGTAGTGCGGATCGCGATTGTCGAGCAGATCCTGCGTGCGGAACGAGCAGCCGGCAGGCAGATTGTTGGTTGCAAGGAAGGCACGGATATCCTCGCATGCCTTGCGGTTCCAGCCGCCGCCGCCAAGGAGGACGAACGGGCGCTTGGCCTGCGCCAGCATGTCGCGCAGCTTCTGCAGGTCGGCCTCCCCGGGATGCGCCGCGACGCGCTGGTAGCGCCCGGTATCAGCGACCGATGCGGTCTGGGTCTGCATGTCTTCGGGAAGCGCCAGCACGACCGGCCCCGGGCGGCCCGACACGGCGGTGTGGAAGGCATGGCTGACAAATTCCGGCACGCGGTCGGCGCGATCGATGCTCGCCACCCACTTCGCCATCTGGCCGTACATGCGGCGGTAATCGATCTCCTGGAATGCCTCGCGCTCCATTACTTCGGTGCCGACCTGCCCGATGAACAGAATCACCGGCGTGGAATCCTGGAATGCGGTGTGGAGGCCGATCGAAGCGTTGGTGGCGCCCGGCCCGCGCGTGACGATGCAGATGCCCGGACGTCCGGTAAGCTTGCCGTAGGCGTCCGCCATATTGGCGGCGCCGCCTTCCTGCCGGCAAATGACGAACTTGATCTGGTCGCGCGCGTCGTAGAGCGCGTCGAGCACGGCGAGAAAGCTCTCCCCGGGGACGCCAAAGACGAGGCCCACTCCGTGGACTTTGAGCGCGTCAACCAGGAGTTGCCCGCCGGTGCGAATGAGCGTCGAGTCGGAAGGTTTCATCAGCAGCCTCGGAGCGGTCCGCGACGGCACAGCGAGGTGCAAATCTACCATGAACGCACGTATTTGATCTAACCCAAGGCGCCCGTGAGCATGCCTGATCGATCCGCGCTGAAGCAAGCTATCAGCCGTCAGCCATCAGCTATCAGCTAAACCGTCGCCGTAACAATTCGAGCTGAAAGCTGATAGCTGTAAGCTGAGAGCTGGTGTACAAAAAAACCCCGGCTTACGCCGGGGCAAACAGGGGAGGGTTGGAACTCTGGTCGGAGGAATTTTTTGCGCGCGTTATTTCGTCCGGATGCCGATCTCATAGCCGATAGCTGCGCCCGCGCCGGCGCCGACGACCGTGCCTGTGAGGCTGCCGCCGGTGAGCGCGGAGCCCACCAGTCCGCCCACTACCGCGCCGGTGGCGGTGCCGATCTGCGCTTTGGTTGGATTGGACGCGCACGCGCTGATCGCTAAACACAGTGCGATTGCCGTCATCGCTGCGGACAGCTTGTTCATGGCTGGCTCCGGCTGTTGCACATGTTCCTGGCCCAGCGCTATGCACGGCCTGTGCCAGGTGGCGTTTCTTAAGAACAATCAGGTAGATATTTTGCAAGAGGTGCTGCACCGCAGGGGCCAAAGTGTCACCTCAGGACGACGACGCGTGGGCTGCCGACGGACATCTGCCTGAACGATAGCGGGTTTTCCTGTCGCCGCTGCCCGACACCGCCGAGCCGGCCAGTGAACCGGGGAGACTGCCGTACGCTCGACTGCTGCGCCGGGATTTCAGCGCGATCCCGTTCGCGAATGACGGTGCACGCTGCCGTTCATCGGACGCCGCACCGCGCTCATCGCGGGCATGTGACGTACGACGCACGCGCCCGCGTTGGCACGGAACATGCCGGTTTTCCGGGAGGGACGAGATGCCATTGGAGGAAAACGTGACCGTTCTGCTGGTTGCCCTCGCGCTGCTGTTCGCCGCGCTCGCTGCGTGGGCGGGGTGGCACCTGATTGCGATGGGCCACGGGCGCGCCGCGCGCCGCGAGGCGATCGGCAGCGGTAGCGATGCCGAAAAGGCAAAGGCGGCAAGACGGGGTAAGCGCGCGGGGCCGCTACGCGTTAGAATCTGCGAAAGGCAGATCTATGGCCGCAACAGCCCGCAGGCGGTCGCAGCAAGACCTGGCATTGATCCTCTCCGCGCTGGCCTTCGCCGCGCACAAACACCGTAATCAGCGCCGCAAGGACGCGAGCGTCTCGCCCTATATCAATCACCCGATTGCGCTCGCCAACGTGCTGGCCAACGAAGGCGGCGTGCGCGACGCGCGCGTGATCTGTGCCGCGCTGCTGCACGACACGATCGAGGACACCGATACCACCCCGCAGGAGCTTGCCGCCCACTTCGGGCCCGCGATCCGCGATATCGTGCTCGAGGTCACGGACGACAAGAATCTGCCAAAAACCGTGCGCAAGCGGCTGCAGATCCGCCACGCGTCCCGCATCAGCCGCAGGGCGAAGCTGGTGAAGCTCGCCGACAAGATCTGCAACCTGCGCGACATCACGACGAGCCCGCCCGCGAAATGGAGCGAAATGCGCAAGCGGAAATATTTCAACTGGGCGAAGAAAGTGGTTGACCGCCTGCGCGGGATGAACGCGCGCCTCGAGCGCGCTTTCGATGCCGCGTACGCCGCCCGCCCGAAGTAGGCCGCTTAGCTCATGAACCAGCGGCGGCTTTTCTTTTCGATCGTGCCCACCAGTTCGACCAGCGCCGCACCTGTGAGCAAGGTGATCGGCTTGCCCGCCGCGAACTCACGCGCGTTGGCGGAAAATTCACCGGCGGCAACGCACACGCCGTTGTATGCCTCGAGCCGGGTGACCGCTTTGTAGAGCTCGCGCAGCGGCCCGGCGCCGACCTGGTTCACCTTCCAGCGCCGGCATTGCACCAGCGTGATCCGGCCGTTCTTGCTGAGCTTGAAATCGAACGCGCTGCTCCCCGATTCCTCCACCGCGTATCCCTGCCGGCGGTAAGACTCGCTGATGATCAACCCGAAATTCTCCCAGGGCATCTCGCGCAGCGCGGCCAGGCGCTCCGCGGCATCGACGGGCGATTTGCTGCGCAACTGCTTCCAGGCGACGTAAGCGGCAACGGCGATAAACGGCAGCGCGACGAAAGGCGCCAGCGGCGGGAAGAACAGCTGCACGATCGCGAACACCACGGCGGCGACGAGGGCGGACACCCACCACGGCTGTTCGGAGAGAATCGAGAATAACGAGCGTTTTGCCATTGCGAATGATCAGGTCTGGAGCGGCTGGTTATAACTTTCCGCGCGGGGCAGGGTCAAGGCGCTAACTGTCTAATTCGAGTAAATTTCAATATACTCGATTTCCCTGTTCTTGCCGTTTGCCATCCGATTCCCGCCATGTCTGTTGGTAAACAACCGCCTCTCCAGGGCGTCAAAGTCATCGAGCTCGGCACGCTGATCGCCGGGCCGTTCTGCGCGCGCCTGCTCGCCGAGTTCGGGGCGGAGGTGATCAAGATCGAAGCGCCCGACGGTGGCGATCCGCTGCGCAAATGGCGCAAGCTCTGCCAGGGCACTTCGCTGTGGTGGTACGTGCAGGCACGCAACAAGAAGTCGGTGACGCTCGACCTCAAGCACCCCGAGGCGCAGGAGATCGTGCGCAAGCTCGTGAGGGACGCCGACATCGTGGTGGAGAATTTCCGCCCCGGCGCAATGGAGAAATGGGGGCTCGGCTGGGACGCGCTTTCCGCGATCAATCCCGGGCTTATCATGGTGCGGCTCTCCGGCTTCGGCCAGACCGGGCCGTACCGCGACCGCCCCGGTTTCGGCGCGATCGCCGAGTCCATGGGCGGGCTGCGCTACGTCACCGGCTATCCCGACCGCCCGCCGGTGCGGGTGGGCGTCTCGATCGGGGACTCCATCGCGGCGCTGCACGGGGTGATCGGCGCGCTGATGGCGCTGCACCACCGCAACGTCAACGGCGGGCGCGGGCAGTTCATTGATGTAGCGCTGTACGAGGCGGTGTTCAACCTGATGGAAAGCGTGCTGCCGGAGTACGACATGTTCGGCTTCGTGCGTGAGCGGAGCGGCGCCTCCCTTCCCGGCATCGTGCCGTCCAACACCTACGTCACCCGCGACGGCAAGTACGTGGTCATCGGCGCCAACGCCGACTCCATATTCAAGCGCATGATGAACGCCATCGGCCGGCCCGATCTCGCCGATGATCCGTCCCTTGCGCACAATGACGGGCGCGTCAAGCGCACCGAGGAGATCGAACAGGTGATCGGCGACTGGGTCGCGCAGTACGACCTCGATCACGTGCTCGAGGTTTTGGAGAAGGCCGACGTGCCGAGCGGCAAGATCTATGACATCGCTGACATCGTGAGCGACGCGCATTACGCGGCGCGCGAGATGATCCGCGAGTATCGCCTCAAGGATGGCAAGCCGCTCAAGCTCCCTGGCATCGTGCCCAGGATGTCCGAAACGCCCGGTGCCACCCAGTGGCTGGGGCCCGAGCTCGGCGAGCACACCGGCGAGATCCTGACCGCGCTCGGCTACAGCCGGGAGCAGCAACAGGATCTGAAGCAGCGCGGCATCATCTAGGAGTTTGTCGGACTTGGGTCTGACAAACTCCTAAGGCAAAACCGCCTGCAAGAAAACGGGGAATCAGGGCGGTGAAAACCTCATTTCGACCCCACTCGCATGCCCCATTGCGGGCCCAAAGCGGTCGTTATCCTCAGCTTCCTCCGAAATCCGCAGGCGGTTTTGCTGTTAGCAGCCTGTCGGACGCCTAAGCCCGACAGGCTGCTAGGCGTTGCCAACGCGGCAGGCTGCTGCTATCGTTCCGGCCACCGGGAATCACGGTACACAGGAGGAGGACATGATGAAAACCAGCCGTTTCGTATCGACGCTGATGGCCTGGATCACGGCCGTGGTGACCTCTGCGGCGTGGGCTTTTCCAGAGAAGAACATCCAGTACATCGTTTCCTTCGTCCCGGGCGGCGAATCGGACGTGATGGCGCGCTGGCAGCAGGTGGCGTTCCGCAACAAGTACAAACACGAGATGATCGTGGTCAACAAGCCGGGGGCGGGCGGCGGCCTCGCGTGGTCGCAGTTGAACGGCATGTCGGCCGACGGCTACACCATCATGGGCGTCAACCTGCCGCACATCGTGCTGCAGCCGCTCGAGGGCCAGGTGCAGTACAAGACCGCGGACATCACGCCTGTGTACTGGTTCCACTACACGGCGGACGCGATCATCGTGGCCGCCGACGGCCCGTACAAGACCTTTGGCGACCTGGTAAAGGCGGCAAAGGCGAAGCCGGGCGAGCTGACTTTCGGAGGCTCGGCGACGTTCTCGGCCAATCATCTCGCGCACGAGAAATTCAACCTGTACGCCAACGTGAAGAGCACCTACGTGCCGTTCAAGGGCACCGGCGAGCTGGTTCCGGCCGTGCTCGGCAAGCACATCACCGGCGCGATGAACTACGTGCCGGTCGCGATACAACAGAAAGGCAGGATGCGTATGCTCGCGGTGGCGCTCGACAAGCGCCACCCGGCGTTCCCCGACGTGCCGACGTTCAAGGAACTGGGCTTCAATTGGGTGGACGGCGCCTATCGCGGCGTCGCAGTGCCCAAGGCCACGCCGCGCGAGGTGCAGAAGAAGGTTTCCGACATGATGGCGTGGCTGAACAAGGACCCGCAGATCCTCAAGTTGATGGCGGACGGCGGCTACGAAGTCGTGGACATCCCGTACGACAAGAACGCGGCGTTCATGAAGGAGCGGGGCAAGGAGTACATGGAAATCGCCAAGCGCATGGGCCTGGTGAAGTAGCCGGGCCCGGCGGGTGCCGGGAGTAAGGCCATGATCGTCCGCGACATCATCAAGTTGAAGGGCAGCACTGTCTTCAGTATCGGGCCCGGTGGCAAGGTGTCCGAGGCGGTGAGCATGATGGTGAAGGAGGGCGACAAGCTCCTCGGCGTAATCTAGTTCCACGATGTCGCCAACGCCGTGATCAAGGAAACCACCCTCCACAACCGCATGATGAAGAGCTACATCAAGAACTGGCCGGAACAAGAAGTCTCCAAGTAGCTGCGTATAGATTTCGAGGCCCTTTTTTTAGGGTCTGTCCCTGAAGTCTCCGGATAATGGATCCGAACGTAAAGAAGATCACCGGGGTCGGCCGCCACTGGATGCTCTTCGGCCACTGGGCATGTGTGCAGCAACGTACCGTGCGCCTGCTGGCCCGTTACGCCACCGGGATCGCCGTCATCCTCGCCTCGCTGCCGTGCACCGGCGCAGTTGTTCCTGGCGAACCTCCCGTCCACGGCGACCCCGCCCTTCGCAGGGTCGCGATCGACGCTCCAGAAATCGTTGTTTATCGCGCGGGCGAAAAGAACGACTGGGAGTTGCATGTCAGACCGGAACTCGCGGATGCATACGCGGCATACTTCCAGCGCGACGCGGACGCGGTTCTACAAGCGCTCGACAGTCTCGCCGCGAAATCGGTGGATCCGCTCGAACGTTTCGTCGTCGCCGCGCTCAAGGCGGACGCCCTGATGATGCATGGACGCGCCGCCGAGGTCGAGGCGATCAGCGCAGAGAGCGCGCAGTATGAAATGCGGCTGACCGGTCAGGACACGATGTCCCGCGCGATACGCGGCCTGGCCCGCATGCAGATCGCCGACTTTGACGGTGCGCTCGCCGTTTTCGGCGAGATTGTCCGCTTGCTCGGTGGCTGGAGCTTACCGACTTCATATTCCCGGCGCCCCCCCAATCTGCTCGAACTGCGCGTCAAATCGGAGGCGCAATTGCGCGCATATGGCGGAATCGCCAGTATTCGTTTCATGCTTGCTGACTATGAGGGAGCGCTGCGGTGGGCCGAAGCCGCAGAGGGGCTGTACAACGATATTTTTCACGTCGTGACCCACCGGCTGTACGGCACAGGAACCATGCCGCCGGGGCTCGGCGAAGGTCGCGCCTACAATCTCGCCATCGTCGGCGGTGCGCGCAGCCTGGTAAAGCGTGATGCCGCCGCCGGCGCCGAGCCGCTGGCCGAGGCGCGGCGCTTCTTCCAGTCCACCCGGCACGTTTACGGCGAAGTGGTGCTGACGGCGATCGAAGCTCGGGTGGCCCTGGAGCTGGGCGCGCAGGAACGTGCCGAGCAGCTCAGCCACCGCGCTGAGCGGCTCGCTGCGCAAACAGGGCTGGGTGATCTGGTTTGGCAGCTCGCGGCGGAGCGCGGGCATGTGCTGCTCGCGCTCGGGCGCAAGACTGAAGCAGAAGCGGCGTTCCGCAGCGCGCAGAGCGGACTTGAGTCGGCGGCGGGCGCGCTCGCTACTGATACTGCGAAACTTCGCTTCTTGGCCGGAAAGGAGGAATTGGCGCGGGCGCTCGTCCAATTCGACCTCGAACGCAACGACCTCGCTGCCCTGTTCGGTGATCTAGAGCGCGCGCGTGCGCGCGTTTTCGTCGATTCTCTGGGCGAGCGCCCGATCGCGCGTGGACGCCAGAGCGACCTCGTGGCTGAGATCAGGGAGCTCGAGCGCAAGATCCGTCGCCAGCGCCTGCTGAACGGCGCACCGGGCGGCGTTCCGGACGGCGCGGCACGGCTGGCCACTCTCCTCGATGCGCGCACCGCCCGGATCGCGGAACTTCGGCGGCGCGATCCGGAACTTGCTGACATGCTGGCCGTGAGCGCGGCGGAGCTCACCGATGTCCAGCGCAGATTGCGGCCGGGAGAAATGCTCGCGTACGTGATCCCCGGTCCGAGTGGCGAGCCAGTGAGGCTGCTGCAGATCACCGGAGCTGCCGCCCGCTTGTTTTCGCCGGCGCTGACTTTGGCAGCGCTGGAGCACCTCGTGCGGGAGCTCGCCGATTCGGCGCGAGCGCTCGATACCGGGCGCCAGAAGGCGCTGCTCGGCAAGCTTGGGACAGGTCTCGGCATCGGTGAGTGGAAGGTTGAGCGCGGTCTGTACGTGGTTCCGAGCGGCCCGTTTTATTTCGTGCCCTGGGGTGCGCTTGAAATCGGCTATCCGGTGGCGGTGCTGCCCAACGCGGGATGGCTGCTACGCCTGTCGCGCGCGCTGCCGGCGGTGAGCGGCGCAACGTTGGTGGGCGATCCCGATTTCCGCGGCCAGTACCCGAGTTTGCCTGGCGCACGGCTGGAAGCGATTGAAATCGGAGGAATTTATCGCACGGAACCGCTACTCGGCCCGGCGGCAACCGAAGCCGCGGTGCGCGAGCGGGTGGGCGAAGGAGCCGCGGTACTGCATTTCGCCACGCACGGTTTTTTCGACGCACGGCGCCCGCTCGACTCCGCGGTGCTGCTGAGCGGTCCCGAGCAGCCGGTGGCACTCACCGCGGCGCGCCTTTTCGAACAGCCGCTGAACGCAAGGCTCGTCGTGCTGTCAGCATGCGAAACGGGTGTCGGCCGGGCGGTCGCTGGTGACGATTTTCTCGGTCTGGTGCGCAGCTTTTATCTGGGCGGCGCGTATGCAGTCGTAAGCAGTCTGTGGCCGGTGGAGGACGCCGGCACGCGTGCATTCATGGTGGCTTTCCACGAGCGGGCAAGGGACGGAGATTACGGCACAGCATGGCTCGCCGCGCGCGACCGTCTGCGGGCGCAGGGACTGCCGCCGCTTGTATACGGCGCGTTCGTTCTCGGCGGCGCCCTGCGCAGCGATTAACATGTCATCTGCTGCCTTCACCGCCGCCTCAGCCACGATCACTTTACACTACGCTTGGCGCAAATGAGCCGCTAAGTTGTTGAGAGCCTTGATTGACAGCTGACCTCGTACCAAGTCTCGCCGCAGGTGTGCGCCCGCGCGAGGTATGGTCGTGGGCGATGTATGACTTCGCCAATTCCGGCTACACCACGGTCGTCATTACCGCGGTATTCAATGCTTATTTCGTCGCCGAGGTCGCCGGCAACGCGCCGTGGGCGACGTTCGCTTGGACCGCCGCGCTCGCCGTGTCCTACGCGCTCATCGTCCTTACGGCGCCCGTGATCGGGGCCTACGCCGACGCTCACGCGGCGAAGAAGCGCCTCCTCGTCTTCACCACCGTCGGCTGCATCGTATTCACCGCGGCGCTCGCCGCGGTGGGACGTGGCGATCTAGCGCTCGGCATCACCTTCATCGTGCTGTCCAACTTCTTCTTCGGCACCGGCGAAAACCTGATTGCGGCGTTCCTGCCCGAGCTCGCGCGCGGGGAAGCGCTCGGGCGCGTCTCGGGCTGGGGCTGGAGCCTCGGCTACATCGGAGGGCTGATAGCGCTCGGCCTCTGCCTCGCGTATGTCGCCTGGGCGCAGGCTCAAGGTGCGCCCGCGACGGAGTTCGTGCCGGTGACGATGTTGATCACCGCCCTCATCTTCGCGGCGGCGAGCCTGCCGACTTTCCTGGTCCTGCGGGAGCGGGCACAGCCGGTGTCGAGCACCGGCGGGCTGCTGCGGGGCGCCTTCGCGCGGCTCGGCGAGACGCTGAAGCAAGCGCGCCGTTACACCGATCTGTGGCGCTTTCTGTTGTGCCTGGTCTTCTACCAGGCGGGGATACAGACGGTGATCGCGCTTGCCGCGATCTACGCGCAGCAGGTGATGGGCTTCACCACCCGCGACACGTTGTTCCTGATCCTGGTGGTGAACGTCACCGCGGCGGTCGGCGCCTTCGCCTTCGGTCAAGTCCAGGACCGCATCGGGCACGTGCGCACCATCGTTTTGACGTTGATTGGCTGGCTCGCCACGGTCGTGCTCGCGTGGGCGGCGCAAGGGCCGCTGCTGTTCTGGATCGCCGCCAATCTCGTCGGCATCTGTCTCGGTTCCAGCCAGTCGGCGGGGCGGGCGCTGGTGGGTTATCTCAGTCCGCCCGCGCGCACCGCGGAGTTCTTCGGCTTATGGGGATTGGCGGTAAAGCTCTCCTCGATCCTGGGGCCGCTCACCTATGGAGTGGTGACCTGGATCACGCTCGGCAATCACCGGCTCGCGATCCTCGTCACGGGTGTGTTTTTCGTGATCGGAATTGCCATCATCGCCGGCCTCGACGTCGCGCGCGGAAGGCGCGCGGCGCTGACGGTCGCCGACTAGCGTTCCACCGGGCGGTTACACTACAATCTTTCCCTTTATCATAAGCTCGTTCGGGCGGCGCAACGCCGCGGCTCAGGGGAGCGCATGGCTATCAAGTGGATAGGGGGCGGCAAGGTTGACCACCCCATGGCCGACGCCAAGCGGGCGCAACAGATCGTTGCCGAACTGCCGGCCAGCGACGCCGCCAAGGCGCTCGAGGAAGTCACCTACTGGCTGGAAACGCTCAATCAGACCGAGGGCTTCGGGCTCGCCCGGCGTTTCGAGAACGTGGACCTGCTCGACGGCGCCGCGAAAAACCATGTGCGCAAGCTCGCGCAGGATTACCTGTTGATGCCGCGCCAGATGAAGTTCCAGGAGAACCGGCTCTGGAACGCGATTTTCGGCTTCTGGAAACAGTTGGGGGATGCCTACATCCTGTGTCTCGATCAGCACGAGAGCGCAACGCTCGGCCTCACCTCGATCAGGAAGAACCTGGCGGTGATCGCCGCGCGCGCGATGCGCGTGCTCACCGTGCAGCTCAAGTGGATACTGCTGCGCTATGGTCCGGTCGAGCCCCGCGTCTGGTCGGAGATCGCGCGCCTTTATCGAGTTGCGGAAAAAAAGGGCTTTGCCGACAACGTGATCGTGGTCTATCCCGGCGCCCACAGCGAGAGCACCGTCAAGCGCGAATTCCTCAAGGCGATGATGCTCTCCGCCTCATCGTCCGATGGTCTGCCGCCGGCGCGCCAGGAGATCGCCGAGCGGGCGGTGGCGCATTTCGCGAGCGCCTTCCGGTTTTCGACCAAACTGGAAGGCTGTACTCATTGTTTCGATCTGGCGGCGTCCAAGGCACCGGTTCGGCTGTTCAAGGGAGCGGAGCCGACGGCGACGCTGCGTTTTTTCGGCGCGGGCGAAGGGCTCGCCGGGCTCAATCAGCTGACAGGACAGGTTGTGGAGACGGGCCACGTTCCCACCGACGTCAACCTCGGCGGCAGCTACGATAAGGAGGTCGTGATCGGGACGCTCAAGCATCTGGCCCAGTACTGGTCGGACACGCCGCCGGAACGCGGTTCCGAACGGCAGAAGATCACGGGGCGGATCACGGTGGTGCCGGGCCTGAACGACATTCTGCAGACCATCGACCCGTCCAACGACGACACGCTCGACTTCAGCCAGGAACAGCCGGCGGAGAGCTGGCTCGTGGAAAACGTGAGCGACGGCGGCTATGGCGCCATCATCCCGACGGTGAAAAGCGACTGGATCAAGGTCGGCACGCTGGTCGGCGTGCAGAACGAAATCAACAAGTACTGGGGCATCGGGCTGATCCGCCGCATTTCGCGCGACGAGTACAATCAGCGCCGCGTCGGCATCCAGGTGCTGTCGAAGACCGCGATACCGATCAAGGTCACGCGCCCCGGATCGATCTCCTGGATCAACGCCAACCGCGGGCCGCAGGCCGCCATCCTGCTCTCGACCGCGCCGGACGCCCAGGGCGAGATCGGGGTAGTGATGCGCGAGGGCATCTACAATCCCCGCGACAGCCTCGAGATGATGGTGCGCGACAAGACCTACCTGCTGATGCCCGCGCGCATGGTCGAAGGCGGCGAGGACTTTGACTGGGCCAAGTTCAAGGTCATGCAAAAAAGCGCGTAGCGCGCTACGCGCTTTTTTTTGGGGGATAGGAATGAGGCACAGGCTGGTCTGACGCCCACCGTCTGCCCCCTGAAGCCGCTGTACTCATCGCAAAATGCTCGTCAGCCATTTTGCGATGTCCTGGATCTCCTGCGGGCACACCGAGTGCTGCATCGGGTACTCGTGCCATTCGACTTGGTAGCCGAGCCCGGCCAGAAACGTCTTCGAATTCACGCCGAACAAGTACGGCACGATCGGATCTAAAGTGCCGTGCGCCATGAAGATCGGCGTTCTGGCGTTGGCCGGCGCGGCCTCCTGCGGCAGGCTTTCCGCGAGCGGCAGATAGGTGGAGAGCGCCATTACGCCGGCGAGCTTCACGTTATGACGTAATCCCGTCTGCAGCGCGATCGCGCCGCCCTGGGAAAAGCCGGCGAGCACGATCTTGTCAGCAGCGCTTCCGCGCTTGATTTCCCGTTCGATCAGCGCACTGATCTGCGCTTGCGACTCGCGCACGCCTTGCTCGTCGGCACTCCGCGACCTGCCCTCAAGATCGTCGAAGGAAACGTCGTACCAGGCGCGCGTGACGTAACCGTTGTTGATCGTGACCGGACGCATCGGCGCGTGCGGGAACACGAACCGGATCGCCGGCGCGCGCGGGAGGTCGAGCTCATGCGCGATCGGGACGAAATCGTTGCCGTCCGCGCCGAGCCCGTGCATCCAGATGATCGCGGCGGCGGGGTTCTTCCCGGTTTCGATTTCAATGGTCTCGAGTGGCTTGTCCATAATGAATTAACCGCCAAGACACCAAAAAAGGGACAACCTCTCACCGCAGAGGACGCGGAGGACGCAGAGGAAAATCAACAACAATAATTGAACCGCCAAGGCCGCCAAGAGCGCCAAGAATTCAAAACTTAAAGGCTTAACGTAAATTGGTTGACAAATTAGTTGACTTATTAGTTGACACGCGCCGCTGCGTTATCGAATCGGCTTTTCGAGCCTTTATTCTTGTGTGATTTTCTTGGCGGTCTTGGCGGCCTTGGCGGTTCAATTATCGCCTTTGCCTCTCTCCCTATCTCTGCGGTTCATTATTGTTGTTCTGCTTCTCTCGGCGTCTCGGCGGTTCAAATGTGTTTTGTCTTTGTGTTCCTTGGCGTCCCTGGCGGTTCAGGTTTTTTTGGGACGGATCGCCGACTTCGGCCGGAACGCCTTCACGACATCCTCGTGGGTCTCGATGTATGGCCCGCCGATCAAGTCCATGCAGTAAGGCACCGCGGCGAAGATACCCGGCACGAGTTGCTCGCCGTTCGGTGCCTTGACGCCTTCGAGGGTTTCCCTGATCGCTTTCGGCTGGCCGGGCAGGTTCAGTATCAGCGCCTGTTTACGGATCACGCCGACCTGGCGCGAGAGGATCGCGGTCGGCACGAACTTGAGGCTCACCTGGCGCATCTGCTCGCCGAATCCCGGCATCACCTTGTCCGCGACCGCGAGCGTTGCCTCCGGAGTGACGTCGCGCTGCGCGGGCCCGGTGCCGCCGGTGGTGAGCACGAGCTGGCAGCCTTCCTTGTCCACCAATTCCTTGAGCGCCGCCTCGATTGCCGGCTGCTCGTCGGGGATGAGGCGCGTCACCGCCTTCCATGGCGGCGAGGCGAGCGCTTTTCTCAACCAGTCCTCGAGCGCGGGTATGCCTTCGTCCTTGTAGGCGCCGGCGGCAGCGCGGTCGCTGATCGAGACGAGGCCGATCAGCAGTTCTTCTTTCGTCTCGGTCATAGGTGCGAAAGTATAGCGCGCAGCGCCTGGAACAGTTCGCGGTAGCTGTGGAGGGGACGATTTTCCTCTCGCTCGCGTTGCGCGCTGCGCACCAGCGCGCGCAGCCGCTGGCTGTCGGCGCCGGGATGCTGCGCCAGCAGCTCTGCGAGCGCGCCGGGCTCGGCGAGCAGCCGCCCGCGCCAGCGCTCGACGCGCTTCTGCGCCGCGGTGTGGCCGCGCGATTGCGCCTGCCACGCCTCGAGCGCCGCGCGTATCGGCTCTGCGTCAACCTTCCGCATGAGCTTCCCGATGTACTGGATCTGGCGGCGCCGCGCCTCGAACCCGGTGATACGCCGCGCTTCCACCACCGCGTCGCGCAGTGCTTCGGGCAGCTCGATCAACGCAAGCCGCTCCGCGTCCAGCGCCACCAGCTCGACGCCGAGGTCCTGCAGCGCGGCGACCTGCTTCTTGCGCTGCGTCTTGCTTGGTACGGTCTCGTCGCTCATCTGCGGTCGAGGGATGGTGGTTGGACTGCTATGATAGCGACTTCGACCTGAGCTATCAGCGTACAGCTATCAGCAGCCAGCAAAATCAGCTATTAGCTGTACGCTGATGGCTGACCGCTGACCGCTATCACCATGCCCGAGTCGCATTTTTCCCACAGCCCCGACAGGCTCAAACAGATCGCCAGGGACGTCCTCGACTACGCCGTTCAGCGCGGCGCCAGCGCCGCCGAAACCGAGGTCAGCGAAGGTATTGGGCAAACGGTCACGGTGCGCCGCGGCGAGGTCGAGACCATCGAGTACAACCGCGACAAGGGCATCGGCGTCACCGTCTACCTCGGCAAGCGGCGCGGGCACGCCAGCACCACCGACTTCTCACCGCAGGCGATGCGCGATACGGTGGACGCGGCGCTCTCGATAGCACGCTTCACCGCGACGGACGAATGCGCCGGGCTCGCGGACGAGGATATGCTCGCGCGCGAGGTGCGCGATCTCGACCTGTGGCACCCGTGGAGGCTGCCGGTGGAACGTGCGATCGAGCTCGCCACGGCGTGCGAAGCGGCCGGTTTCGCGGTGGATGCGCGCCTCACCAACTCGGAGGGCGCCACGGTATCCTCGCAGGAATCCCATTTCGTCTACGGCAATACGCTCGGCTTTCTCGCGGGCTATCCCGGCTCGCGCCACGGCGTGTCGTGCGCACTCATCGCCGGCAGGAACGATGAGATGCAGCGCGAGGACTGGTACGAGACCAGTCGCGACGCCGCCG